>ERZ795047.928-NODE-928-length-33485-cov-4.580676_pt1 | contig 33485 bp, 30 predicted proteins | sample MGYA00375131_ERZ795047 | MGnify/ENA primary metagenome ERZ795047 (study PRJEB30176, sample SAMN05720228) | activated sludge metagenome | isolation source: Anaerobic digester | place: Japan | collected 2015-05-20 ...
CCGCGTAAAGCCACATCTCGGGGTTGGCCAGGGCCTGCCAGATGGTCTGATCGCCGGTCTTGGGGTTCCACATGAATCCCAGGGCGTTCAAGATGTTCTTGTCCGGCTGCTCGGGGTTGGGCGTGCCCAGCGTGAGCACGCGGACGAGGACCATGACGGCAAACAAGATCAGCAGGGGCATGGCCACCTTGGAGAACATCTCGATGCCCTTGGTCAGACCCCGATAGATCAGCACGAAGTTGATGATGAACACGATGACCAGGAAGACCACGCTCTTCTGGAGCGAGCCGCGGACGAGAAAGCCGTTCTCGCCCATGCCGACGAAATCGGCGAAGTGCCGCTGGTATGCGGCGACCGCCTCCTGTTCAGTGGCGGCCTCGCGCGCGTAGGCGGCCATGGCCCCGCTGAGATAGTCGTACGCGTAGGCCAGGCACCACGCCTCGATGTACACGTAGTACATGAAGATGCCGACGGGGATGATCAGGGCCAGCGAGCCCAAGTATTTGCTAACCCGGTTGGGCCACAGGGCGAGCAGGATGCCCGGCGCGCTGTTGAAGCCCCGGGCGCCGCCGTAGCGGCCGATGCTCCACTCCACCCAACAGATGGGGATTCCGAGGATGAGCAGCGAGATGAAGTAGGGGATCATGAAGACCCCGCCGCCGTTGGTGGCCGCCACGCCCGGGAAACGCAGAAAGTTGCCCAGCCCAACGGCCGAGCCGGCCACCGCCAGGATCACGCCGATTTTGCTCGCCCACTGCTCGCGGGGTCTGGCCAGAACCGGCGTTAGATCATTTCTCGCCACGAGTTATCTCCCGACTGCTGGGCTCGGCGACGTCGAGCCCGAGTTGCACGAAAGTAAACCATGATCGGGGGGGTAGCGGGCTTTTGCAAGTCATCAAAGCGGCGCCGACTGAAAGATTTCAGCGTTCGGTGAGGCTTTTCTGAGGCAGTTCCTCGGGCGAGCTCCTCAAGTGGGGTTCCTCAAGCAAGGTTATCGGGTCAGCCGATCAAGCTGGTATGAAAACGATCGGCGTCATCCTCGCCCGGGCGGGCAGCAAGGGCCTGCCGGACAAGTGCGTGCTGCCCCTGCTGGGCCGGCCGGTGATCAGCTACACCATCGGCCATGCGCTGGCCAGCCGGCGACTGGGCGACGTCGTTCTGACCACCGACTCCCAGCCAGCCGCCGCTTTGGGCGTCGAAGCGGGCATCCTCGTGGTGCCGCGGCCGGCGGAACTGGCGACGGACTCGGCTCGCGTCGATGCGGCCGTTCGCCATGCCGTCAGTTGGTATGAGGCGCGAACGGGCGAACCGGCCGACGCCGTGGTCATACTGTACGGAAACATCCCCGTGCGAGCGGAAGGCATCATCGATCGCTGCATCGAGCATCTCGAGCGAACCGGCTGCAGCTCGGTGCGAACGGTGGCCCCGGTGAGCAAGCAGCACCCGGACTGGATTCACCGGCTGGATGGCGATCGCATGGTCCAGTTTCGGCCCAACAGCATTCATCGCCGCCAGGATCTCGACCCGCTGTACTATCACGATGGGGCCGTCGTGGCGGTGACCCGGGCCTCGCTTTTCGCCGCGGCGGACAGCAACGATCCGCACGCCTTCTTCGGCCCCGACCGCCGTGCGGTCATTCAGGAGCCCGGCGACACCGTAGACATCGACACCATGATCGACCTGTTCCAGGCCGAGGCCATCCTGCGCTATCAGCGCGAAATCCGCGCCAGCCAACGACAATCTACGGCGACCACAGCGGTTGCGGCGGGAGTGAAATAGCATGGATACGGCAACCCGCACGATCGACGAGCGGTCGAAAGTCGTCGCGAGCCGGTCGGTGCAGATCGGTCCGGCGATCATTGGACCCGGACAGCCGGTGTACGTCGTGGCCGAGATCGGCGTGAACCACGACGGCGACGTCGGCGTGGCCCGCGAGCTGATTCACGCCGCCGTCGACGCCGAGGCCGATGCGGTCAAATTCCAGGTCTTTTCGCCTGACCGGCTGGTACGGGCCGACGCCCCTGCCGCCACCTACCAGCGGCAGGCCTGCGAATCGGACTCGCAGCATGAGATGCTGGCCCGTCTGGCGCTGCCTCATGAGGCGTTCGCCGAGCTGGCCGCGTACGCCGGCGAATGCGGCGTGGAGTTCCTGGCCACGCCGTTTTCCGTTGCCGACCTGGAATTCCTGGTCTCGTTGGGCGTGCGAGCTATCAAGCTGGCCTCCACCGACATCGTAAACGGCCCCTTGCTCGATGCGGCCGCGCGATCGGGGCTGCCGTTGATTCTCTCTCGCGGCGCGTCGGAGTACGACGAGATCGCCGCAGCCGTCGACCGGTTCCGGTCCGGCGGCGGAACATCGCTGGCCCTCCTGCACTGCGTGAGCAGCTATCCGGCCCCGGAGCACGAGGCCAATCTGGCGGTGATTCAGACGCTGGCTGAGGCATTCGATTGCGTGGTCGGCTTCAGCGATCACACCGAATCGCTGACCATCGGCGGGTACGCCGCGGCCGCCGGGGCACGGATCGTGGAGAAGCATCTGACGCTCAGCCGCTTGCGGCGCGGGCCGGATCATGCGTTCTCGCTCGAACCCGCCCAGATGGCCGAGTACATCCGCCAGATTCGCCGCACGGAACTCCTGCTGGGTAGCGGCTGTGTGGCCGTCAGTCCGCTGGAGCGCGAAGTGCGCCGGCTCGCCCGGGCCAGCGTCGTGGCCTCGCGTCACATCGAGCCCGGCGACGTCCTGACGCCCGAGATGCTGACGGTGAAGCGGCCGGGCGACGGCATCAGTCCCATGGCGCTGCACCAGTTGGTTGGCCGCCAAGCGCGGGAGCGAATCCCCGCCGATACGCCTGTGCGCTGGGAAGCGCTGGTTTGAAGTCGGAGTTGCCAGCGACATCCGCGGGAGAAGCGCAAGTGAGTGTAGTAATCAGTCGGCGGGGTCCAGCCCCGCCGATCGCTTTGTGGGTCGAGTGTGCGAGCGATGAGTAAACGAAAGCCGCGAGTTGCGATCATCACGGGTACGCGGGCCGAGTTTGGCTTGCTGGAGCCAGTGATCCAGGGGATTCGCCGTCGCGGCCGGCTCGATGATCGGCTCATCGTCACGGGCATGCACCTGCTTCACAAGTTCGGCCACACCATCGACGAGATTCGGGCTAAAGGCTACCGAGTCGATGCAACCGTAAAGATGCAGACCGGTCGGGATGACGCGGTGGGCCAGGCGGCCGCGGTGAGCCGCGGGATCGCAGGCATCGCCCGAGCGCTCGAACGGCTGGAATGCGACACGGTAGTGGTCTTGGGTGACCGGATCGAAGCCTTCGCGGGAGCAGCCGCCGGCGCGCTGGCTCGGCGACTGGTGGCCCATATACACGGCGGCGACCGCGCTCCGGGGGATCTGGATGAATCGCTGCGCAACGCGATCACGCGGCTGGCTCACGTGCACTTTGCCGCCTCGCAGGATGCCACCGACCGACTGGCTCGCATGGGCGAGCCTCCATCGCGCATCTACCGCGTCGGAGCTCCGGGCCTGGACGCCATCCGCGAATTTCGTCGGAGCGACAAGCATTCGCGCGCCACGCGGGAGCGTTTGACAGCGCTGATCGGGCCGCTGGTCGACGCGCCGTACGCCGTGCTGATCCAACACGCCTACGGACGACCGGCCACCGTCGAGGCGGCGGTGATGCGAGCGGCGGTGCGGGCGATCGAACGCTGCGGCCTGGGCGGCGTGGCCGTGTGGCCCAACAGTGATCCCGGCCACGACGGGATCGTCGAGGTTCTCGCGCAACTGGACCGACGCCCCGGTTGGCGCGTGTTCAAATCGCTGCCGCGCGAGGATTACCTGCGCGTGGTGAGCCGCGCTGCCGTATTGGTGGGCAACTCGTCGAGCGGCATCATCGAATCGGCCAGCCTGGGCGTCGGAGCAGTCAATATCGGACGCCGCCAGGAGGGCCGCTTGCGCTGCGGCGAGAACGTTATCGACGCGTCCGAATCGCACGCGGCCATCCTGCGGGCGATTAAATCGGTTTTAGTACGGCCACGTCCCAATCCCGACCGCTCAGTATACGGGGACGGGCGGGCCGGTGAACGCATCGCCCGCATCCTCGAACGCGTAACCGCCGCTTCGCATGCGCACCAGAAATATCTTACCTATTAGATGGGCTCGCCTCGGAATCGGCCCGGATAGACCTAAACCGCCACTGCGGGAGGGTCGATGACAGATTGGGGCACGTTGTTGCGCCTCAATCCATTACGAGTGCTCGAGGGTGTTCCTGAATGTCCATCACACCGGTCGCGACTGATCCGGCCCAGGCAGTGAAGCTGGCCCTGTCCAGGATTGGCGACATTGCCACGTTGCCTGAGGTGACCGCCCGCATCATCTCGGTGGTGGACGATCCCAAGAGCACGGCTCGCGATCTGCACAACATCATCAAGAACGACCCGGCCCTGGCCACGAAGATTCTCAAGGTGGTGAACTCGGCGTTCTACGGTTTGCCCGGACAGGTCTCGGAAATTGATCGGGCGATCGTGCTGCTCGGGCTGAGTGCGGTCAAGAACATTGCGATCTCGACCTCCATCAGCCGGCTGTTCACGTCGGAACGCGTGTCCGACCGCTTCAGCGCTCGCGATATTTGGAAGCACTGCGTGGCCGTGGCGGTGGCGACCCGCCAGTTCTGCTCGATGATCGGCAAGCGGGCGTTCGCCGAAGAGGCTTTCCTGGCCGGACTGATTCACGACCTCGGGCTGCTCATCGAGCGACAGGCTTTCCCGGATCAACTGAAGGAAGTGATCCGCATCGCGAGTGAAACGAACCGGCCGTTCTGCGAGCTCGAGATGGAGCTCATCGGGGCCGACCACCAGATGCTCGGCGCCGCGCTGGCCGCCAAGTGGAAGTTCCCTCGCGGCTTGCAGACCGTGCTCGGTTATCACCATCGCATCGACAATCTCACCGAAGAGAACCGGCTGCCCGCGGTGCTGGTTTACATCGCTGACATGCTCGTGTGCCACGAGCGGATCGGCTTCTTCCTCACGGCCGGTCAGCAGACACTGGACGACGTGGTGCTCGAGTCGGTTGGCCTGAGCGAGTCGGACTTCAACACGGTTCGCGAGGAACTGCCCAACCTGGTCGAGGAAGCCGAAGCAATCTTCCGCCCGTGAATGCCTCACACGCTCACCTCTGTGCTCCTCTGCGTCCTCTGCGGTTCAATTCGCTTCTGCAAGACAGCGTTCGACTGTCAGCCAGATCGGACTATCAAGAGACCAGTCCCAAGTTCCGACTGGGGCATCGCCTGATCTGATATCCGCCGGGTCCGCCCACGCTCGATTCGCTGCTGCGCCCATAGCCCGAACGGCATGGCGCTGTCTTTAATCTGCCGGTCGGGAATCAGAATCGCTCGAGCCAGAGGAGACGGATGGTGTCGATTTTCAACGTACCGGTCGAGGACTGGGCAGCGTTTTGTCAGGAGTTCTCCAACAAGCACGCAGGTGAGCCGGTAACCATCGAAGTGCTATCGAGCAGTCAGGTGGAGGATCCGGCGGCGGAAAGCACGGTGATCGCCCGCGAATGTCCCATGCACTCGCTGCGACTCGAACACAGCGGTGGTGAGGATCTGCTGATCTTTCTCGATCGACACTCGCCTCAAGGCGGGCCGCAGTTTGTGGTGGCGCCGCGACAGATTCGGCTCGAACAGCCCGACACGAACGAGCCGGGCCGCCTGCGCGTGGATACCGTCGATGGACAGGTGCTGTTCCTGCATCTGCCCGTACCGGTGTTGCCCGGGCTGCTCGACGGGATATAGTGCCGTGAGCTATGGGCTGTGGGCTATGAGTCGGACGTCTGCTGCAGGCGTTTAACGTAAATACATGACATCTCGCTGACAGCTGAGAGCTGAGAGCTTTCCCTGTGCCTCGCTGCCTCTGTGGTGAATTCCTGTAGTTGCACCAACGGCTGCGACGTGATCACTTCGGGAGTCTTGCGATCAATTCCTGCAGGAAGGCGACGTCGTCGGCGATGGCCTTCTTCTTGCCCGCGGCGTCGAACTTGCCGAGGCTGTCGTCCTCGATGCACAGGTCCCCCACGTAGCCAGCCCGGGCGTAAATAGCCAGGATGCGGCCAAAGTCGATGTCGCCCGTGGGCACGGGCTCGGCGTACTTGATGTACTCCCAGCCCGGCGAGCGCTGTTGGTTGCGCCGGTCTGTCGGATATTTGACACTTTTGACGTGCACGCAGCGTACGAAAGGTGCGACCTCCTGCGTCAACGAGTAGAGTTTGTCGAGCGGGTGGCCGAACCAGTACATGTTGCACACGTCGTGCAGGAGGCCGACGCGATCGGGTTCGCTTTCGCGAAGCACGGGCAGGAGGATTTCCGGCCGGTTCCAATAGTGGCCGAGGTTTTCGAGCATGAGCTGGACGCCGGTTTCGGCGGCGATTCGATCCAGCGCGCGAACGAATCGACGGCCGACAGTGACAAACCGCTCGTCGGAGACCTTTTCACCCTTTTCGTCCACGATGGCCACGGGCAGCATGATGTGGCGGCAACCCACGCCGGGCGCTGCCTTGGCCGCCCGAACGATCCACTCGGCCGCTCGCTGCTCATCCACAGGCGTCGCGAGACGGACGACCATGGCGAAGCAGCCGATGGACATGCCCTCGCTTTCGAGCTTGCGGGCGAGGATCTTGCGGTTCTCTTCCGTGTCGATGCGATACGGCGCAGCCCCCTTCTCCAGGAGGTACGGGCAGGCGAGATTCTCGTCCAACACGCACTCGAGGCGGGTGATTCCCACCGACTTGGCGGCCGCCCAGACGGTGTCCTCGCCGATGTCGCGCAGGTAGGGATCGCGGATGGTGACCTCCCACTTGCGCGAGTCTGGCCGGGTGGCGGCCGACTCGGCGACCAGCGTGCAGGGCAGTAGCAGCGAAAACACGACGCCGAGGAAACATCCGGAGCGCATGGCGGATCTCCACAAGTGGATGTGTTAGCGGCGGCGAGTATACCGCGCGGGGTGGGCGAGTGCAGAGACGCGCGCCAGGGGCGAAGCGACCGGCGATCAGGAGACGATCGCTCGGAGCAATCGCCAACGAGAGTCAGTTGGGAGCATTATCGGACGTGGGTCGCCGATGCGGATTGCCGGCGCGGGCGAACGCGATGGCGGGCTGAGACCGTCCAGGTGCTGCCCTGCTTGTCGCCGCGCACGACCGAGCTGAGGAAGCCGCGGCTGGTCAGCCCCGCGCTGAGCTTGCGAGCCTCGCTTTCGGATTCAAATCCATAGATCAAGAGCATGGAAGCCCCTTCGGCCATCTGCCAATGCCGTCGAGGCGTGCCCTGACACAGTTCTGCGACGGCAGCTTTCAACGCGTCCACTTTCTTCGGCCCTCGAATCCAAGATTTGCAAAGCCCAGATGGTATCGGCCCGATTACGGCTGTACTTGAATCTGGGGCACCGTAGCGGCTGGCGAGGATCCGCACGCAATTTGTTTATGGGGCGAACTTATCCAACGTCCCCAATCGTCCGTTAACTGCGGTACGGAGACAGACTGTTCATGGGTGAGTTCTGGCAATACCGGGATCTGCTGTACCAGCTTGTACGGCGAGAGGTGGTGGTACGTTATCGGCACTCCGTCCTGGGGGTGGCCTGGGCCCTGCTGCAGCCGCTGGGCATGATGCTGCTGTTCACGTTCGTGTTCACGCGGGCGGTGTCGCTGGGGGCGATTCGCGAGTTGGGCGTGCCCTACCCGCTGTGGGCCTACCTGGGAATCCTGCCGTGGACGCTGTTCGCCATGGGCCTGACGGGCGCCGTGCAGAGCCTGGCCAGCCATCGCGATCTGGTGACCAAAGTGTACTTCCCGCAGCAGATTCTGCCGCTGTCGGCCATCGCCAGCGCATTCTTCGACTTCTGCGTGGCCGGCGCGGTGCTGGTGGGACTGGTGGTCTACTACCAGGTAACCACCGCTTGGCAAATGACGCTTGGCCCGGCCCTGTTACTGCTGCCGGGTGTGGTGCTCGTGCAATTGCTCTTGATGGCGGGGTTGGGGTTGTGGCTGGCCCTGGCCAACCTGTGGTTTCGCGACGTGAAGTACCTGTTCGGCGTGGGCATCCAAATGTGGATGTTCCTCACCAACGTGCTGTACCCGCTGCCCAACGACGGCTCAGCGCTCATGCGGTTTCTCACCACGGCCAACCCGATGGTGCCGATCATCTCGGCCTATCGAAGGATCGTGATCGAGGGCGGTTTGCCCGAACCGGTGCCCTTTGCGGTCGCCAGTTTCGCGGCCATGGGACTGGCGGCGACCGGATGGGCGGCGTACCAGCGGCTCGAGGGACGGTTCGCGGAGAGAGTGTGAAGGGAAGCTGTGAGCTATGAGCTTTGAGCTGTGAGCCGGAGCGGGGAGAAAGAATTGACGCGGCGACACGGGACGCGGTGACGCGGCGAGAGAGAGAAGCGACAGGGGTGAGTGGATGAGTGGTGCGGAAGCTAAGGTCGAGAATATGCCGGCGGTGGACGTCTCCGCGTTCGTGGATCCGGAGCATCCGCAGAGTTGGTCGCGGCAGATGATCGCGCTGTTGCGGGAAGGACATTACCGCGAGGCGTATGAGATCCTCGATCAGAACATGCCCTTCGTGGACAACCAGCTCCGGCCGTACGCCGAGGCGCTGGCGGGCAAGGAGAATCACTGGACGCTCACGCACGAGTGGATCGACCGGTTCGTGAACAGCACCCGGCCGCAACGGGTGCTTGATTTGGGCTGTGCGGTGGGCTGTCACGCGATCGAGTTCGCCCGCAAAGGACACCAGACGTTCGGGATCGACATCCTGCCGCAGATGATCGACCGCGGCCGCGACCTGATCGACTCGCTGGGGCTGGCCGATCGCTGCCGGCTGGTGGCGGGTGACGTGCGGCATCTGCAGCGGTACTTCGGACGAGGCTCGTTCGACGTGGTGGTTTCGTGCGACACGTTCGAACACCTCGAAGACGACGCCATCATGCAGACGCTGGAGGGCGTCAAGCACGTGCTTCGGCCGGGCGGGCGGATCGTCGTGCAGACTTCGCCGGGACGCTACTACTACTGGTTCGAGCCGGGCCGCTGGAAGCTGCTCACGCTCTTGGTGCCCATGGCCTGGCTGCCCGACGCGGCGTTCACCGCATACGTGCGATGGCTCGACCGCTGGCCGCTGCGAAGGCTGCGGCGCGAGCACGTCCGGTTCTACCGGCACGAGTACGGTCATATCAACTGCATGGACAAGGTGCATCTGCGACAACTGCTGGAGCGGGCGGGATTCGAGCATGTGTACACGTTCGCCATCCACGCGCACCCGGGATTCAAGGATGAAGGGTGCCTCAAGCGCCCGTGGCTTCGCCGGCTGTTCGGCGACAAGTCGATCGCCTGCCGAAACGTGTTCGGCGTGGCGACGACGCCGCGCTGAAGCTATGAGCTCTGGGCTGTGAGCTGTGAGCCGGAAGGGGGGAGAAAGAATCGACGCGGCGACGACGCGGCGAGGGAGGGCGAACGAGGATAAGAGAAAGCGAGAGAGAGACGGTTGTTGCAGTCTGTTCGATGCCAAGGATGAGGTGAACAGAATTGCGGGAATGGAGACACGGTTTCGGGATTGACGAGCATCTGAGTCCGCACACGGCCACGCGCGAGCGGTCGGCCAGGACCGGCCGGCGAGTGATTCTGGTCGAGCAGTTGTGCATTCGGCTGTACTGGACGCTGGAAAACAAGAAACATGACTGGTTCTTCGCCGACAGCGATTGAGATCGACGGGCTGTGGAAGCGGTTCCGCAAGAGCGGCACGGACGGGCTGCTGTGGGAAGTGGCCGTTCGCGGTGTACGGCAATTGCTCTCCGGGCGGTCGGCCAGCGATTCGTTCTGGGCGCTGCAGGATGTGAACCTGCGGGTGCGACGGGGCGAAGCAGTGGGGATCATCGGGCCCAACGGGGCAGGCAAGAGCACGATGCTCAAGATCCTGTCGCGGGTGCTGCGGCCGGATCGCGGCCGCATCCAGGTGAACGGTCGGCTCAGCGGGCTGATCGAGGTGGGTGCGGGATTTCACGGCGATCTGTCGGGCCGCGAGAACATTTACGTCAACGGGGCCATCCTCGGCATGAGCCGGGCGGAGATCCGCCGCAAGTTCGATCGCATCGTGGAGTTCGCAGGCATCGGCGAGTTCCTCGACATGCCGGTGAAGCGCTATTCATCGGGCATGTACGTTCGGCTCGGCTTTTCGATTGCCGCCCACATGGAACCGGAAGTGCTTCTGGTAGACGAAGTGCTGTCGGTCGGTGACGTGTCGTTCAAAGCCAAGTGCATGGACGCCATGCGGAACTTCCTGCGGCGTGGCACGTCGGTGCTGTTCGTGTCGCATAATCTGGCACAGATCAAGCGGTTTTGCGACCGTGTGGTGCTGCTGGACCACGGTCGGGTGCGGCTCGAGGGCACGCCGGATGCGGCGATTGCCGAGTACAGCCGGCTGGTGAGCGATCTAGAGGACGCCAATCCGCAGGGCATCGAGCAGTCGCACGTGGGCGGCCGGGCGCGAAGCAAGGGGCCGGCACGCATCACGGCGGTGCGGATTCTCAATGGTGAGGGGCAGCCATCGCGCACGTTCGTGTCGGGCGAACCCGTACGGCTGGAGATCGACTACGACATCGATCCGGCGAGCGGCGGGCTGGTCGATCCCAACTTCGCGATTGCCGTTCATATGTTCGGCGCCGGGCTGTTTTACCAGTTCGAATCGCGGCGCGACGGATTGCGGCCGGGCCGGTGCGTAGGGAAAGGCACGGTGGCGGTGGATTTCCCCAAACTTTCGCTCGGCGAAGGTGTCTATCAAGTGAGCGTAGCCCTCGCCGACGAGAAAGGTCTGCCCGAACACGATTGGCACGACCGGGCCTACCGCATCACGGTGGTTCCCGACGGCGTGACGGACGGGCCGGTGCACCAGCCGAGGTCGTGGGAGCTTCTCGAAGGCTCGGACCATCAAGAGGCGGTTGACGGGGAAGGGCAGGTCCTCGCCGCTTCGCTGCACGTTTGACGAATGGAGTGGAATCGTGAGCACGCCGAACCCGACGGTCAGCGTCATCATTCCGTGTCTGGACGCCGAGGATACGCTGGCCGAGGCCATCCACAGTGTTCTGTCACAGACGATCCCACCGCTGGAAGTGCTGGTGATCGACGATGGCAGCGTGGATCGCAGCGTAGCGGTGGCTGCGTCGTTCGGAGCCAAGGTTCGCGTGCTGTACAACGACATCGGCGGGCCGGGCGCAGCGCGGCGGATCGGCGTGCGCGAAGCCCGCGGCGAGTACATCGCGTTCGTTGATGCCGACGACACGGTCGATCCCACCAAGCACGAAAAGCAACTGGCCATCCTGACCCGCAGTGACTCGCATACGCTGGTGCACACGGGCGCGAGCATCTTCTGGTCGGACGGCCGCCATCCGCCGACTGAACGACCCAGTGCGGCCGAGGCCACCGGCCGCTGTCTGCGAACGGTGTTCGAGCGTAACCCGGTGTGCGGGGCCTCGACCATGCTGCGGCGCTCGGTCATTCTCGAACTAGGCAACTACGACCCGGACCTGTTCGGGACGGAAGACTTCGGCATGTCGCTCATGGCTGCGTCGTGCTGCGAGTTCGTTTACCTCCCCGAGCCGCTGTACCGCATTCGCCGCCACGGCAGCAACCTGTCGAGCCGGCCTTGCCACATGGCCTACATGCACTGGCTGGCCCAGGAGCGGTTCCGCCAGCGTCGGCCGGAAGCGTTCGCGCAATTGCCGGCCGAGAGCGTGCGACAGTACATGATCGAACCCGTGTTGCAGGCGGTGAAGGACGCCCACTGGCGGCGGGATACGAACGACTATGCACGGCTGCTCAAGCTTGCGCGCCAACTCGCCCCGGAGGATCCTGAGATTCGCCGCATGTGGCACAAGCGGTGGATTCCCATGCGTGTCCTGCGGGCGTGGGATCGGATGAGTGCGGTCGCGCAACCGGTGGGGGCGGAGGCGTAAGGACGACACGGCGACGCGGCGACAAATGACGAATGACGAAGCACGAGGTCGCACTCGCGACCCGACGGTTTGGCTCACAGCTTATAGCTCAGAGCTCATAGCTTCTTTTCGTCATTCGTCAGTCGGGTTTCGTCATTTACTCCTGGTAGCATGCCGACTCGATCACGCCATTCCGGTCATCTTGCCCTGGTGGTCTGCCATCCGGCGCGGACCGGCGGGATGGAGACGTTCTGCAAGTTTCTCACGGAAACGGTGCTGGAGGCAGGTTGGCAAGTCACGGTGGCGCTGTCGGGCGAGAACATCTACGACTCGTTGCAGACATGGTACGGCGACGCGATTCGCGTGGTCCCCGTCGAATGGCTGGACGCCACCTGCGCGGGCGACCGTGAATACGAGCGGACGCGGATTCTCGAGCGACGGTGCTGGTTTGCCCGCGTACAGCCCGACGTGGCGCTGTGCGTGCAATCCTCCAATACGCCGTTCCGCGCAGCCATTGTCGGAGCGAGGCTTGCGGGCGTGCCGGTGATCAGCACGCATCGCACGATGGCCTGGCCGGTGGAATACGTTCCGTCGCGACGGCATTTCTTCGGTTTGGTACCCGGCCTGGGGCTACATCGGCGCAAAGTCATTTTCAAGACGTGGCTGACGGCCTTTCTGGCCGCTCGCGTGGTGTACAACAGCACCGTAGTCGCCCGCGGCTACGAAACGTTGTACCACTATCCTCGCCATCGCCGCGTGGTGATTCCCAATGCCGTGAGATTCTCGCCTGCCCTCTCCGCCTCGCGCGCGAGTGATCGACCCGTCACCATCGGCTACGCGGGCCGGATCGGGGCGGACAAGCGGTTGGACATCCTCCTGCGAGCGGTCGCGGCCATGCAGTCGCGGAACGTGCGCGTACAGATTTACGGCGAGGGGGCGGAACAGCCACTGCTGGCCGACTTGGCGTCGCGGCTGGGTATCGCCGATCGTGTGGCATGGCGTGGCGTCACGCAGGATTCAGCGTCCGCATATGCCGATATGGATATTGTCGTGCTCTGTTCGCCGCGCGAGTCGTCGAGCAACATGGTGTTGGAGGCGATGGCGGCAGGCAAGGCGGTGGTCGCCACGGACGCCGGCGGCATGCCCGAACTCATCGAGCCGGGCGTGGGCGGATTGTGCGTGCCGCCACTGGACGTTTCGGCGCTGGCGGCCGCGCTCGACAAGCTCGCGGCTGACGCGGATTTACGGCGCCGGCTGGGCCAAAACGCCCGGGTTAAGGCACTGCGCGAGCACGACCCGCGCTGCGTGGCGGAGCAATGGATGGCGCTGCTGAACAGCGTCGCGGGCCGGCCGTCGTCGGTGCGAGACATCGCTTGCCCGGAAGTCTACGGCGTGTCTCCGACGGCGCCGGGTGGCCTGATGACATGAACGTCGGGGAAGACGCGGGTACGGAAAGCCGTGTCTCGACTCTCCCCTCTTCTCTGGGTTAGCGCGCACGTGCACGGAGGCACGGTTGATCACACCACGAGCGTATCCCGGCATCTATCTGGCGGTTGACCCGGACGGGTCGCGAGCCCGCGCGACGGTTGCAGGCATGCTGAGCCTGGCCGGCCGTCTCGACGAAAGCATGCTGGCGATCGAAGGGGACGGTTATGCCGTAGTAGCCGTTTCGCCGCCGGGTCATCACGCGGGCAGCGGACCGGAGGTCCACGCCGACGCTCGCGGTCTGCTCATCTGGGCGGGTGAGATGTTCCCGCCGCAAGCGTGGACCGGCAGCGACCGCACATCACAGAGCATGGCCGCCACGCTGTTCGACCGGCTCGTGAACGACGGCTCCGAGATTCTCGCCGACATCGACGGCAGCTTCTGCGGCGCGTGGTTCGATGCAGCAACCAATACGTGGACGCTGTTCAACGATCGCTGGGGCCTGATCCCGCTGTTCTGGCGAGCGGACGATTCCACACTGATCGCCTCGCCCAAGGCTCGGCTCACCTGGCGAACATCGGACTCTTCTCTGCGCATCAACCCCGACGGCCTGGCGGATCTGTTGCGCACGCAGAACATGCTCGATGATCACACGTTGATCGCGGGCGTCCACTGGCTCGAACCGGCCAGCGAGCTACGATGGGACGGCCAACGCATGGTTCGCCGGCGCTATTGGGATTATCAGCATCGGCCGTGCGAGGGTCGTCCGTATGAAGACGTGTTGGCCGAATTCGTCGAAGCATCGCGAGCGACCATGGATCGGATGACCCGCGGCGCCGCACCGGTTCTGATGGGTCTGAGCGGCGGACTGGATTCGCGAATCTTCCTGGCCGTCAGCCACGAATTGAATCGCCGACCTGGTTGCTACACGTCGGGATTCCCCTATGGCGAGGACGTACGCTTTGCTCGCAAGCTCGCCCGAGCGGCCGGTGCCCGGCATGACTTGCTCCTACTGGACGAGCGGGCGATTGTTGCACAACTTCGTGCGTCCATTATCGAGACCGACGGGTTGCACGGCGCGGCACACCTGGCTTTGAGCGCGCCCATCACGTCCTACCTGGCGCGACACGAAGGGGCCGTGCTCGTGGAGGGATATCTGCACGGCGTGCTCGGCGGCTCGGACCTGCCGGCCGACGCGGATGTTCCGACCGACCGCCCCGCTCACCAGCATGCATGGGCGATCGACTTTCTGCATAGCGGTGGAGAGCCGGAAAGGATTGGCCGTTTACTCGAAGCGAACCTCGCGCGAGAGAGCCTTGCCCGCTGGCAGGCTCACGTGGATGATGCGTTTGCCGCTGCCGGCACGGACGATCGGTTGTGCCGCGCGGAGTATGCCATCATCACCGGCCGCAGCGGACGCAATGATGTGCTCGTCCCCGCGATATACCGGCGTTACGTGGCGGCCCGGCATCCGGCTTGCGATCGTCGCATGATCGAATGGTATGCGACCACACCAGCGGTGATGCGTCGAGCCCGCCGGGCATATATCGACGTGCTGCGCACGCGCTACCCGCGATTCGCCCGCGTTCCCCGCGCCGATGGATGCAGCGGCATGCCGCTGAGCGGCGAAGGCTGGCGGCGCGAGTACCACTGGCAGGTGGAAAAACTGTATTCCTGGTGGGCCCGGCTGCGCTACCCGGACGTCCGCCGCTGGGGACGGGATTCGATGGCCGCTCGGGCGTGGGCACTGCAGACATGCCGAGAGGCGGGCGCGTTCGATGAGCTGCTGGCTCCGGACGCCCGCGTGCGCGAGTGGGTGCGGGCGGAGTCGCTGCGCGAAGCCTGGGATACTGCGATGCGCGATCCGCGAGGTTCCATCCCGCTGCTCACGCTGATGACGGCCGAGACGATGATCCGGGAACTCGAGCGCATGCCCGTGCCATCATGTTCGGCCGCCGGACTGCAGTTCCGGCGATTGGATGTGGGCGCGGCTCGCGTCTCGATCTGTGCGGGGGTTTCATGAGCCGCATTCTGCTTGCCGCTCCGCACGTGGGTGAGATCGGCTGGGAACTCATGTCCTGGCAGGGCCGAGTGCGCCGAATGTACCGGCGAGGCGGCTACGACCGCGTGGTGGTCCTGGGCGGGCCGGGCAAGGCGGCGTTTTACGACGGCATGCCGCTGGATTATCGAGCGATCGATCTTTCGCATCTGCCGGGCGAAGCGTACGAGGATCGGCGATACATCGGCCACTCGAAGGAAATCGTGGCAGCTGACGAACTGAAGCGGCTGCTCGAGCCGCTGGTTCGAAACGTCGTCGCGGAGTCTCGCGCGGATGGCGACACAGTCGATGTCCTCTGGCCCGAGTATGCCGGCAAGCCCTGTTCGTGCGACCCGGAACATCAGGCCTTCATCCGCTACGAGCGCAAGATCTCCGAGTTGCCGTCCGAACCGTGGGTTGTGCTCGTGCAGCGCACGCGGGCTCACGGAGCCGAGCGCAACTGGCCGGCCGAAAGCTGGGTTCGGCTCGCGCGTCTGCTCGCCGATCGCGGCGTGCACACGACGATCTACCCGTGCGAAGCCGAGGCAGCCATCACCATGTTGTCAGGCTGCGACCTGGCGGTGGGCCAATCGACGGGCGGGCTGCATCTGGCCGCGCTGTGCGGATGCCCCACGCTGGTGTGGTCGGTGCAGGACTATCTCATGTGGCAATGGGAGATCACCAATCGCCAGCGGTATGAGACGTGGTGGAACCCGCTCGGCTCGCCCGTAGTGTTTCACGAAGCCGCATCGCTGCCCACACCTGAAGCAGCGGCCGACCAGATCATGGGCGCGTTACAGGCCATCGGCCGGCGCACGGGATCCAGCGTGCAGCGAGCGTTGTTTCGCGGCAAATGGACGCTGCGCAGCACGCTGCGCCGATCGATCATCGAGCCACGCCGCTATCGTCGCTGGCCCTGGCCGGTGCAGAAGTTCGTGCGATACGAGCTGGCCTAGGCTTGAGACTTGAGACCTTGAGTCTTGAGGCCTGAGGCAAAGGCAAGTCTCTTCGTCGCAATTCCTGTTGGATCATGTCATTCGTCGTCCGGAAATGCGTGGTTATCGGTCGCGCGTAAATTGCCGATCGCACAAGCTTGTCAAGGCCCGATAAGAACCCCGTTTTCGTCACACCAGCCGTGATTTGAGGCCCGTTCCTGCGGCGGGCCGGATTCCCTCCGGCAGTCCTCAACTGACTTTACAAAAGACCGATATCTACGGCACACAGGCTCGATTATCGGCCAGCGCACGAGTATGGGTCCGCCGGCCGGGAGTGATCAGATGACCACCGCCAGCACAACCAGCTATACGCTCCCGCGTGCGACGAGCAGGACGTCCGCCGACGTTCCCGAGCACGTGCAGCGTTGGTGGCGGTGGCTGCATCGGCCGGTGATCACGCCGCCGGCAGACGGCGTCGGCGGACGCGTGCTGCTGATCAGCTATCAGTTTCCACCGACGGGCGGGAGCGGCGTGCAACGCCCCGCCAAACTCGCCAAGTATCTCCCGCGTTGCGGCTGGCAGGTCGAAGTGTTGACCGCGGCACACGATCGGTTCCCCTGGACGGACACCTCGCTTCTGGCCGATTTGCCCGACGATCTGATCACGCATCGTATCGCCGGTCACGAACCGGCCTGCGTGGCCCGCTGGCTCGGCGCGCAGTGCGCCCGCCTGGGCGGCGAGCGTTACGGCCGTCGCGTGGATGACGCTCTGCACTGGCGTTTGACGGGTTGGGCCGACCGGCTCGGACTGCAGAACGGTGAGTCGCTCTGGATCGGGCCGGCGACGCGAGCGGCCATCCGCCGCCATCGCGAGACCCCCTTCGATGCCGTAATTTCCACCGGCCCGCCGCATTTCGTGCATCGCGTGGCTATGCAGGTGGCCCGGCTGACCGGGTTGCCCTGGCTGGCCGATCTGCGTGACCCGCTGGTCAGCGACTTCGATCGGACGGGCTGCTCGCCCCGGCAGGCTCGGCGCATGCGCGAGTATGAAGCGGACATCGTGGAGCGGGCCGACCTCATCGTTACCACCTGTCCGTCATTCGCGTGGGATTTGCAGCAACGTTATCCCGAGCGGACCCGGCGGATTCGTGCGATCACGAACGGCTTCGATCGCGACGACATTCGTCGAGCCGTTCGTCCGGCCGAGCTCGCCGGCGACACTCGTGATGAATGCACGCTGGTAGCTGCGGGTGCGTTCTACGGCCGTCGAGAACTGTCGCGGATCATCCGCCCGTTGCAGCGGCTGATGCAACTCCATCCGCCATATGCCGGCCGCGTCAAGCTCGTCATCGCGGGGACCATCGACGCCGAACAACGCCGGGCGGTACAGCAGAACACGCCGGAGTTTGTCTCGCTTGCCGGCTATGTCGATCACGCCGAAGCCATTGCTCTGACGGCGCGGGCGGCCTGCAGCATTGTCGTCGTGCCGGCGTGTGAGCATGGTCATCTGAGCATCCCGGGCAAGACCTTCGAGCTGCTCGCCGTGCCCACGCACGTGCTGGCCCTCGTGCCGTCAGGCAGCGACACCGAGCACATCGTCCGGCGAACGGGTGGCTGCACGGTGGCGCCGTTCGAGCGCGAGCATGCCGTCTTCTCCGCGCTGCGGGGAATTATCGAATCACACTTTTCGGGCGAATTGCAGGCCGATCGTGACTGGACGCGCGTGGATGCGTTCGATCGACAGATTATCGCCCGACGGTTTGCCGATTGCCTCGAAGCCGCGTGTTGCGAAAAGACGGGCCGTCGCGGGATCGCGAGCCACAATCGAGAAGCGGTGGAGGTCGCATGAGACGAGACATCAGCAAACTGCTTTTCGTCAGCGACGCCCCCCACTTCGGCGGTGCCGAGCAATACGTCGCCAACATGGTCGCGGCAGCTCGCATCCGCGGCATCAGTTCGGTCGTGTGGTGGGCCCGTCCGTGCACGGGGACGGAGGATGTGTTTGCCGAGGCCCGGCGTCAGGGCGCGGACGTGTGGGTCGTGCCGCCCGCGCGAACGCGACACCTGCACGCGTTGTGTCGCGAGCTTCGCCGATGCGTACGGCAAGAACGGCCGGATGCCATGATCGTGAATGCCTGCGGGCGCCCGCGGTTTTGGGCGGTGCCGTGGGTATGCCGGCTCGAAGGCGTGCCGTCGCTGTGGGTGCATCACATGGTGGATCACCTGGATTATCGGCGACTGATGCCCGCTCGGCTGGGCGGACGCATCGAAGGCTTGAACGCCTGGCGCTGGCCGCAAGCGCTGCGGCACCGGTTGGCTGCCACGGCCAGCACTGCGGTGGTGACTTTGAACGAAGAAGACCGCGCGCAGGTGGCTCGCGAGCACTGCATTCGGCCTCATCACGTTCATGTCGTGCGAAACGGCATCGACACGAGCCGGTACCGGTTTGATTCGCACGCTCGAACCTGCGTGCGTGCGGTCTGGCGCGAAGCGGGCATTCTCCACGACTTGCCAACAGAACCGTTCATCGTAGGCAGCGCGGGCCGGCTGGTGCACGGGAAAGGATTTGAACTGCTCGCCCAGGCGATCGCCGTCCTGCGCGGCCGCGGCATGGACGTACAAGCGGTGGTGGCTGGCGACGGGCCGGATCGTCAGAAGCTGATCTCCATCGCCGACAAGCTGGGCGTGACCGACTATTTCGCCCTTCTGGGCCAGGTCGCGGATATGCCGGCGTTCTACAGCGCCATCGACGCGTTTGCGTTGTGCAGCAGTACGGAATCGTTCGGGCTCGTGCTTGGCGAAGCCATGAGTTGCGAGCGGGCCGTGGTGGCCACGCCGACGGCCGGGGCGCGAATGCAGATCGACGACGGTTTGACCGGCCTGTTGCTCGAATCGTTCTCCACCGAAGAACTTGCCGACAAGTTATCCGCACTCGCGAGCCAGTCCCTGTTGCGCGAGCAACTGGGGTGTAACGCCCGCCGGCGCGTGATGCGAGAGCTCAGCATCGAGACGGCGCTGGACCGCACGCTCTCGCTGCTTCGCCGGCCGCAGACCGCTGCTAACTGCCACCAGCCGCTCGCGCTGCCCGTCTCACGGAGACTGGAGGAGGCGGCATGAGAGTCCTGGTGCCGCTACCGTTCGATATCTCGTGCCAGGTTCATGGCCGCAATCTGCGCGTGGTGAACCTGCTGGGGCAACTGGACCGCCGCTGCGACATCACGCTGGCGGCGTGCGATGCACGAGTGGCCGCGGGAGCGGCCGCCGTTCTGCCCGGAATCCGAGTGTTAACCGCGCCCGATGTGCCTCGTTGCCACCACGCACGATCGGCCACGCTCCGAGACCCCTGGTGGTTGCGGCGGGCAGCCCGGTTCTTCGGCTACGATCCCGCCATGCATGCCTGGATCGACGAGCTGAGCGTCGACGCTGACCTCGTGCTGGGCTTCGATCTGGTTTCCGCGTTGTACCTGACGCAGTTGGGCCGGCACGCCGAACGCAGCGTACCCACGGTTTGTGATCTCATCGACGATCCTTGGCTGACATTCCGTAGCGGCCGCTGGGACGAGCAATTCTCCATCGTGGGGATGAAGACGGCCATCGCGGTTCGAGCGCTGCGCCGGTGGCTGCTCCCGCAGATTGACGTGCTGACAGCAGTCGCCCCGCGCGACGCCGAGATGTTGTCACGCACGACGGGGCGAGACGTTCACGTGGTGCCCAACGGTGTGACTTGTCCGGACGATATCGAACCCGGTCAACGCGAATCGTTAGTCGTGCTGACGGGAGCGATGAACTTCCCACCCAACGAGCAAGCGGCTCGCTACCTGGTTCGCGTCATCTGGCCGAGGGTACGACGCATGGTGCCGACGGCCCGCCTGGCTCTGGTCGGTGCGGACCCGACGGCGCGCGTGCGAGAACTGGCGGACGCGTTCAACGTGACGGTGACCGGGCGCGTGGACGACCTGGGCGCCTGGTTGCGGCGAGCCCGAGCGGCCACCGCGCCCATGCTCAGCGGCACGGGCCTCAAGAACAAAATCCTCGAAGCCTGCGGCCATGCCTGTCCGGTGGTCGCCACTCGTCTGGGCGCGGGTGGCATTCCCACCGGCGAGGATCATGGCATTCTCGTTGCGGATCATCCCAAGATATTCGCCGGCCACCTGGTCCATTTGCTCACCGACCCGGCGTATGCGGAGCAGTTGGGACGAGCCGGGGCCTCCATGGTGAGAGACCGGTTCAGTTGGTCGGGCGCCGCCCGGGCCATGTGGAGCGTACTGGAAGGTTGTCGGCGCGAGGCGACCCAAACGACCGGCGCGGCTTCGCCCGCGCTGCGGCGACGCTGTCGGGAGGTGGTTTATGCCTCTGCGTAGCATCGCCTTCCTCCTGTATTTCCTGGGCAGTTCGACCGGCGCCCTTATCTACCCCATGGTCGGGCTGATCTGCTACGTAATCTTGTACCACGTGTATCCCCAGACCACCTGGTGGGGTAAGCCGCTGGAACCTCTGGGGCTCCGGTACTCCTTCATTTGCGGTGCATGCCTTTTAATCGGCACGGCCCTCAGCGCCCCCCGCATGCGGTTCGGCCGCGCGTTCTTGCATCCGGTCGAAGTGGGGGCGATCGTTGTGTATCTGACCGCCCTGCTGACCATCGCGACCGGCGTGGGCACCAACGCCCAGAGCCTGCTTCTGCTGGACAAGCTGGGCAAGATCGTCCTGTTTCTGCTGGTGATGTCGCACATCCTGGTTACCCGCCGGCGTCTGTGGATCTTCGTGCTGATTCTCACGCTCATGACGCTCTACCTGGGGCACGAGGCGAAGAATGCGCCCCCGGGAGCGTTCCTCAAGAATCGTCTGGACGGCATCGGCGGTCCGGACTTCCGCGAGTCGGCCGGCCTGGCCATTCACCTGTGCGCATTGTTGCCCTTTGTGGCGATGGTCCTGTGGCAGAAGCGCTGGCCGCTGCGGATCATGGCGTTTCTGGCGGCCGGGTACGGGGTCAACGCGATTCTGCTGTGCCGAGCCCGCTCGGCCTTCCTGGCCTGCATCGTGGCCGGTGTCTGTGCCGTGGTGTACGCCCCCCGGCGGTTCCGAACCGCGGTCGTCGTGTTCCTCCTGCTAGGCAGCCTGGGCGGATTCTTCTTGAGCGATGCGTGGTTCTGGAAGCGCATGGACACCATCGTCGTCACGGACGAGCAGCAGCGCGACGCCTCGTCGGCCATTCGCCTTCAGATTTGGGCCGCCGCGTGGGAAATGCTCAAGAGCAACCCCATGGGTGTGGGTGTGGGGCAGTTCCAGTTCCAGGTCAAAAAGTATTCGGACCACCTGGTGAACACCCGCGACGCTCACAACAGCTTCATCCTTTGTGCGGGAGAATGCGGCGTGCCGGGATTGCTCGCCTACCTGGCCACGCTGGGCCTTTCGTGGGTGACGCTGGGGCAGGTGGCCCGGCGGGTGCGCCTGCTGGAGGATTCCGAACTGTACGAGTGGCTGATCTTCGCGAATCGGCTCGCCCTGGTGGTCTATGTCGTGGCGGGCCTGTTCGTGAGCCGGTTCTACACCGAGGGCATGTGGTGGCTCATCATGCTGCCAGTCTGTTTGTCGCGTGCGGTCGAGAACGAGATTCGTGAGGGAGTTCAGGCCGAGTTGGAACTGGCCAGCTTGCTGGAAGTCTCCGAGCGAGAACCCGAATGGGCGCTGGCCGGGCTGGGGAGAGCGTGACGTCATCGAGTGTGTAGAGGCCGAAATCCGGGATCGGTGCCGCACGGTATCCGTGGCGGAACGATGCAACCAGCCGGACGCGCCGGCCGGCGCGGCAAGGGATGACTCCGCGCGGGCCCGGCTCGTGCGACGCGTGAATCAACTCTATCACGACCTCACGCAGGACGTGTTCGATGTCGAGCATCGGTATCGTCACCGAGTAGAGCGGAGTTTCTGGCACGACGTGAGCCGAATGCTCGGCGACAACGACGGTGTCGTAGCGGGCCGAACCGTGGTGGATCTGGCCTGCGGGACGGGATTCGTCACACAGATTCTCGCCGAAGCGATGCACCCCCAAGACCGGCTGATCGCCATCGACATCAGCCCGGCCGCTCTGGACAGTGCCGCCCGCAAATGCCGGCCACACCGGCTCCAGCAAGCAGTCGCCGACGGCGCGCGCCTGCCGCTGGCCGATGAATCAGTCGATTTGTTTGCGATCAACGCCGCGTTACACCATATGCCTGATCCCATCGGTGTGCTGCAAGAGGTCGATCGCGTGCTCAAGCCGGCCGGCCTGTTCGCACTGGGTTTCGAGCCCAATTTGCATCACTTCCGTTCGCCGATGGCCCGCGTGGCGCACGGCGTGGATCGGCTGGCCTGGTACGCCAATCCGCGCCAGAACGTGCGGAGATTTCGGGCTTACCTGGGTCTCGGCGGGCAGGACGCCTCGTGCGAAAGCGATCGGGCGGTTTGCCGGATGATCAGCGAATGCTTGCAAAGCGAAGGTTTGATCGACGAGCCCTTGAACCCGGCGGCCATCCTCGACATGGTGGATGCTCACGCTCGGGGTGCTGCCGAGCATGCCGGCTTCGACGCCGTCGCACTCATCGAAGCGTTGTTCCCGAAATATGAGCTGATCCGATTGGTGTCATCGGACTACCTGGGCGAGGCGCCCCGGCGGTTCCGGCCGGTACGCAGCGCCTTGGACGCGGTTCTTCGCATGATGCTTCCCGCGCACGGTTCGTTGTTCAGCATGGTCGTGCGCAAGTGTGTACGGGGAGAGGAACAGGCACCATGACATCCACGGCATATGTTCAACCCAAGACCTCCGTTCGGCCGGCTCTACCGCCCGATGCGATGGAGCGGCCGGTTCGCGTGCTGCACGTCGTGCCCGAACTTTCCAGCGGCGGCATGGAGCGGGCCATGCTTCGCCTCATCCACCGCTCGCTTCTGCACGATCGCCAGAGCCCGGGGGGCAGCGGCATCACGCACGGTATCTGCGTGCTCAACGACGTGAAAGACGATCTGCGCGAGCACTGCCCGCGGGACATTCCCACCTGGATCCTGCGGGCTCAGCGCCGCTGGACGCGTTACGCGGGCTGGCGCCAGCTTCGCAACATCATCACGGCGTTCGAACCCGACGTCGTGCACGCCCGCAGCACGGGCGCGTGGTTTGATGCGGCGGCTTCGCTGGCCGGCCTCAAGCGAGTGCGACTGCTGCTGAGCTTTCACGGCCGCACCACGCTGGAAACGCCGAACTTGCGGCGGCGAATGATCGACCGTTGGACCACTCGTCGGGCCGATTCCGTGCTGACCGTCTCGCACGAGGCGGCGAGTCTGCTCCGCGAAAGCCTCGCCATCCCCAGCGACAAGCTTACCACCATCCACAACGGCGTGGACACCAGCCTGTTCGCTCCGGCCGAAGACGAAGCCGAAGTGGCGAGTATCAGGCACTGCCTGCAGGTGGAACGGCATGCCAACGTGGTGATCTGCGTGGCCAACCTGCTGCCCATCAAAGGGCTGGACCTGCTGATCCGGAGCTGGCGCCAAGTGCAGATGGCCGACCCGCTGGCGAGGTTGCTCCTGGTGGGCGAGGGGCCGCTGCGCGGCGAGCTGGAGGAACTGGTTCGCGTGTCGCGGTGCGAGAAGTTCGTCCGTTTTCTCGGTTTGCGCGAGGACGTGCCAACCTTGTTGCGGGCGGCCGATCTGTTCGTACTGCCGAGTTTGTACGAAGGTTGCAGCAACGCGACGCTGGAAGCGATGGCCAGCGGCCTGCCCGTGCTGGCGTGCGATGTCGGCGGCATGCGAGAGATCGTCACGCACAACCACACGGGTTGGCTGATTCGGCCCGGTGACCACGAAGCGTTCGTCCACACCCTGTTGGGCGCTTTGCTCGATCGCTGTGTCCGCCACCGCGTGGGGACGGCCGGGCGCGACGTGGCGGTCAAGCGGTTCGGCGTGGATACCTGGGTAGCTCGGCATGCCGCGTTGTATCGCCGTCTGGCCGGATTGAAGCCGGTCCGCCACGGTCGGGGGGAGGATGTGCGATGTGCGGAATAGCCGGCCTGGTTCGGTTCGAAGGGCTGCGACCCGACGAGCGGCGATGCGGCGCGCGGATGGCGGCCCGGCTTCGCCACCGCGGACCCGATGAGGTCGGTTGCTTCAGCGATGCCGTCGCGAGCCTCGGCCACACGCGCCTGAGCGTGATCGATCCGCAGGCCGGCCATCAGCCCATGTCCAACGAAGACGGCACGATCCAGGTGGTGTTCAACGGCGAGATCTACAACTATCGCGAGCTGGCAGCCTGGCTTCGGTCGCGAGGACACCGCCTGACCACGCGCTGCGACACGGAAGTCATCGCCCACCTGTACGAGGAACGCGGTGATGAGTTCGTCCACGATCTGAACGGCATGTTCGCCATCGCGCTGTGGGATTCCCGCCGGCGCAGGCTCGTGCTGGTGCGCGACCGATTGGGCGTCAAGCCGTTGTACTGGGCCGGCGACAGGCATTGTGTCGCTTTCGGCTCGGAGCTCAAGGCGATACTTGCGGCGGGCATCGGACGGCGCGAACTCGATGAACAAGCCTTGAAAGACTACCTCACGTTCGGCCACGTACCCGCGCCGGGGACGATCTATCGCGACATTCGCAAGATCGAACCGGGCCACATGGTCGTATGCACGCCAGCGCACACGCAGGTGCGTGCCTATTGGGACATCCCGTGCGACGACGACGCGGATGACGGTCGCGAGCGTCCGGCGCAAGCGTGGATCGACGAGTTCGCCGCGCTGCTGGACGACGCCGTGGCCATGCGGCTCGAGGCGGACGTGCCGTTGGGCGCGTTTCTCAGCGGCGGCGTGGACTCAACGGCCATCGTGGCCGCGATGTGCCGCCACGCGAGCGGACCCGTGCTCACACACACTGTCGGTTTCGACGAAACCCCTCACGACGAGCGGGACAAGGCTCGGCGGATCGCCGCGCAACTCGGCACGGATCACCGGGAGATCCTGGTTCGTCCCGATGCGGTGGAGACGGCACGACGACTGGCGAGCCATTTCGATGAACCGTTCGCCGATCCTTGTGCCGTGCCCGCGTATCACCTGGCCCGCGCTGCACGGGAACGTGTGACGGTGGTGCTGGGCGGCGAGCCGGGAGGCGGACAGCTCGCTGCCGCGGCGGGGCCGACGAGATGTTGGCCGGCTATCGCCGTTATCGATTCGACCTGGCGGAAGCGGCGACTCGCGCGCGCATGCCGGAGTGGCTGCGGCGAGGCACGTTCGGGCTGGCCGGCCGCGTGTACCCCAAGGCGGACTGGCTGCCTCGTCCTCTGCGAGCCAAGCGCACGCTGCAGAACCTGGCAACCGATGATGCGACCGCCCACCTGCGCAGCGTGTCGCTGGCGGCCGGCGAATTGCCCGGCATGCTCTTGTCCAGCGACCTGGCGACACAGCTTGCCGATTATGATCCGTTCGCCCGCGGCCGTGAGCACTTCGCCCGATGCGAATCGCCCGAGCTGTTGAATCGATTGTGCTACCTCGACATGAAGACACTACTCGCCGACGAGATCCTGACCAAGGTGGATCGCACGAGCATGGCGGTAGGTCTGGAAGTGCGTGTTCCCCTTCTGGATTACCGCCTGGTCGAGCTGTCCGCGCGCATGCCGACGGCTCTGAAGCTGAGCAACGGCGTGGGCAAGCGCGTGCTGCGTCAGACGGTCGAGCGATGGGTCGGCTCCGAGTCGGCCACGGTTGCGAAACATGGCTTCGATGTGCCGACGGACGAATGGTTCCGCGGTCCGTTGCGAAGCGTGTTGTACGACGAGCTGCTTTCGCCCGCCGCACGGCTGCGGCAATGGCTCGAGCCGGCCGCGGTCGAAAACCTGATTCGCGATCATGTATCCGGCTCCGGCAACCACGGCCAGACGTTGTGGACCGTGTTCATGCTGGAGCAATGGGCTCAACATTGTGCCGCGCCCGCTCCAGCGGAACGGCCGGACCACGTTGAGCGGCATGAATGTGTGACACTGGCATGAGAGTCTTGACCACCACGATCTGTTATCCGACTGCCGACAAGCCTGAGCAGGGTGTGTTCGTCCAGCGCCGTGCCGCCGCCATGGCCGAGCGCGGTGGCATGGACGTTCAAGTGGTGGCGCCGCAGCTATGGTGCCCGTTGCTGCGCCGTGCTCCTCGCTTGGTCGACGAGCGGTGGCCGGTGCCGGTGACCTATCCGAGAATGCCGAGCGTGCCGGTGCTGGGCTGGGCAACGGACGGCGTGTCCTTCGGACGCACCCTCGAGCGTTCGATCCTCGAGCACGGCGGCCCTGCAGCGTTCGATCTGATCGACGCTCATTTCGAGTATCCCGATGGTGTAGGAGCATGGCTGGCCGGCCGAAAGCTGGGCATCCCCGTCGCGGTCACCGCGCGGGGCAAGATCGTTTCGCTCTCGCGCAAGGCGCTGCGGCGAGCGCAGATCGCTCGTATGCTGCGCGGCGTCGATGCTCGAATCGCGGTCAGTCGCAGCCTGGCCGATTGGGTGCATCGCGTAGGCGGCAGCGACCTGCAAGTGGACGTGATACCGAACGGCGTCGAGACCGCCACGTTTCAGCCCGTCGATCGCGCGGAGGCTCGCCGAGAACTGGGCTGGAGCCCCAATGCCCGCTATCTGTTGGCCGTCGGACATCTGCAGCGCGTGAAAGGTTTCGACCGGCTTGTGTCGATCCTCCCGGAGATTCGGGCCCGCATGGGCGACGTGCGGCTCGTCCTGGCCGGAAGCAGCCGTGGTGAATGGAGCTTTCGCCGGCGGCTGGGCCGACTGATAGCAACCTGCGGCGGTGCGCCCGCAGTGACATTTGTCGGAGCGGTCGATCCCGAGCGGTTGAATCTGCTCTACAACGCCGCCGACCTGTTCGTGAACGGATCGCGCTCAGAAGGCTGGAACAACGCCATCGCCGAATCGCTGGCGGCGGGTACGCCCGTGGTTGCGTTCGACGTGGGCGGAAACGCCGAGCAGATCTGCTCGAGAAAACTGGGACGCATTGTCCCCGACGGCGACCTGTACGCGTTCGCGGACGCGGTCTGCGAAGCGCTGACGTGCGAATGGAATCGAGTGCTGATCGCCGCCCATGGCGGAGCGCGAAGCTGGGACCAGGTCGGTCGCGAAGTGCGGCGGGTATTCGATCGCGTATTGAAGGAGCGAGCATCCGCACGAACCGCAGCCCCCGAGCGATTATTCGGCCTGTCGCTGTCGTCCGCGGAGATCCTGACTCCATCGCGCGGGCTCGCGTGGGAGGTGCGGCGATGAACCGCTGGCTGGCCGGCAACGTGGTGTGGCCGTTGAGCGAACGGCTGGTCGGCCGCGACACCATGCGCCGGTTCCAAACGCTCCTCGTTTCCGACCGCTACAGTGCCCGGGACCTGGCGGACATTCAACAGCGCAAACTCGCACGGCTCCTGCGGCTTGCCGGCGAGCATTGCCCGTTCTACCGCGATCGGTTCCGCCAGGCCGGTATCGATCCGCGCGATCCGCAGCTCGGACTCGACGTTCTGTCCGCCCTGCCGCTGCTCGAGCGCGACGATGTGCAGGAGCATCTCGACGAGATGACTTGGTGCGATTGCCCGGGCGGACCGGCGCGGCCTTATACGACCGGCGGCTCGACCGGCCAACCGCTGCAATTCTACATCGACCGCTGCCGCCAGTCGGCTGACTGGGCGGCGCGCTGGCGTGCACGAAGTTGGTGGGGACTCCCACCGGGCTCTCGCGAGATCATGTTGTGGGCAGGCGCGGGTCGCGTTGCGGTTTCGACCCCCGATCGTCTGCGGACTCTGCGCGATCGGTGGTTGAACCAGTTCATCCTCGACGCCTTCAACATGACCGATCGGACCATGGACGAATATGCCCGGCAGATCGCGACCAGTCGTCCGCGACTGCTGTACGGCTATTCCAGCAGTCTGGCCCTGCTCGCTCGTCAGATGCTGAACGCGGACCGGGTGCTGACGCCGGAGAAATCACCGCGAGCCGTGTTCGTCACCGGTGAAACGGTGACGCCCCGTGACGTCCACGACATTCAGGCCGCGTTCGGAGCGCCGGTGGTGGTGGAGTATGGCTCGCGCGATTGCGGTTTCATGGCCGGCGGTTGCGAGGCAGGCCGACTGCATGTGGCTGACGAGAACGTGATCGTCGAAGTGCTCGACGAACACGGCCGACCGACCGCGCCGGGTGAAGTCGGCGAGGTCGTGGTCACCTGCCTGGAGTCGTTCGCCACGCCGCTCATTCGCTATCGCGTGGGCGATCTCGCGCTCGTGCCGCGGCGGGACGAGGCTTCGCACGATGGCCGCTGCCCATGCGGGCGAGCCTCGCGGCAGTTGGCGGAGATTCGTGGCCGCATCACCGACCAGATCGTCCGCTACGACGCCGGCGAAGTGCGGCGGATGCATGCCCTGTCGTTGATCTACGTATTGCGCGAAGCACCAGGCGTACGGCAATTCCGGATCGTACAGAACTCGCTTCAAGCCATCGACGTCGAGCTGGTGGCGGATGGGCGGTTCACGCCGGCAATCGAGGAATCGGTCACGCGGGCGTTGCGCGAACGGATGGGCGCGGACGTCGAGATTCGCATCCACCGTCGCGAACGGATCGCGCCTACGGCGTCCGGCAAACACGCGTGTGTCGTCTCCAACGTGGAGTGTGCAGTCGTATGACGCCGGCGGCAGCGACCAACGTATCCGCATGTACAGACGAACGACCCACCTGGCGAGCCTGGGCGATGGTCGGCGCAGTCTGCCTGGCCGTCTGGGCGTTGGCCCGTTGGCTGTTCTTCGTGGGCTACGAAGGCAGCGATGACATGTTCTATTTGCGGTTCGCGGCGTTGTGGCATCGCACACCGGTGAACCACTGGGAAGCCCGCCTCCTGGGTAATGCCGTCCTGCGGCCGTTTCTTCTGATCTTCGGGGTTCGCGAGTGGGCCGCCGTGCTGCCGGCGATGCTGGCGTCGCTCACGGTTCTGATCAGCACGTTATTTGCATGCAGATTATACGGCACTATACGTCAGGCGTGGTGGGCCGGACTCTTCGTCGCACTCGTGCCCGTAGAGGTCGCTAACGCGACGACGGTATCCGCGCACGCAGTGATGGCAGGTTTCATGGCGGCGGGAACGCTGGCCTTCGTCCGCGCGGCTGATTCGCGCCCGGCGCGATGGCTGGCCGCGGTGTGTCTGCCTCTAGGTGTGGTCGCTCATTACAACGGCAGCTACTACGTCGCAAGCCTGCTCCTGGCCGCACTCATCGTCGACCGTCGCAAGTATGGGCGAGCCGTTCTCGCCGTGATAATCGGCGGCGTTCTGGCCATGCTCGGCGAAATGCTGGCGTTCCAGGTCCTTTTCGGCGACGCGCTGCGTGGCTTAAGGCTGTCCTCCCCCAAGGCGCTCGAGATCAATAATACGCTGGAGTCTGACGGCCTGACGCGCTCCATGATGATCTGGTCGCTCGTGCAGTTCACGATGGGCCATTCGTTCGGCGTGGCGCTGATGGTCACGACGCTCCTGGCGAGCTGCTGCTATCGGCGATTCTCACCACCAGTGCGAATCATGGCCCTGGGAGCCGGCTTGTTCTGGTTGGTGCTCAGTTTCGGGTCATACGTGCCCTGGGACTATCGCCCGTTCTGGCGAAACGCCCGCTATTTCCACCCGCTGGTCATGCCGGTGGCGGTGGCGTTCGCGGCCGGCCTGGTCCAGTTTCGATTTCGCCAATGGGCTCGGGCGGCAGGGGTGGCAACGCTGTGTGTCTGCGGGTTGATGCTGTCACTGGGCGGAAGTTGGGGTCAAAACGTCACCATCTCGCGCGAATTGCTCGATTACGTGCTGGCGCATCCCGACCGGCAGTTCGTGACTGACGTTCACACCGCCAACGAGATCTATGTGCTCAACGGTCTGGCTACGCCGCCCAATGTGGCCGGCACGACGGATTACGGACGCACGCACTACCTGGACGGTAGCATCCGGCTCGTATCCGACCCGGCCCACGAAACCGTGGATGCATGGCTGATCAATCCGCTCAACGTGGCCCGCAACCCGAAGTTCGCGCGAATCTGCGAACCGTTCCTGGGCCCGCCGGAATATCAGACCGACGTCCGCTACCGCGCGTTGTGCGAGTGGATTCGTCCGCTGCGCAGCGGGAGCTGGGCGGTACGCAAGCCCCCCGCCTGCGTGTGCCGGATCGAGCCGGCCCCTCAGGTCCGAGCCTGTCTGGAAGTCCCCGATCTTACGGGGCAATGTTCACGTCATTGACATCGGCGCTAATGAAGAATCCGCCCACACCGTCGATCTCGTAGTAAAAGCTGACGATGTCGCCGCAGAAAAAGTGCTCGCCTTCGCGCAGGAGGATGAGATTGGAACTCGGGATCGCCCCGCCGTCTGGCAGGAGCAAGTCGCCGTCGGCCAGTAGTGTTCCGGCATCGAAGCAGTCGAGTGTCACCGTGACCAGTTCGCCGACGGCCAGCGGCGGACCGACATCGACGAAGTTCGCCGGAATGGCGACTTCCTCCGGAGTGAACAGCAGATTCGGATCGGCCCACAGGAAAGGATCGACCGGGTTGCCGGTCAGGTTGATCAGTTCGATGGTGACCGGGGCGTCGCTGGGACCGGGAGGCGGACACCCCTGTCCCATGACGCCCACCAGCACAATCCCGCCGAGCAGGCCGAACACGATGCGCTTCATCCACCCGTGCGTGGTCATGAGATTCCTCCTGACAAATATACGGCGTTATGGGAGAGCAGCACGTCTCCTGTCAGTCACTATAGCGCGTCATCATCGGCCAGCCATGAGGGCACGGCGTATTCCCGCCAATTCGGGGTTCCGCCGAAGTGGTCGCCCGAGCGTCCGGGCGGCAAAAAGTGGAACGGCTTCCTGGAAACGAGACTTACGGTGCGATGGTGACGTCGTTCACGTCCGCGCTGATGAAGAAGCCGCCTGCTCCGTCGACCTCGTAATAGAAGCTCACGATGTCGCCGCAGTAAAAGTGGAATCCTTCATTGAGCAGGATCAGATTGGCGCTAGGTAACGTGCCGGCGGGCACGAGGAGCAGATCGCCATCGACCAGGAACGTGCCGGCGTCGGCGCAGTCCAACGTGAGCGTGACCACTTCTCCGGGGGCGAGCGGCTCGCCGACGTCGACGAAGTTGGCCGGGACAGCCACCAGCGCCGGATCGCTCAGCGTGCCAGGATCGGACCAGAAGAACGCGTCGACCAGGTTGCTCGTGGCATTGACGAGCTCGACGGTGACCGGGGCGGGCACGACCGGCGGGTCGTAGTAGAACGTGACGGTCTCACCGCAGAAATAATGTTCGCCTTCGCGGAGGAGGCCGGCTTGGGCGATGGTGCCGTCGGCGAATTCGACCACGTCGGCGTCGGTCAGCAGACTGCCCGCGGACGCGCACTCCAAGGTCACGGTCACCACCTCGCCGGGGGCCATGGGCGGACCGATGTTCACGAGATTCTGCGGCACCATGATGGTGTTCAGGTCGTACACCAGCCGCGGATCCACATACAGCAGCGGATCCACCACGAGCCCGCTGTCATTCACGAGCTCGACCACGACCGGCGGGTCAACCACCACGACCGGAGGACCGAAGGACAAGCAACCCTGCCCCATGATCAGCGCGAGCAACGGCCCGCCGACCGCAAACAGGAGCACGATCCGAGCTTTCGCCGACGAAGCCATACTGTCCCTCCCCTGGTGGTCACCGCGGCTGGTGTACTTTTGTATCGTTTCCGCCGTCAGGCTCGCGTGGCGGTCTGCTTCTGGAACCGCTTGATCTGCTCGAGCGGCACGATGCCCGTCGACGCACCGGCGGCCTGAATGCAGTGAGCGGCGGTGGCATTACCCAGCAAAGCGGCCTCGGGCATGGACAGCCCATCGCGGAGCCCGGCGAGGAAGCCGGCGCACCAGGTGTCGCCCGCGCCGGTGGTGTCCACGACCTTGTCCACCTTGTACGACGGGACCATGGTCTCGTTGCCGGCGGCGTCGCGGCAGAACGCCCCGTGCTCGTCCATCTTGATCACCACGTTCTTGCAGCCCTTGGACTGCAGGAACCGGGCCATCTCCGACGGGTCCTGCAGGCCGGTGATCTTGCGTGCCTCCGGCTGCGAGGGGATGAAGTAATCCAGGTGCGGCAGGCACGGCAGGATGTTCGCGTGCCACAGCTCGAGCGGAGCGTTGTCCACGTAGACCGTGTCGAGCAGCGTCTTGACACCCGCGTTCCGGGCGTCGGCGAGCAATCGGGCCGTCTGCTCACCGTCGAAGGTCTTCATGACCATGGTGCCGGTGACGAAGCAGAACTTGGCCTTCTTGATGATGCCCAGATTGATCTCGTCGTAGGACAGCGTGCCGTTGGCGCCTTGCGTGTGGAAGAAACTGCGCTGACCGCCGGTAAAGATGCACGCGAACGTGTAGGGCGTGTGAATGCCTTTGCCGTGGATGACGCCTTCGATGCCCACGTTGTACTTGCGGAGTTCGCTTACCACGAACTCGCCCAGGGCATCGTCGCCAACCTTGACGATGGCCTCGCATTGCACGCCCATCTTGCCGAGGGCGATGGAGCAATTGACGGCGTTGCCGCCAGTGGTCAGCGTCAGCTTGTCAAACAGGCGAAGGCCACCCGGCGGCGGGTAATCATCGATGGTCTGGCCGATGGCGTCCACGCAGCAGATTCCGACGTTCACAATGTCACTCATCTGGCACCTCATATAGCGTGGCGTAGGGAATCCCCTCGTCGGTCATGAAATCGCCTCCGCCCACGCGTTGCAGGCCGGCAGCTTCCAGTTCCTCAAACAGTCCGCGCGTCAATTGCCGGTCCAGGCCGTACGTCCGATGCAGCCGTTCCAGCTCGAACCAGTTCACCAGCACGTGCGTGACACCGCGTTGCGACAACCACCGCACGACCGCCCGGTAGTCCGGGGCCCGGCGCGGCGGGCTTTCGCTGGCTGCGGACGTGGCCGCCGGCGAAGCGTCCGGCTGAACCACAATCCGCTCGACCGCTTCGGCCAGCGGATGTCGGCTGAACACGACGGCGTAGTCCCGGGCCGGCTTGACATAAAAGGTCCGCGCCTCCCCACAAACATGACACGCGAACCTTCCAGTTCGTTAACGATTTCCAGA
>ERZ795047.929-NODE-929-length-33420-cov-5.738828_pt1 | contig 33420 bp, 14 predicted proteins | sample MGYA00375131_ERZ795047 | MGnify/ENA primary metagenome ERZ795047 (study PRJEB30176, sample SAMN05720228) | activated sludge metagenome | isolation source: Anaerobic digester | place: Japan | collected 2015-05-20 ...
AGCCTGTAGCTTATTATTCTCTCGATGTCGCCTTCTGAAAGATTGGTGCAGGTGATATAACAGCCGCTGATAATGGAGAGCCTGTAGTCGTCGTCACGGACGTAAAGAGTCTTTCGTAAATTCTTGGGAAGCTGTCTTACAAAGCAGAAAATGCAGTTATTTTTGCACTCTCTGGGGGTGATTTCCACACTTTCGTCAAAAGCAAGACCCAACGAGTAAAAATCGCTGCGCTTGTTGACTGCAACTTCGCGTGTTTCGCCGTCTTTACCCTTGACCTGCATTTCCACTTTGTCAAGGCTGTCGGCGTAAATGTAGTCGAGGATGTCTTCAAAAGGTCTGCCGTTAAAGGACAGAACTTCATCGCCTATCTCCACTTGTCCGCGCACCACGCTGTCGCTGTAAATATCCGTAATTTTTGCCATACCGCTATTATCTACTATTTTTGACGTATTGTCAATTAATCGCTTGTATTTAACAGTATTAATGATATAATAATTTAGAAATACAGAACCAAGACGGAGAGAAAAATGCCGGCCGACGTAATCACGCTTAATGCCGTGGCAAGAGAGCTGAATAAAACGCTTTCGGGAGGAAGAATTGACAAAATCTGCCAGCCCGAAGAGGACGAAATCACCCTGCTCATACGCTCGGGCGGAGCCAACCACACCCTCGTTGTCAGCGCAAACCCCTCTCATCCGAGGATTCACCTCACCTCGCAGAAAAAAGAAAACTCTCTTGTGGCGCCCACCTTTTGCATGCTCTTAAGGAAATACCTCACGGGCGGAAATATCGTGTCGATTGGTCTGTTGAACTGTGACAGAGTGGTCAGAATTGAGTTTGAGGCAAGGAACGAACTTAAAGACAGCGTGCGCTTTTCGTTGATTGCCGAACTTATGGGCAGGCATTCTAACATTATCCTTGTAGACGAAAAATATGTCATTGTCGACGCGATAAAACGTATTCATCCTGACCAGAGCATTTCAAGGTACATTCTGCCCAACATAACTTATCCCGAAATAAGCCAAACCAAAATACGCTTGGACGACACCGAAAAGCTTAAGAAGTTTTTTGCCGAAAACAGCGAATTATCGGTCGATGCGCTCATGCAGAATATAAGCGGAATCAGCAAAGAAACGGCAAAGGAGTTGCTGTCGGAAGATAATCGTTTTGACGCGATATTAAGATTTTTCAATATAAATGAAAATACGGCGTTTTCGCCCTGCGTCCTCAAAAAAGACGGCGAGCCGAAAGACTATTATATCTTCCCTTATAAGACGATTGCGGGAGAATTTATGCACCTACCCACCCTCAACTCCTGTCTCGACTATTATTATACCGTTTTCGACAAGATCGAACGCAAGAAAGAGCAGACCAAACAGCTCAACAAGGCTCTGAAGCGTCTTGTGACAAAGACGCAGAAGAAGATCGAGGATAATCTCGAAAAGCTTGACGAGTGCCAAAGAGGCGAAGAACTTAAGCAAAAGGGTGAACTTATCTTATCCAATCTATATCTTATAAAGCGTGGCGACGAATCACTTAAGTGCTATGACTACTATAACGATAAAGAGATCGAGATTGCGCTTGACCCCCTGATCAACCCTGCCGAGAACGCGCAAAGCTATTTTAAAAGGTACACAAAGCTGAAGAGAGCCAAAGAAATAGCAACACAGCAGCTGGAAAAACTTCGTTTTCAGGCTGAGTACCTCAAGGATATTGAGGTTTCCATTCAGAATTGCGACACCAGGCAGGAATTTGAAGAAATTTTGCAGGAACTTAATAATTTGAGAGGCATTAAAAAACTGCAGAAAGGCGCAAAATTAAAGCAAAAGCCTTCACAGCCGATACACGTCCTTATAGACGGTTTTGACGTATATGCGGGTAAAAACAATATGCAGAATATTGAGGTAACATTCAAAATCGGCGAGAGTAACGACGTGTGGCTTCACACCAAAAATTATCACGGAAGCCACGTTATTATTAAAGGCAATCCGAGTCAGAAAGCATTATATGGCGCGGCGTGTCTTGCCGCATATTACAGCGAAGGAAAAAATTCCGACAAAGTGGAAGTTGATTATACTTTACGGAAAAACGTCAAGAAGATCCCCTCATCTTTTATGGGGCTGGTTACTTACACCAATTTTAAGACTATTCTCGCAAAACCCGAATTTGTTTCCGACTAAAAAGTCATAAATGCCGAGCACCCGCAGGGAAGAACTATGCCGTCTTCGCCCTGTATGCCGATTTCGTCGGCGTCGACAGAGTGCTTTATTTCGGCAAAATTAATGTCGAGTATGTTTTTCATAACCGTGGGCTGCAGCCCTGTCGTGTAGGAATTAATAAGGTAAAACAGCGGATTGTCGCTGACTATCTGCTTGGTTGTCTTGACGAGGTCGAATATACTGTCCTCTATCTTCCAGACCTCGCCGCCCGGACCTCTGCCATAACTCGGCGGGTCCATGATTATTGCGTCATACCTGTGTCCGCGGCGGATTTCCCTCTCCACAAACTTTAAGCAATCGTCCACGATAAAGCGGGCGTTTGTTTCGGCAAGGCTGTTTAACTTAATGTTCTTCTTTGCGATTTCGCACATGGATTTTGCCGCGTCGACGTGACACACCCTGGCTCCTGCCGATAAGCATGCGACAGTCGCGCCGCCCGTGTAGGCAAAGAGATTTAACACGCTGACAGGACGATTTGCGCCGTTTATTACGTCGATCATCCTCGCCCAGTTTACTGCCTGTTCGGGAAAAATGCCCGTATGCTTAAAACCCATGAGCTTAAGCTCGAACTTCAGATTGCGCCATTGGACGTAAAAATTTTCGGGAACGGTTTTAAAATACCGCCAGTTTCCGCCGCCCGAGGAACTTCTCATATACCTCGCGGCGATTCCGTTGGCTTTTTCCAGCGCGTAAGGCGCTTCCCAAATAACCTGAGGGTCGGGGCGCAGTAAGGTGTATTTGTCAAAGCGCTCCAGTTTTTCGCCGTTGCCCGTGGCAATCAGGCGATAATTAACCCATTCGGTGTTTATTTTCATACATGTTTCCTTTCTTCGTAGCCTGTTATCATTTCGGTATATTTGCCTGTGTCGTCGATACGGCTTAAGTGCGTCATAAACTTGTTTGCATCGATTACCCTGCCCTTGTCGACAAGGAGTTTTATAAACTCCACCAGCATTATGCAAAGATTGGTCTTTGTCGTCTGGCGAATCTCCTTTATTTCGGCGTTGGTCAGTTCGGGCGCGAAACCTGTTCCGTACATTTCGATTATGTCCAGCATGAGTCCGATTTTATCGCTGAGTACCGTCTCGGCGTTGAACTTTTCAATATACCTTAGATATTTTAAATAATCGAATTCGAAATTGGCAAGCGAAAGAACGTATTTGCCGTTTTTATATTCCAGACTGTAGTCGACGTTGTACTTCGTCAGCGTGTTGCGGATGATGTTGTTGTTGGTCTTAAGGTTGTTGATTGCGCTTTCGTAGATATATTCGCCCCAGAGCAGGGAGAAAATCTGCAGGCGGTCTATCCCCTGCGCGCCCCTCAATGCGTAAATCATAAACAGCTCGCGCGATTTTTTGGTCTTCCACTCAATCTCGTTGCCATTGACAAGCACAGACACGCCGCCCATCGCATGAATCTTCACTTTTACCGATGTGTCTTCTTTGCGCACCTTGTTCTTGATAAGGTTGTTAATTTTCTCGATATAGGGCGTGACGAAGTTGCGCTCGTACGCATATTTTATTATGCCCGAAAACAGCGTGTCATAGTCGACAAGCACCATATCCATGGCGTATTGTTCGGCGGTGTAGAAGAATTTCGTCACGATCTGCTTCATGTCCTGGCTTTCGTCTTCAATTGCATAGTTTATCGCAACGCCCGAAGCAACCAGCCATACGCCTGTGCGGGCGTTACCCTTGAGGCATTTGTTAGCAAAAAATATCGCTTCGTCCTTGCGCTTGTTGTGCCAGTACCAATACGCTACGCTGCCGTAAAGTATGCACGCATAGCGCGGGAAGGTCTGCTCGCACTGACGAGCGTAAATTATCGCTATGTCCTTGGGAAATTCCTTTTTGGAGAAGCGCGCATTGCCGATAACGCGCAACGCTATTGCGTAGTATTTAATAAAATCGTTGGATTCCTCGCAGTTTATTGCCATTTCTATATACTGTAGAGCTTCCTTTTTCATGCCCCAGTAGGCGTATATCTTGTACAACAGACAATAAACGCTGGCAAGGTCGGTCGTGATGTAGTACTCCTTCGCCTTCTGAAGGGCGGTGAGCGCAATCCTTTCGGCGTAAACAAGGTCGTTCATGTAGTAGAAATACTGCAGCATCTTGTGCGGAACGATATAGAACGGCAAAAGTGATTTTATTTTCTGAACAAGGGTGATTGCCTTGCGGTAGTTTCCGAGGTCGAAAAACGCCTCGCTCAAGCTTTGGAGTATCTTGACATAGAGATAGGACTGTGTGCAGGACTCGCACTGAACGAGCCTTTCGCACTTTTTCAGCTTTTCGACTTCCACCGAGAGGTCAAGATTGTGCATAAGGCTGGGCAGCGCGCACAGCAGATAGTCAAAGTCTCCGATATTGTCGGGGTCGCAGTCGGGAACGACGCTTGTGACAAACTCCACTCCCTTCGAATGCTCTCCCATTGCGGCAAGAAGTCTGGTTTTGTAGTACCCTATTACCTTAAGCATGACTGTGGAAAGGTTTTCGACGGTAAGCAGCTTATCCATTTTCTTCAATGCCTCTTTGCACCGTCCTTGCGCGTAGTCGCAGAAAGCCGAATAAAAATAGCATTCGGGATAGTCGGTCGTGACGTACTTATCATTTATAGTATAAGATTTATATCTCGCCATTTCCCACAGGCGGTATAATAGTCCCCACTCGTTAATGATGACCGAAAGGCTGTTCTTGATAAAAGTGAAATTATCGTATTCGATCCCGAGGCAAAGCGCGTTAAGGTGCTTGCCTTTTTGGGTGAGGTAGTCATAAAGAAGTAAGATTATGTCGCGGGTAAACGGCGAGGTCCCGAGATTTTTGGACTTTTCCGCCATGATGTCGTGGAACGTCCTGCTGACCGAAAAGCCGTTGTTATTCTTATTGGTGACGAGGTTTCCGAACTTAATGGACGCGTAACGGAGCACCCCCACCCCTTTCTGATAGATACTTGACGCAAAATCCATGGGCACTTCGTCCAGTGCGCTGACATATGCGAGGAAGTGAATGTCAGAGGGAGTAAGATCCCTTGTGTCGATGTCGGTAGTCCTGACCTTTGCCGCGCCCAAAGCAAACTCGTCGACTATCTTGGGAGCAAGGTCTTCGAGCTTGTTGTAGTTTATGTCGATAAGTTTTTCGGTAATGAAAATCAGTTTGAGGTTTTTGGGGCAGTTTCTTATCAGCAGCTCAATGAGCGAAAAATCGAAATTGTCGGGCAGGACCTCGAGATGGTCAAAGACAAGCAGGCAGTCGCCCTGACGTTTTTTTATATCGTCAAGAACGACGTTGATAATAATGTTGTCTATTTTCTCGTTATCGCAATACTTGTACTGAAGGAGTTTGAAAAAAATGGTCTCGTCACGAATGACTTTGTGAGCGAGTTCGAGACTGAAGGAGAAAGAGTTGTCGTATTTTGCGTTGAACCAGAAAGTGGTCGGATACCTGTTGCTGAGTTCGCTCAAAAACGAAGTATATTCGCAATCCGACGAGGAAAGAACAATAATCGACGAAGACGAATTCGCCATTATTTCGTTAATAACACGATTATTGCGTTGTTCCATAGTTAACCCCTTTTCCTAATAGTAGAATAAAAGCCCAACCCCTGTCAATCAAATTGACGGGAATGCTTATTTCTTAGGAATTTTGTTGTTTTAGGTTGATTTTCTCAGCAAAGCTCTTTGACGAGTCGTTCGTATTCGTTCTTCTCTTCTTCGCTGAGCGCCTCAAAATTTCCCTCTCTTTTGACGTCTGCAAAATACCTTATACGCGTCAGTTTTTTGTCGGTAACCTTATATTTCATTGACGCTATAAATCCTATGGAAAACAGCAAAACTATAGTGATTATCATAAGCAGCCTTATGGCGAGAAGCACGCTGTCGGGCTGAACGATTACTTGTCCCGCGGTGGACTCGATATACCCCGCTCCTTCCAGTACCCAGCTTACCATTGCGGTGGCAAACGCCGTGGTCACGGTGCGGCAGAAGGTCATTATGCCGCCCATGCTGCCCGAAGGACGCTTGTTGAGCTTAAGCTCGGCAACGTCGACCGTGTCGGGGAAGATGAGCCAGGGCATAACCTGCGAGCCGCCGAAGCCCAGTCCCGCGAGAATCGCGAAAACAGGTACAAGTATGGGCGGCCATGTGGGCTGATAGCAGGCAAGAAGTATTCCTGCGGCGACAAAGAGCGGTATGGCGTAGCGGTACGCAAACTGCTTGCTTTTCTTGCGCATAAAGATATATGCAAAGGGTACCGAAAGCCCTGCGCACACCATAAGAGGTCCGATGACGAACAGCGAGCCCATTTCCTTTCCGAAAAGGGTAACGCCTCTCAAAATATTGCCCGTATAGTACAGCGCAAGCGCGGAGATTACGTCCATGCAGATATAGGCGCAGACGTACATTATAAGAAGTCTGCGGAATGACTTGATCTTTATCGTTTCGAGATACTCTTTTATGCTGAATTTTTCTTTGTGGTTGCGGTCATAGGGAGCGCGCTCTTTGACGACTATGCCCGCAATTACCAACGGAATGGAGAACAATGCGCCGATGCCCAATACCAGCGTAAGCGTAAAGGCTTTGGTGGAAATTTCCCCTTCCTTATACGCCGAAATAAGCATTGCGGGCACAAGATAGCATACGCCCGCGGCAAGAAGGTCGACGATGAGCTTGTAGGTGTTGGCCTTATTGCGCTCTCTGTAGTCGGCGGAAATGTCGCTGCTGAGCGAGTTGTACGGAACCTGCGACAGCGAGGAAACGGTGCAGTAGAACAGATATGCAAAGCAAATCCAGACCGCCTTGCCCGTGTCCGAAAAGCCTTGTATCGGCGCAAAGAGTATCGCCATTGCGGGGATAATCAGCGCGCCGCCAGCGATTATGTAAGGACGGCGGCGGCCGAGGCGCGAGCGGGTGTTGTCGGTAATGACGCCGTAAGACGGATCGATTATCGCATCCCAAATTTTGGAAATAAGTATCGCGGTACCTGCTATAGCGGAGTTTACTCCGATTATATCGGTGAAAAAGAACAGAAGGAGCAGTGACAGCATGGAAGCCTGTCCGCCTCCGAAAAAGTCGCCCAGTCCGTAGGCGAGTTTCTCTTTAAAAGGTATTTTATCCTCTTCCCTTACGGGCATTTCGTCAATCGCAATGTTTGGTTTCTTCATTTAGAGCAAAAATTCCGCCTTTTTAATAAAATTACTTAAATAGTATACATCATTTATTTATATATTTCAATACCGATTTTAACCGTGTTTCGGGACAACGCCTGTGTTTTAATTGACACCGAAATTATTATTTGATACTATTCTATATAATACTAAAGGCACTCTGACCTGCCTTTACCAGGAGAGAGGATATGAAGAAATACAATATCGCCGTAGTAGGCGCTACCGGAATGGTAGGAAACAAGTTCTTACAGGTACTCAGCGAAAGGAATCTTCCCGTCGAGAACTATTACCTCTATGCAAGCGCAAAGAGCGCGGGCAAGGTAATCAACTTCATGGGCAAAGACCATGTCGTCATCGAACTAAATGAAGAAAACATCGTTGACAAGAAAATCGATATAGCGCTGTTCAGCGCAGGCGGCGGCACTTCCCGTGACTTTGCCCCCATTTTTGCACAACAGGGCACAATAGTTATCGACAACTCCAGCCAGTGGCGTATGGATCCCCTCGTTCCCCTCGTGGTTCCCGAGGTAAACGCCGAGGCTGCTCTTAACCGTCCCAAGAACATTATCGCAAACCCCAACTGCTCGACCATTCAGGCGGTTGTCGCATTAAAGCCCCTTTATGACAAGTACGGCATTAAGAGAGTAATATACAGCACCTATCAGGCTGTAAGCGGAGCGGGCGTTGCGGGATACAACGATCTTGTTAACGAGGCAAAGGAAGGCGAGACTCAGAAGTTCCCCTATCCTATTTTCCGGAACGTAATTCCCCACATCGACGTGTTCCTTCCCACGGGCTATACCAAAGAGGAACAGAAGATGATAGACGAGACCAAGAAGATTCTCAACGATTATACCATCAAAGTGACGGCAACGACGGTGCGCGTTCCCGTAAGACACGGTCACAGCGAGTCCATTAACGTGGAATTCAAGAAGCCCTGCACCATCGACGGTATAAGAGAAACCCTTGCCGCTGGAAAAGGCATTGTTGTAGTCGACGACGTCGCCAACAACAAGTACCCCATGCCCATATACGCCGAGGATAAGGACGAGGTTTTCGTAGGCAGAATCAGGCTGGACGACACCGTTGATTCGGGCTGCAACATCTGGGTTGTCGCAGACAACATCCGCAAGGGCGCCGCGACCAACGCCGTGCAGATTGCCGAATATCTTATTTCGCAGGATAAATAATTTTTATTCTCCCATAAAAAAATACGGCAAGCGAATAGCCTGCCGTATTTTTGTTATAACAGATTATTCTTATTCTTGCTCGCCTTCGCCGCCGACTTCCTCGGGTGTGAAGGTATGAAGGGGATCAGCCGACTCCATGCGCGCAATCGCGGCGGTAATAAGAGCGTCTTCGTTGGTAATCATTCTCAAAAACTCCGATTCGAAGACAAAATTCGCAATGGTGTCGTAGTCGCGAATAAAGCTCTCGAAATCATCGAGCAGATAGTCTTCGCTGAAGATATCCTCCACCATAAGAGAGTCGATGTATTCGAGCATGCGGTCATAGTTGAACCACACCTCGGTAAACAACTTGTCGTTTATGTTGAAGAGGAAGCCTTCCGCATCGATTTTGAGCACGCCGATGACATAGGAAATGGTGTTAAAGAGGTTGAAACTTCCTTCTTCGGGTAAGTCGCCGAACTCGTTCTCATAAACGGCCGTAGCGACTGCGGTAAGGTCAAGGGGCATGTATGTGGTGCACGCAAGAGCGCCGTCCACTAAGTCAAACGTGTAGAACTCGTTGTCGTAGACGTACATCGCCTTTTCAAGCGCTTTTGTTTGTTTGTCGTAAAACTCGAGGAAGAGGAAGTTGTCCAGGGCGTCGCGCTGGAAGATCTTTGCCGACAACACGACGTTATAGTCCTTTTTGAGGGTCTGGCTGAATATCTTTTCCACGTCGACTGCGATGCTGAAAGCGTAGTCGCCGCTCAGGTAATCGGCAAACAGGTCTTTCTTCTCCTGGGAATTTACAAAGTCAATGGAGACGTTGGACTTGGACGTGGAGAACTTGAGAAGCTCTATCTTTATGTCGATATCCTCGCCTTTGAAGAGCGTGTTGGCGTTCTCGCCCGACTGGTCAATTTGGATATTGCACTTTAAGGAACTCAACTTTGTGTTGAAGATAGTAAAATCGATGTCGAGCTGGGACTCGGGCACCCTGCCTTCCTTGATCTGTTCGACGGTAAGACCCAAAACGTTTGCGAAAATCTTGTTTATCTTGGCTACAAGCTCGGCGTCGGTCTCGGTCTTGGTGATGTAGTTCTGCACCTTGGCAAGGGTGCCGGCAAGGTCGAGGCTGAAGTTGTAATTATACTCCTCGTAAATGCCGTTGAGGCGGGTTTTACCGTTTATCTTGTCGTCCTTGACCGCAAGGACCATGTACATAAAGGCGGCTACGTTATTGATTGATTTGGAATTGTCGAGAGCCATGTCAAACGGGAAGAAATTGTTCCATTTGGACAAAGGCATATCATATTTGAACTTTGTATCGCCTATTGTCGCGTACATGACTTCGTTGCACATATAAAGACCAAGGACGACATCGTCAAAGCTGTCTTCCTTGGTGGAAAGCTCAATCGCGAACATAGCGTTGCGCTTGTTGTTATTGTCGTAATTCGCTTTGAAAGAAAGCCACAAATCGAGGTCGGTGGTGTCTATCTTAAGTTTGGCGTCGGCACCGAGGACGGGAGAACTGTTAAGACTCTTTGCCGAAAAATCGGTTGCGACGTTCATAAATCCGCTGAGCAATCGGTTGTACACATCGGTCGGCATCGGGGCCTCAATGGGCGTCCAAGTCAGGTCTTTGTCACCGTCGCGGTCTTTTCCGTCCTTGTCGTTACTACCCCAACCGTTGCACCCCGTAAGAGTGAACGCCAGGATAAAAATCGTGACAATCAACAAACCCAAGATAAGCTTTTTCTTCATGATAACCTTCTTGGCGAGGTTATTGTTATTTTTTGCTGTTTATGATCTCCCTGACCCTGTCAATTGCAACCTCGCATTTACAATTTTCCTGCAAAGATTTGTCCCTGAGCTGAATTTCAACCTCTCCGTTTGCGAGCGATCTCGGGCTTATTACCATTCTTATCGGTATTCCCATGAGGTCGCAATCGGAGAACTTGACGCCAGCCGAGGTATCTCTGTCATCAAAGAGAACCTCAATCCCCGAGCTTACCATAAGTTTATAAAGTTGTTCCGCTTTTGTTTTTATTTTTTCGTCATCGATTCTGATGGCGCAAAGATATACATGCCAAGGCGCTATGGACATCGGCCACATAAGGCCTTTGTCGTCGTGGCTTTCTTCGGCTACCGAGGCAAGCGCTCTGCCTATTCCGATGCCGTAGCAACCCATAATAGGGTGGAACGGCTTTCCGTCGGGGCCCAAGACGGTCATGTCCATAGTCTTTGTGTACTTGGTGCCCAGCTGGAAGATGTTTCCGACCTCGATACCGTTTTCGAGGTCTAAGGGCGTTCCGCATACAGGGCAGGCCTCGCCTTCGGCGACTTTTGCCACGTCCACGTAATTTATGTTTTCAAAGTCCCTCGCCATATCTATACCCGAAAGATGATATTCGGGCTTGTTGGCGCCGGTAACCATATTGTTGCAGTTTTCGAGCGACTTGTCGAAAACTACGGTGGTATTACTTACCTTTAATTTATATGCGCCGATGTTGCCGGCGTGTAACTCGCGCGACGCCGTTATGTTGGCGGGAGCGATGTCCTTTTGCACAACTTTTTTGAGCTTCGCTTCGTTTATTTCCAGGTCGCCCCTTAAAAAGCACAGCACAAGCTCTTCGCTTCCCTTGACACAGTAGCATACTGCCTTAATGGTCTTGCTTTCGGGCACACCGAGCATTTTCGCGACTGTCGGTATATCTGCGGCGTCGGCGGTGAAAACTTCCTTCACTTCCTCGCTTACTTCGTCACGAAGCGGCTTTCTGTCGGTAATGGCGACTTCCATGTTGGCCTTATATCCGCACTTGGGGCAAATAGCTATGGTGTCTTCGCCGACATCGGTAAGCAGCATAAACTCATCCGCCACACTTCCGCCCATCATGCCTGTGTCCGCCTTTACCGAAACGATTCTCTTCATGCCCACTCGGCGGAAGATATTGCGGTAAGCGTCATATACCCTTTCGTAATACTTTTCAAGGTCCGCCTGGTCGGTATGGAAGGAGTAGGCGTCATTCATGATAAATTCTCTGACCCTTATAAGTCCGCCGCGGCATCTTGGCTCATCGCGGAACTTGGTCTGGAACTGATAGACCATGAACGGCAGCTGCTGATAGCTGTTGACTGCGTCTCTGACAAAGTGCACCGACGCTTCCTCATGGGTCATGCCGAGCACCATGTCGCGGTCGTTTCTGTCCTTGAAGCGCACCATCTCACTTCCTATCGAGTAGTATCTTCCGCTCTCCGCCCACATCTCTTTGGGCATGACCACGGGGAAGGATACTTCCTGGCCGTCGACGGCGTCCAGCTCTTCACGCATAATCTGTTCTATCTTGCGGCATATCCTTTTGGCGGGAGTCGCCAGAGACCATATGCCGTTGCTCACTAATTTGATAAAGCCTGCCCTGACAAGCAGCGCATGGCTGGCAATCGTTGCGTCGGCCGGGTTTTCCTTTACCCTTTCGCCGACAAGCTTTGACATCCGCATAAATCTAAACTTCCTTTATTAACCTATTCTGTTATTTTTTCGCCTTGACGATAAGTTTCCATTCACCGAGATAGAACCTGTTGTTCTCTCTGTCGTCGGCGGTGAGAAGGTATACGCTTACGCTGTATTCTCCCGCGGCCGTAAAATTATTGTTCTCGTCAAGTTTAAGTGTTTCTTTATCGTTACCTTTAAAGAAAAGGTTGCTGTCGACAGCCTTGGTCGTTTCATCGCTCATGTTGGCGGTGATCTTTACTTTCGACGTGTCAAATGTATCGCCAACATAATAGGTGGTAGGCTCTATTGTGTAACTTTCTATGCCGGATTTACCCTTATTGCCGTCAGCGCATGCAACGAGAAGTGCCGCGCAGATAATGACCAGTATGGCAAACGATGCCGCTTTAACTAATTTCTTCATAAATCTCCTGGTTAATCTCTTGTTTTATATAATTATATAATAATATGCTTATATTTGTCAACGCGCTATTATGTCGGAAATATGCTTAATTGCGTCAACACATCCCAGGCTCATCGGGAGCGGTTTTCCTTTGCTGAGGCGGTTTCGGTCAATAAGTATATCTTCGGTGTTTACTGTGGCGACGCTTCCGTTTTTGCCGATTAGCGCGACGTCATAAGTCAGTGTGACGGGACTTGCGAAAATGAGCTTCGAACCGCAGGTGTCCATAACTTTGACGCCCTTTCTTGCGCGCTTGCCCATTTCCACCGAGCACATTATTACGCGCTTTGCGTATCCGCCGTCGGTAATCAGCACAAGTTCTCCTATCGCTTCGCCGTACTCAAGGTCGTTAAAGCCCGCAAAGACTACTTGCTCGCCGTCGTTTAAGCTGACTCCGATAACACCCGAGGCGCGCCTGCCTTGCGACGGGAATTCGGTAATTTCGGTGTTAATGCACATACCGTCGCTTGTGACAAACACAATACCGGCGTCCTCTCTTATAAGTTCGGCATTGATTATCTCATCTCCTTCTTTCAGCACGCATACCTGGAAGAAATCTTTGCAAACGTCGTACTCGGACAGCACCGAACGCTTGACCATGCCTTCCTTTGTGAAGAAGAACATATCCTTATCTTTGTTATCGGCGTTAATGGTAATCGAGAATACCGCTTTTTCCTCAATGGGCGCTTCTTTGACAAGGTCGCAGAGATTATACCCTTCGTCCTTCCAGTTGTTCTCCATGATAATATCGGGATTGAAGCGGTATGCGTTGCCCAGGCTACCAAATATAATGGCTTGCTCGCACTTGTCAAGGTATTGGATATGCTTTGACGTTTCCTGTTTGCCTTTGGGAACGGTGCGGTCCGCCGAGAGGTAAATTCTGGGAGTGACAAATTTTACCTTGCCGTCGGAGTTGATGATAAGATAACCGCGCTTGCCTCCGCTTTGGGTAACCTCAAAGGGTTTTACCTCGATGTCTTCCAGGCTGTTTACAATTATCGAAAGACGTTTTGATTTATAACGATTTTTGATGTCGGTAAGCTCCTCTTTGACAACCTCAAGCTGTTTCCTCTTGGAGTTTACTATCTCTTCGAGCTTGGCTATAAGCACCTTAAGCTCTTTGAGCTCTTTTTCGATTTTTGTTATCTCGAGCCTGGTTAGGTTGACGAGTTTTAAGTCAAGAATGGCGTCTGCCTGCCTTTCGCTGAGGGAAAACCTCTCGCGGAGATTGTCGCGCGCTTCGCTTCTCGAGCCGCTGGCTTTGATAAGTGCGACAACTTCGTCGATGTTGGGGAAGATTATCACAAAACCGTCGAGAATATGCTCGCGCTTTTTGGCGTTGCAAAGGTCGAATGCGCTGCGCTTGTAGATGACATCGCGCTGGAATTCGATATAGTATTTTAAAAGCGGGATTAGCCCGAGCTGCTGAGGCCTTCCGTCGGCTATCGCCATCATGTTGACGTTGAAATTGCACTGAAGGTCGGTCTTTTTGTAGAGGAATTCGAGGAGTTTTGCCGCATCTTCGCCTTTTTTGAGCTTAATGACGACTCTTGTACCGTTTCTGTCCGACTCGTCGACAATCTCCTGAATGCCGTTGAGGACCATTTCGGCCTTTTCTGCGGCGCCTTTCTTGGCGCACATGCTCTCGCGCATATCGCGAATTTTTATCTGAAGCTCGGCCTTGTTTACATTGTACGGGAATTCGGTTATGACAATGCTCTGGCGGTCGTTTTCGTTGTTTTCAATCTCGACGCGGGCGCGAAGTATGAGTTTCCCCTTGCCGGTTGTGTAAATACTTTCCAATGTGTCGTCGGGAATGATAAAGCCGCCCGTCGGGAAGTCGGGACCCTTGATATAGCAGAGCATTTCTTTTACAGTCATGCCGGGTTTTTCGATAAGAGCGATTGTGCCGTCGATGACCTCTTCGAGGTTGTGGGGCGGGATCTTTGTCGCAAGACCTATCGCGATACCCATACAGCCGTTTACAAGAAGATTGGGAAATCTTCCCGGAAGCACGTCGGGTTCATCCATTGTGTCGTCAAAGTTTTTGACCCATTTTACCGTCTCCTTTTCGAGATCGCGTAAGAGTTCGCATGCAAGCGGCTCGAGTTTTACCTCGGTATAACGCATAGCTGCGGGCGGGTCTTCGAGCGTACCGAAGTTTCCGTGGCCTTTGACAAGGGTGTTGCGCATATTGAAGTCCTGCGCCATGTTGACCATCGCCATATATATGGACGCGTCGCCGTGGGGGTGGTATTTACCCAAGCAGTCGCCGACTACCCTTGCGCTCTTTTTGTATGGTCCTTCGGGCTTTAAGTTAAGCTCGTGCATCGTATAGAGTATCCTGCGCTGAACGGGCTTCAAACCGTCTTCCACGCGGGGGAGCGCCCTTTCGAGTATGATGTACTCGGCATAGGGCATCATATAGCTGTGCACCGCTTTTTCCAGCGGATACTCCTGTATCTTTTCTTCGATTATTTCTTCAACCGCAGCAATCTTTTTCTTTGCGCACATTTCGGTTATTTACCTCCGTATTTGACGGCGAAGTTGTCAATCTTGTTGAAGTTCGCGTGTCTGAATATGTAAGCCTTACGCTTTTCGGTATCCTCGTACATGAAGGTGCTTATCATCTCGTCCGCCGCCATGGCGTCGTCGATGGTAACCCGCGTAAGCATTCTGGTTTTGGGGTTAAGAGTGGTATCCCAAAGCTGTTCGGGATTCATTTCGCCAAGACCTTTGTAACGCTGGATTTCGTAGCCTGTTTTTAGTTCGGCAATCATTCCGTCAAGCTCGGCGTCGCTGTAGGCGTACTTTATTACGCCCTTCTTTTCCACCTTGTAAAGGGGCGGCATGCCCACGTAAATTTTGCCCTCGTGAATGAGCTGGGGCGTAAGATGGTAGAACAGCGCAAGAAGAAGCGTCCTTATATGGAAGCCGTCCTGGTCGGCATCGGATAGGATGATTATCTTGTGGAATTTCAGGTTGTCCATATTGAAATCCTGTTCGGTGTCGGTGCCGATAGCGGCGATAATGGTGCGTATTTCTTCGTTTTCGTAGATTCTTTCGCGCTTATTGACCTTTAGCACGTTAAGGGGCTTGCCGCGCAACGGAAGCACCGCCTGCGTTCTTCTGTCGCGGCCTTGCTTTGCGCTGCCGCCCGCGCTGTCGCCCTCGACTATGAAAAGTTCGTTCTTGACGGGGTCGTGGGAAATACACGCGGCGAATTTTCCGATTAAAGAGGAGCCGGTTATCGCGTTTTTGGTGCGCTGCTCCTGCTTGGCTTTTCTCGCCGCCTCTCTGGTCTTGGCGGCGTCGATTGCGTGCTTGATTATATATTCGGCTGTCGATTTATTTTTATTGTTTTTGAGGTATTCTTCCAGCTTTTCCGCAACGATTCCTTCGACAATGGTCTTAACTTCCTGATTGCCTAAGCGGGCTTTTGTCTGCCCTTCGAACTGGGCGTCCTGCATCTTAATCGACAGTATCGCGGTCATGCCCTCGCGGAAATCTTCGCCCAGAAGGTTTTCGTCCTTTTGCTTTAAGTAGCCGTTGTTTCGGGCGTAGTCGTTAAAGCACTTTGTAAGCGCCGCCTTGAAGCCCGTTTCGTGATAGCCACCTTCGATTGTCTTAATGTTGTTGACAAAGGAATAGGTCTTTTCGGTGAAGGATTTTACGTGCTGAACGGCAAGCTGAAGCTCGAAATTGTTCTGCGCGCCCTCGACGTAGATTATCTTGTTCTTTTCCTCGGCGCCGTCGTTTATGTAGTTTATAAAGTCGATAAGACCGCCCTCGTAGTGGAAAACGATTGGTTCGCTCTCGCTTTTTCTCAAATCCTGAAAACCGATTGTGATACCCTTGTTCAAAAACGCAAGCTCGCGAAGCTTGTTTTCCATTTCTTCGGCATCAAACTCTATGGTGTTGAATACCCTCTTATCGGGTAAAAACGTAACCTTTGTGCCGTGCTTGTTGGTCTTTCCGATTTCTTTAAGGGGAGTTTTTACGATTCCGCTCTTGACTTGATTGTCGACAACGGGAGAATGAAATTCTATCCGGTAAGCTTTGCCGTCACGGTAAACTTCTACCGTGAGCCACTCGCTGAGCGCGTTTGTGACGCTTGCGCCCACGCCGTGAAGTCCGCCGCTGAAACGGTAATTTTCATTATTGAATTTGCCGCCCGCGTGAAGTTTTGTAAATACCACTTCCACGCCCGATATACCCATCGTGGGGTGCTTATCTACAGGTATTCCCCTGCCGTTATCCTCAATGGTAACCGAATTGTCGGGGTTTATTGTTACGTCTATACGATTCGCGTATTTGCTTGCCGCTTCATCAATCGAATTGTCAACGATTTCCCAAACGATATGGTGCAATCCTCTTATATCTGTGGTGCCGATGTACATTCCAGGCCTTTTACGGACGGGTTCGAGCCCCTCCAGTACAGACAGGTTGCTTGCATCATAAGTTTTCCTGGCCATTTTGCCTCCGAAACTCTATATATATTTATACCGAAAAAAGCAGTACACAATATATAGTAGCACAAAAGGGAGGCTGATGTCAATGCGCGCCCCGAAATCAAATGCCTATTTTGCGCATCAAGTCCATAAATTCTTCCGAAAATGCCTCTTTCTTCAGGATGACAATTTCACTTGGGCTGTTGGCGAGTATGGTAGCTATGGCGTCCATTTCGGGATTGCCGAAAAGAATGGGTAAATTTATCTGCTGACCGTTCTTTTTCAACGTGATTTTTTCCTGCCTGTCCACAGTCAAAGTCGATTCTGTATCGTTTTCCACTCCCAGCATAAAGGACGTGAGCGAGTACATATCCTTTTCGGTCTTGCACTGGGCTACAAGCTTTTTACAGAGAATTGCGAGGCTCTCCCAGCTCTCGCGTATTTTGGGAAGGCAGAAATTGTAAATGCCGTCGATGTTAATCATTTTATCGGACGGGATAAGGCTTTTTATCTGCCTGCGTTCAAGGTCGGCGTCAATGCTCATTACGCTCCCTATATAAGCGCAATAAGGATACGTGCAGACACCGTCGGGAATCAGCAGACGGTAAATCTCGCCGAACTTATAGTACGTGACGATTACGTCGCTGACTAAACTTTCCACAGTGTCTTCCGGGTCGTAAATTCTGAAATATACGAAGCTGTTGTCACACTCTTTTTCAAAATCGATTTCTTTTTCGGAAAGGCAGTCGGCTATATATCCTTCCGCCCTGTTGTCTTTGCCAATTCCCACAATTCTTTCTCTCATACAAATAGTATATGAGCGAGATATCAAAATATAAAAAAAGACCGGAGCTTGTCCGATCCTTTTTTATATTAAAATTTGGTTTAATTACAGAGCCGTTATTGTACGCTCTCCCGTCTCGATGTTAAAGGCGAGTTTGTACTTCTTGCCCTCTTCTTCGTAGATGATTTCCACGTCGTCGGCGTTGAGGTAATTTGCGTCGATGATCTTCTTGTTGCTCTTTTCGTAGGACTTCAAGAGAAGGTCTCTCTGCTTCTCGTCAAAGTCGCCCACATTGTCGCTGACAAAGAGCACGTTTCCGAACATATGGTTGATGAGCGCGAGGGTCTCCTTTTGGTTTTCGGTGAAGTTGAGCTTGGACTTCTTGACAGCGAGCGGGTCGATGCCCTTGAGGTCGCTCTTTCTCACATAGAACACGTCGGGGTCGTTTACAAACGCTCTTTTGTCGAGGTGACGGCGGAAAATGCTGTTGTTCATGGCATTTCTTGTGGAGAATATCTCCTGGTTTGCGTTTTTGACGAGGAAGTTGTCCTGATAGTTGGGAGAGACGTCGCAGCTTATGCGACAGAAATCGACTTTGCCAAATGACGGGAAGAGCGGAACGCCGCAGCCTAAGATAAGCTTGTCGCCCACACATTCACGCAAAAAGTCCATAGCTTCGCACATAATCTGTCCGCGGCTCTTTCCGTAGCGGGGAGAACGGCAGATGGAGTAAAGAAAGTCGAGCTTGACCATGTCAAAGCCCCACTCGTTGAGTACGACGTTGAAGAAGTTTTTGATATACTCTCTTGCGCCTTCCTTATAGAAGTCGAGCGTGTAAGCGCCGCCCCAGGCGATGCAGCCTACTTCTCTCTTGTCGGTGCCGGGCTTACGGACAAACCAGTCCTTGTGCTCCTTGGCAACATTGCTGGAGAAAGCCGCATTAAAAGGCGCGAGCCAGAGACCGGCCTTGTAGCCCTTGGAGTGAATCTTGTCGACAAGGACTTTCATCCCGTTGGGGAATTTCGCATTGGGAGTCGTCCAGTCGCCCGTTGCGGCCTGATAGCCGTCGTCGATCTGGAAGATGTCGGCCTTGTCGCCCACCGTCGCCAGTCCGTCTATGTCGCGGGAGATGATTTCTTCGGTGATAAAGCCGTAGTAGTTGTACCACGAGGTGTATCCCGCCATGTGGTCGTATTTAAGTTTTGGCAGATTGAGGTAAGCGAAGTACTTGTCAAATGCCTCATTGTATCCGCCTTCGGTCTTAACTATTTCAAAAAGTACATAAGGCGAGTCTGTTCTGACACCCTCGACGTCTTTCTGAACGGTGAGCTTGTTTGCGGAGGCGTCGTGGTGGAATACCGTATAGCCCGTTCTTTCATTGAGCGTGCCGAATACCTTTATCTTGTCGCCGTTCTTTACGTATGTATAGGAATAGCTGTGAAATTGCCCTTTCTTGAGGGAATAACGCTGAAACTCGTAGTCGCCGAAGAGCGTGAGCGCGCCGTTGAGTTTGGGAAGGTATCTGGCAATACCCCTCAAGCCTTCCTGGACTTCGTCTACCCTGAACTCTCTCGAGGTCGTCCAGGACTGATAACCGTTGAGATAGATTTTGTCATCGGGGTTGTAGGAATAATCATATTCGAGATAAGCGTTTTCAAGCAATAATTTCGTCTTGGGCACAAGCGTGACCTTTATGCCGTCGGGAATGGCTTCGGTCTCTATTTTGTAGTAGCCGGTGTCCGTTCCCGTAGTCTTAATTGTTTTGCCGTCATAACTTAATTTGTATTGCAGAGTGAATTTGAAATTGTCCAACATTCTTTCCTCCCAAAAATTAATATTTATAAAATTATAACATAATAAAAAAGTATATTCAATAGTAAAAATGAGGACTGATTGACACAAACGCCCCTTTAATCTATAATGTTTATATAAATTTGTCATATATGGATTTATACAATTGTTCTCCGAGGTAAAAATAGGAATGTACGTCTTTATAAGAAAACTTTACGCAAAGCACAAAGCACTGACCCTGACGGTAATTCCCGTTGTTATTCTTGTCGTTTTATTCGCGCTTATCTGCTTGTCAACGTATATCCCGAGGACGCAAAATACCGATTATACCGCCGACACCGTAAAGTCAAACAACTTTATCCGCGAAATGCCTTACCTTGGAATAAACACGTCAAAACCGGCTTCCGCCCCTGCCGACACCCTCGCATACTTTAAGGCGGTGTTTGAGAAAAACAACAGCTACCGCGCAGAAGCTTTGGAGATTAACATTCACATGACGCGCGACAAAAAGCCCGTCGTGCTAAGCGCGGACACCTTGGACGAAATTTCCGATTCGAGGGCGTTGTACAATGAAAAGAACTTGAAGCCCGAAGAAAAGACCTATGAACAGCTTAAGAGATACAATCTCGGTTATTACTATAAGGACGCAAACGGCGCATACCCGTATCGCGCGACAAACGCCGACTTCGGGAGCGTGAGGATAATGTCCCTTGTGGAAGTCTTGTCCTACCTCGAAATCAACGCGAAAAACGCCTGGAAAACCGACTTTCTGTACATCTTCAGGATAAGGAGCGAAAAGACGGCGGAAGAAGCTGTGGGCGCGCTTTACGAAGCGATAATAAGCTATAACATCATAAACCGCTCCCTCATCGTCGCAGACAACAACCGCACAGCCTCGGTAATCGACGGAAAATATCCCAATCTTAAGAGAACGGCAACGCAAAGCGAGGCGGCGGAATTCTATCTCGACTGCGTTTTCAACGTAAACCTTGCCCAAAGGAAACCTTCTTATAAGGCTCTTTTGTTCAATCAATACGAGTTTGTCGTAAACCTCGGAAAAAAATCGATAATCGACTACGCCCATAAGTACGGCATAGCGGTAATATATAAGACAATAAACAAAACGGAAAACATAAAGCTACTGTCAAATCGCGGCGCCGACATTATTATTACCGTAAATCCTCTTGCGGCGTTTAATACCCTGTACAGATGAGGTTACAGACCTGCGACAATAAGCAGAATTCCCAGTAAAACGCTCACAATATAAATACTTAAAAGCAGCACCAGAACGGCTGCTTTATTTTTGCTCTTTCTGAAAAGCACGGCAAAGGCTATGCCCGAGTTTACACTTAAGCCCGTTATGCACGCACCCATGCTCAAACCCCCGAGGACATACATCTGGGCGATGATAACGGAGGACGCGCAGTTGGGGATAAGTCCGATGAGGCCTGCGAGAATGGGCTGATACCAGCTTGTGCGGGATAAAAAGCTCATAAGAGCCGCCTCGCCGATATACCCAAGAAGCAAACCGAAGGCGAAATTAATGAGGAAGATAAAGGCGAAAATCTTAAGCGAATGAATAAGCGGGTGGAGTAAAAACGTCTTTGCCCACTCGGCTTTTCCGATACGCGCGCTGTCTTTTTCTTTGATTTTGTGGTGACAGCAGCCCTCTATCTCCTCTTCTTCCTCTTTGTGCCCGTGGTCGTGGTCGTCCTCGTCGGGATAGACTTCTTCCTTTACTTTCGGCTCGCTCATTAGGTCGCAGACATCTTTTTTAAACACCTTATTGGCAAGAAAGTCGGCAAAAAACCCTGCCGCTATGGCAAAAAGGAGCTTAATGCCCAAAATGGGCAGCAAGTCACCTGCGCGATTAAAATTGGATATGAGAATGGGAATAGCTTCGTCGCTGGTCGCGATGATGACGGCGACAAGCGTGCCGAGGGTTATGTTGCCGCTCAAAAACAGATTTGCCGCCATGACCGAAAAGCCGCACTGCGGCACAAGACCCGCGCCCGCGCCGATAAGGGGGGCGGCTTTGCCTTTGAGCACTTTTTTTACCTTCAGTCCGAAAATATATCTCTGTTCAATGAATTCAATCAGCACATAGACGACAAAAAGGAAAGGCAATATCAACGCCGAATCCTTCAGCGCGTCCAGTAAAACACCAATTAACAAACCGACAACTCCTCGACCAGAATAATGCTGTTGAGCGTAATTATGCCTGTGTAAACAACGTTTGATACAAAATATACGTCCTTGTTGCCGTCATTGACCTCGGGATCACGGTCGAAGGCGTTGTATGCAGTCCAGTTGCTCATATTGTTGAGAACGGGATACAGTCCGTGATTTGTATCTGTCACCAGTTTATCTTCCTGATCATAATGGCTCATGCTGACTTTCATGCGATAGCATGAAGTATTACCGTTGTCATAGTAGGTGTAAGGCACTGTCTCTGTCATGTCGACTTCGATAATGTGCTCTTTGCCGTCCAACAGGTCTTCTTCACTGCCAATGTCAAACGTGAACAAGGTCTGATATTTGTAGATATTGTTGTATTTGTACATGTACAGGCGAAGTTCACGCTGCGTGCTGGAGATGTTGACGATGCTAAGGTATATTCCCCTGTCGCTTGTCAGCGTGTTTTCGTCATACGCCTGCATAGGCATAAGGCGCGACGTGTTGTTGGCGATGACAAAGCGGATTAGTTCTTCGTCCCGGACGTCGTTGTAGGCGTTGAGTGCCGACGCTTTAAACCTTATGAGGAAGTTCTTCGCGGCGCTGACATATGCAGTGCCGTCGCCGTTGGAGATAAGCACCTTGGTGTTACTCTCTATCGTGCTGACACCGCTAATAAAGCTGTTGTTGCTGTTGTCGACAAAGTCTACCGCGCCCAGCATTCTGAAGCCTACTTCGTACTTATATAGCTTGACGGCGGCGTTGTGGAGCTGGAGACCCGAAAACGACTGGTCGGTATTGATAATTCTCGCGATGTCGTCAGCCGAAACGCCGGGTAAAGCAATGGGGCTGTTGTTGTAAATCTTGTGGAGGAAGATGGTCTCGGAGCCGCGGCTCAGACTTATTACAAGATACTTGTTGTTTTCGACGTAAAGCACTTCGAGCACGTTTCTTGCGCCTATCCACGCGTCAACGCCTTCAATAAGCAGTCCGCCCAGGTCGAACGTCCAGAGCATATCCTGGTAGCGCATATAGAGCTTGGTGCTGTATACGCCCGACTGGTAGCTGTGCTCAAGCATAAGTCCGTAGTAGTTTTCGGTGGAGATGTAGTTGAGCATGTCGACCGACGCGTCGCTGGTCTTTAAGATATAGCGCAGGTAGTACTTCTCCACACTCTCGTTGGGCACAAAGTCAAAGACTATCTTGTTGTAGCGGATGTCGACAGCCTCATTTGTGAAGTAGGACTTATAAAGTCCCGTAGCGGGCGTGTAGGAAATGGGATTGGACACTCCCGCCGGCCTCTGGTTAAGTCCGTTGTTTTCGTCGGGAAGTTCGACGCGGGTATAGTTCTGCGACACGCTGAGCTTAATAGTCTTGGTCGCTTCTTCATAGAACGTATTGCCCGGGTCACCCGTATATTTTACGAAAACCTTAATGGTTATGTTGTAAATGCCTTTTGCAAAGGTGTACACGGGTATAAGCCCGAGGGGATTGTCCTTGGACGTTGTGTAAGCAAGCTCTCCGTCGACGTAATATACGAGGAAATAGTTGTCGGGATTATACCCGAACACACTGTTAATGCTGCCCATGACAAACAGGTCGGCGAGGTTGATTTCCACAGTCTGCGCGCCGCTTGCGGGGATAGTGATGTGGTAGCTGTAGTTTTTGAAGACTTCCGACTTGACGGTGTTGGGCAACAACAATATATCGGCGATGAAGTTTCTTGTGCTGAAGGTGTTGAGACCCATTGCTATCGCTTCAAATCTTGTGAACGTCACGCTGATTTCGTTGGTCACAATCTTTGCGTAGGACGCGGTCGAGCCGAATTCCGTTATCGCGGTACCTGTCGAAAGCCTTATATAATAGCAGTCGTCGATGACGAGAATAACGTAGAAGTTGCGTATCTCCTCGATGTAGTCGTAGCTGCCCACCTTGTCGATGTAGAGGGTCATGCTGTGGCTGAAGCTGTCAAACAGATCGAGCTCGTCAATACTCGCCGCGCTGTCAAGGAGCGTGCTTCCGAGATACAGATAATAGCCTGTACTGTCTACCCGCAAGTAGAGGTCGTGTGTGCCGTCATTAAAGAAGATAAAGTCGATATAATAGGACGTCGTGTTGCTGTTGGGGTCGATTCTGAACCTCGTGTCGAGTATGTCGTATGTGCCCACAAAATCGGTTTTGTCGTATCTGTTTGCGGACAGTATCTCCTCGTAATAGATGTTGGAGAAGATGTCGACTCTTAACAGATTGCCTGTCCCGGACTGCTGGTAAAGGTTGTAGGTATTGTAGCCCGTTTCGATATGGACTTCGTACTCTGTTCCGTCAATCATTACCCTCATATATTCGCCTTCGGGGTCGCTCTGCTGCGTTCTGAACGCGCGATCTCCCGGGAATATGAGAATGGAATACACATCGCCGTGAGAGCAGACGACTTTAAGGAAATCGCCTTCGGGGTCTTGTATGGTCAATCCTGCGTCTCTGTACCTCATTTCCGGGGTTATGGGCACATATTCGGGCGTGCAGGACAACGCGTCATTAATTCTTAAGTAATTACCTTCGGGGTTGCCCAGCCATACGATGTTATACCTGCTTTCGTTTACGATGAGGTAATATCCTTCGCCGTGTCCGGGAATATTCGCCTTGACATACAGACCGGCAGCGTCGACATATGGCTGGTAGTTGTACCTTAAGGCGGGGAGAATTTCGGTATAATAGTTTACTCCTCTCCAGTTCTTGACAAGGTATGCGCCTGTATCGGACTGAACGTAAGTGCCTAAGGCGTAAGTGTGGTTTGTCGTAATTGCGTCGCCGTAATTATAGTTATTGGAACCGTATGTAAAGTAACTGTTGCCCGCGATGAGGTTTTGGTCCTCGATGCGGTAGAGCCTTACGCGGAACTCGTTGGAAACAAGTGTGTTGACCTTCTGTACGGGCGTGCCGAAGAAGAAGGTTTCGGAGTAGGTGATGCTCATACTTATCTCGTTGCCCACGAAAATTTCGTTTTCGTCGCTTAAGACATTGATTGTCCAGCTTCTTCTGTAGTTGTTATAATAGGTCGAATCGCGCAGCTCGGTCACCTTGACGTCGACATACTCGTAATTCATAACGGGATTGCCTTGATAATTGAGGCGGACGTACATCGAGAGATTTTCGATAAAGCTGCCAAAATCGCGCTCGTTACCGATGAGCGGAACGCCCGAATAAGGAATGGCGTAAGTAAGCCCGTTCTCTTCCCCTAAGCCCTTGACTTCGGGATAGACAAATATGTCTACAGGCTGGCAGATAAGGTTGTAGCCAAGGCAGTAATACCACTTGTTGCTTGCCTCGTTGGTAAGTTGGAGCTGCGCGCTGCCCGCTTGGGTCTTAACCCCGTCGGTATCGCGCTTGCCCGAGTTGGGGTTAATGGTATTGTAGACATAGAACTTGGAGCTGTTCTGCGTAATGACGTACTCGATGGCGTTTATTATCATCTGGGTGCTGTTTATCGGCGTCATGGAGTCGTTGAGGACGTTCATCATCATGAGAAGCTCGAGGAACGACCCTGCTCCCGAATAATTTATTATCGACTCGGGATTGACTATCTGAATACCCATATCCAGCCTGGTCGGAGCATAGTCGTTAATGGAGTACATAAAGTCTTCAAGCTCGGAGTACAGCACTTCAAACGCACCGTTGGGATTGTAGAGGTTTACAAGTCTTAAGTAGATGTCTATCTTGTTGACAACATAATATACCCTGTCGAGCACCACCCTGTAGTTTGTAAATGTATCGGTAAGTGAGTAGGACGCGTCGTAGTACTCGCTAAGGTCGAGGGTGTCAACCTGTCCGTTGTTGTACTGTGAGGTGCGCATACGGTCAAACAGCTGTGACAGCTTGAGAATGTTGCCGATAATGGACATTCTCACCTCAAGCTGAGCGATCGATTCGGCGTCGTAGTTGTAATCTGTCGCGTACAGGTCAAGCGGCGCAAAGCCGTCGACGTAGACATAGTATCTGTTGTTGAGTCCGTACAGATTTTCGCCGAAGGTCATCTGTATGCTGTCGTTGTAAGTGACCGTTTCGCCCAAAGTAACACCGGGCTTGGCTACGCGCACCTTGAGTTCCTGCTTGTTGATTGTAAGCGGAATATAGGTGAAGGCGTCGGTCATGCCCAGAATGGCGCCTATGTCGTTGGTATCAAAATCGATGTCGTAGTTGATATACCTCTGCTGGCTTAGAACGCTCGTTATGTCATTCTTGATTGCCCTGAGGTAATATCCTCCGTAAATCGGATCTCCGCTGATAAATCCGCCTGCCAAAGATGTGATATTTATGCCCGTTGTGTTCATGAACTTTGCGAGCACTTCGTTGAGCAGGCTGTTTACGGTGGACATTTCGCCCGATGTCAGGGTGTGCGACACGTCGTAAGCAAACTTTGTATCGTTTCTGAAATATGTGCGCTCTATCCCGCGTAAAGTAATGACCTTGGGTCTCACCTCAAACGACGCGGGAACGAACGTAAAGTGGAAGTTTTGCGAATAATCCGCCATGTAGAGTACCTGTGGCGTATATATACCCCTCGGTATGTTGGCGTGAACAACGTCGCTTGTGCTGAACAGGGCGTTGCCTTGCGCGTCTAAGAGCTGGTAAACGTTGTTGCCCGTAAAGATACGCTGCGGATCGCCTTCGGGTTTGCTTATATAGGTGTTAATGTCAAGCTGGGACGGGCTTATTCCAAGTCCGAGAGCCGCAATAAACGCCGCTTTGTCGTAGAAGTCGAGCACGAATGTAAGGTTGTTGTATTCTGTGCCGTAGACCATGGTCGAACCTTGCGCGCCGTTAACTGCGGTAAGCGTCAGTTCTACGTCGAGCTTCTTGATTTCATACACCACGGAGGTATACATTATCCTGAAGTTGGGGTTGAGGCTCTCGATGTCGGTTACGTCGAGCATATAGAATTCGCCGCTGTTTACAATGCTTGCGGGGATTCCCGTGCTGGTCATTGCTCCGCGTGTAAAGCCGAGTTCGACCGCAATCGGATTGTAACTTTCGTCCACAACCTGGTAGGAGTTCATGAACGTCAACACGTCGACATAGCTTATGGGAGTGCCGTTGTAGGACTGATAATATACGTATGCGTTGGTGGTGACGTTGTTTATCTTTCTCGACTCGACAAGTCCGCCGGGCACGCTGAGAACTACATTGCGCCTTTCGATACGGTAAATGCCTTCCGACTCGGGATACATGGCATTGATTCCGTAGGAAGTGAGTACCGCAGTCGATGGGGCGACTATGGTATATGTGTGGTTCCAGTCAAGGAGTTTCCTGCCCGAACTTGTGCCGAATGTATCGTAGCTGTGTTCGGGCGCAAAGCCGGTAAAGGTTTCGCCTGTTCTGATACGAGGAGTAATCGTGTACGCGTAGTACCCTACGGGGTAATTGGTCGGTATGGACTGCGTCCAGGTGCTGTTGGTGCTGTTCCAGAACGCAAGTATGTTGAGTTGGAGCTGGACGCCGTTAACGTCGAAATTGTAGTAAGCCGCCGTTCCGCCGATTAACGTCAGCTGGGAAGCCGTCGCCGCGGGTGCGTTGGTGTCGTACTGCCTTGAGAGTATTACGTTGCTTGCGTTGAGCGCGACTTCGATGTTCTTGCGCTTGATTATGTAGTGGCTTACGCCTTCAAGTTCGAAGATATAGTTGTTGGACTTAGAATAGTGAACGCTGATTGTGAAGTAGCCCGCGCTGGTGCGATCCTCTGCCGTAATGTAGGGCGCGAGGTACGCGGGGATATAGCTCATATCCCTTTCGAAGGTGAAAGAAATATCGGTTCTGACGTTTATCTGCTCGTTGTTGACGTCGCCGTCGGCAAAGATGTTTGCGCCTGAGGGAATACCGGGGCCTGTGCCGTCATATTCGCGCACGTTGTAGCTGTTGAGGTTAATTATCTTGACAAGTCGCTGATTTATGACAAACCTGTATTCGGCGTCGGCGTTGTTATCCACGGGAGAAACAAACCTTACCGAATAGTTTCTGTAGGTTTCGTTAATGTCGGCATAAAGCTGATATACGCCCGCGTCCTTCGGGTAGGTCCTGTTGCCGTTGGTGTCAAGGGCATAAGGATATATGGTAAGAGTGTTGGGCGCGCCGGCAAGACCGCGGCTCACTATCTTATAGCTCTCGGTGTAGAAATAGCCTTGTCCCGAAAGGTTCTCATCGCCCTGCTCGTTTATGTTGCTTATCCAGATAAAGTCATAGGGTTGCTTGAGGCGGCCGTCGTAGGTGTCGCTTGTGTAGTAGTATTCTACTTGCCCGAGACCATTTACCTTGGGAGTTGTGTTCTTAATAACAATCTTAACCTCGATAGGCAGTATCTCGATTTCGCGGACATATGCGGGGTTGGCGAGTGTGTAATTGAAGTTGCCGATGTCGGCGACGGTTATCGTATACACGCCTGCGTTGTAGAGGGTCTGCGCCGTTACCTGCTGGCTTGTACCCTCGTAGACGGCGAGAATTTCGGGCGTAATTGTGACGATGTCTCCCGCATAAACCTCAGCGCTAAGGTCGGTAAAGATAAGGTTTATTATACGATTGTCGAAGTTGTACACGCTTAAGGGATTGATTACCTCTATCGTAAGCGGCTTGGGATTTATGGTGTAAACAAAGTTTTCTGTAAGGAATATCTGCTCGCCGCTCGCAAAATCCACACCGTCATAGACGTAGGCGTCAATGAGATTTAATACTCTCGTCCTCTCCGCTTCCGCCAAAGAGGTCTCCCACTCTACCACCCAGAAGTTGCGGCTGGCGAGGTAATTGTAGGTCATGGTGCCGTCGTAGATATCGACCACGGCAAATCCCGTGCCCTGTATCCTGTCCGTTCTGCCCTTCCATTTGAATGTAATCGCCGCACGGATTTCGGCCTGATCCTCGGGGCTTATGGTATACACACCGTCCTCGGAAGCTATCGAATAAGGCGCGGTAAGAGCGTTAAGAACCTTCTTTGCGTATACTTCCTCGTCCGATGTGCGCGTTATGATAATATTGCGCGGAGTAATATAGAGATAAGGCGTCGGGGTGTTAATATCCTGTCCGTAAAGGGCGATCTCAAAATCGGAGTTATCGGTGTAGGTCTGCGCGGTGAGGCTTATCGCATATTTTCCTATGTCCTTGCCCGCCGCTCTTGTGAACTGGGAAACAAGGTAGGTTTCGTCCAATAGGTAGTTTGCGCCGAATTCATAATAGTAGTTATTGCCGTATATAAAAGCGGGATCGGCCGCGCCGTAAACCTTTTCAACATCGTTGACAAACACCTTGACGTTGGCTTTAGTGACGGTCAGTGTGACGGGATTTACCGAAACGTTGTAGTTGGTGATAAGCTCATTATTAATTATAAGGTATACATTGTAAATGCCGACGGGAGCGTCATAGGGCAGGCCGTACTTGCCGTTAATTAAACGGGCAAGGTTGTTAAGGTGTCCTGAATCGCTTGAAGCATATATCTCAAGGATATAATTGTCGGGCATGGCGTAATCGCCGAACACACTCTCAAATGTGTCGTAAATACGCAGCGCCGAGCTGTTTACAAGGTCGTTTGCATTGAGCGTTGAGAACGCTATATCGGGCGTTACCGCGCCGTATTCCTTGCTGACGGCGTTGCCCTTAATCGTTATGCTCTTCTTGGTTATGGTAAGCGTGCCGGGCGTGTATTCCATTAGGGTAAAGTTGCCGAGCGCGGCAGCGGGTCCCGCCAGTATGGGGTGTTCGCCCACGTCCTCCGCGTTTGCGAGGTTTAGGTTGCGGATAAGGTTATAGTTGCTGATATCTATGGTTAGACCGTTGATTGTCACGGTCGATATTGACGTGCCGCCGCTTATAGTCCTTTCGCCTATTCTCACGTCGTTGTCTTCGCCGTCATAGAGGTAAACGTCATACCTGAAAGCGGGGTCGGACTGACCGTACACCTTGGTCTCGTTGTTGGCTCTTATGACGATGGGCAGCGGTTTTACGGTAAACACAGCCTCGTTGTAGGCGACAATGTGGTAATTTTCGTATTCCACGCCCTCGGATCCGAGGCCGGGTCTTATCTTATAAATTCTCGACGCGTCGGAGACGGCAAAGGAAACAACGCCCTGCGCAAAGTTTTGGAGAATGTTGTCAAGATATACTTCGTAAGCGACGCTTAAGATTTGTTCGGCAGTTTCGCCGAAGACCAGCACATTTCCGTCGGTCTCGCCGGTGGTAATATTAAAGGTAAATGTCGGCGCAGGGTCGCCGTAGGTCGACTGCGCGGCCTGGGCGTTAATGTAAATCTTGCGTGGATTGATACGAATTTTTGCCGAGGTGTCGGTAAACGCGTTGAATTCCCTGTCCCCTGTATACCTGATCACCATGGTGTAAAGTCCCGCGTCTTTGGGGAAGGAAGCGTTCTCGGCACCGAGAGAATTTCTGTACATCACGGTAAAGCCGCTGTTTTCGGCTATCTTCGTGTCGATATTTGAGTTGGAGATAAATACCGAGGTGCCGTGCATTACGTAAAACTCGGGACGGGAAGTGACCGTCGCGCCGTAAACAAGCTGATACGCGCCGTCAAGCACAGTCGACGTGTCGGAGAACTCCACCGCGAGGTACTTTCTGTCCCTTATCGTGACAAGGTAGCTCGTCGACTTCTCCACGCCGTTCACGGTATAGGAGATGTATATTCTCTGGGCGAGTTCGTTATTGTTGTTGATTTCGATATTGGGATTGAATTCCGACGCGTCAATCTCGAGATTGCCTATTCCGCTGTCGAGGTTAATAAACTCGCTGGTGCCGTTGTTGTAATAAGCAAGAAGCACGCCGCCCGTGTAGCTTATGCCTTCGGAATGGAACTCGGTGTAAATCTGCCTCGGATATTGCGACAAAGTGATGCTCGTGAGCGTCTTTCTGATAATTACAAGCTCTACTGTCACGCTCTTTGTGCCGAACGTGAAGGTGACATCGGTGACAAACCTGTTGTTAACGAACACAACTTCGGCGCTCGGGTCGTAATCACTCATTACGTCGACAAGCTCGATCTTGACATATCTGTAAGACGGGTCGGCAAACTCGCGGCCGAGAGCGTCCACATAGTGAGCGGTGATTACAAGTTGTTCCGAGTCGATGAGCATACCCTCGATGACGGTGATTGAGGTCTTGTCCGCGCTGATGTCGACAAGGACTTTGGGTCTTACTCTCACAGTGAAGGTGCATTCGTACATAAGGTAGGAGAATGTCAACGTCTGATTGCGGACAGAGCCGCTGTCAAAGCCTGTGATTGTATAGTTTTCGGGAGCGAGATAGTTTTCGCTTGCCTCGTAAAATTCGTTAAGGTAATAATAATCGGGGTCGCCGCTGGCATAGACGACTTTAAGCCGGGCGTTGGCGGGGAAGACTATCTCGTCCACGCCTTCACACGCGTCGATAGTGGGCAGAGTTGCGCTTCCGTCAAGGAGCGTTATGTACAGCGGCAGTTTGTCAAACCAGTAGGTGTTAAAAGATATTGTGTCCTCGCCGCCGTCAAGGAGCGTGCCGTTATCGTTTATGTTAAGCGATACGGTAATTGTTACGGTCTTTTCCACGAAGTTTACGCCTTCAGTCAAGGTCGGGTCAAAGTCGATATCTATTGCGAACTCTTCCTTGTCGCCGTTTGCATAAACGAGAGTACCGTCGACCAGGTTGAGGATATATACGCTGCCGTTGTCGTAAGTGATTTCGAGGCGCATACCTTCGAGCGACAATGTCTCGACTTTTGCATACCTTGTTTTATCTGCGTCTTTAATTACCGTTATGCTTCCTGTGCCTATTGTCCTGCTGCGGACGTTGACATAAGCGGTTAGGTTCATGCCCGCATAGGTTATTACGACGGGACGCTTGCCCGTGACCTGATTGTACGTCCTTGCCTCGCTGAGCATGGAATACGAAATCGGCACTCTCAGAAGTCCCGCGGGGATAATCGCGTTGTTTTCGTATGTAACTTCGATATAAGCGTTTTCGCCGATGGTTACCGTCTGACCTTCGATTATGTCGGCAAAGCCGTAGCCGTCCTGGTCAAGGAAACCGTCGGCAAAGCGAATCGCGGTGATGTCATTTGTGACAGTCACGATAATGGAGACGTAATTTGTATTGGAAACGTCGTTAACGTCGCCGTAGTATACCCTCACTTCATGCTGTCCCACGTTTTCAAAGTAGTTGTTGACAAAAGTCCACCGGTTGGAGTCGAATACCGTCACGTTGTGGACAACGCCGTCGGGATAAGTTACGTCGACGATGAGATTTGCGGGGTCAAAATATGTTCCCTGAACGCCTCTTGTCTTGTGGCTTGAGGACGCGTTGAGCTGCACAGAAAGCACTCTGGGCAACACCTTAATATTAAACGAATGTGTGAAGGAAGAGTTGTACACGGTGTTGACGTACGTAAACGGAACAGTCACACTTTCGGCGGCGGTCTGAGTCGCGTTGTTGTAAACTTCGTCGGAGAACATGTCGCGCGTCAACGGAATAATCGGCGTAGTTTCGCCGCTGTTGTAGATAAATCTCACTTCGCCGCCCGCAAGTTTAAGGGTGTCGCCCGCCATGTATGTGGAGGCATCGGGCGCTTTGAAGTAATCAACGCCCACGATTTCTTTGGCAACGATGCTTACATCGACGGTCTTGGTAAGGACTGTCTTTCTGTCGGCGCTTGTGTATGTAAACCTGTAAGTTCTTGTGCCGGGAACGGTCGTGGTAAAATCGTTGTTGTAAGCGGCGTCGAGTTGTACAAATGCGGAGACATCGCGCGAAAGGTTTGCTCTTGTACTGCCAAACTGGTCAAGCGCCCTTAAACTTCCGTTGGAGAGGACGATTGAGTATTCCCAAGTCGTGTAATCGATTTCGCCCATATCCTGAAAGTAAGTTACGTCGGGCAGGAACAGCAACAGTTCGCTCTCCTGCGCGTCAATGACTTCTATATCGACGTCAATGGAAACATTCTGGAAGTAGAACCTTACCGTGTACGTGCCCTTGGTGTTTATGTCAAACTGAGTGTTTTCGATATTGTTGGTAACTCTGGGATCGGTGAGGGAAACTTCTTCGGTTTCGTCGTTGTTGTAAGTGACAAGCAAAACGCCTGCGCTTAAATTGAGCGTGCCGTTCTTAATCTGGTCGGCGGGCGGGGTCTTTAATTCCAACGTCTTGACCGCAACGTCCACCACATTTGCGGTAAACAGCTTTTCTATGCCTTTATAGACCACTTTTACATTGGTGCCCCAGTTGGCTTCGGTAAACGTAAGGGTTTCGGCTTCGCCGATAAATACCTTAAAATCGGGATCGGTGCCGTAAAGGTCGGCAAAATAAAGACGTTCTGCCGTGTTGTCGTTATAAGAAACGCGCAAATATCCGCCCGTAAGATCGAGGGTCTGACCGACGACATAGCGAAGTTTGTCGGGGGCGAAAAGCTCGAGATTGAAAATACTCTTGGGCTCGCCTGTGAGGTTAAGCGTCGTGGTGAGGGTCTGGTTGCCTTTTGTGTAAAGCACGGTGACCACTCTCTCGCCGAGAATCTCGGGGTCAAAGCCCGAAATCATTTCTTCGGTCACGTCGACTGTCTCGGTGTAGCCGTTTGTATATGTAATTTTCAGCTTCATGCCCGTGGTGTCCAGCGCCTGTCCGACGACGTAATTTCTTCTGAAGTCGGAACTTGCGTCAAGCGCGATAGCGTACATGGGCGCGTCGATGACGGACACTTTG
>ERZ795047.934-NODE-934-length-33358-cov-5.752515_pt1 | contig 33358 bp, 25 predicted proteins | sample MGYA00375131_ERZ795047 | MGnify/ENA primary metagenome ERZ795047 (study PRJEB30176, sample SAMN05720228) | activated sludge metagenome | isolation source: Anaerobic digester | place: Japan | collected 2015-05-20 ...
CCTTTTGGAGCACACGCTTTCGGTGGTTCGCCTTCTGGACATGGCATCCGGCCATTATCCTGAACTCGACAAAGATTTGCTGATCACCGGAGGGATTCTTCATGACATCGGAAAAATTCATGAATTTTCTTTCAGCCACCTCATTGATTACACGGATGAAGGAAGATTGATCGGCCATGTCGTCATGGGTGTGGAAATGGTCGATAAAAAAATCGCGACCCTCGAGAATTTCCCCATGCAACTGGCGCTTCAATTACGCCATATCATCTTGAGTCACCACGGCGAATTTGAATTTGGTTCCCCCAAGCGTCCGAAAACCCTGGAAGCGCTGGTCGTGCATTATATAGACGATATGGACGCCAAGTTTAACGCTTTCAAGACGTTTATGAAGGATGCTTCAGATAAAGACTCTGATTGGACGCCCTATAACCGTCTGCTGGAAAGATACCTTTACAAGAGAAAAGGGGATGAAGCAAATTTTCCGGAGTCATAAGCCAATTTGAGCTTGATTTTTTCTTAAAAAAGAGCGTAGGAAGGTCGCACCCGATAGAAAGCAAAAAAGTCAAAAATCCATTGACTACAACAAGAATAAAAACATCTTAAAGGGGGCATTGTATTTATGGCTTACAGAAACGATACGCTATGCGGTATTTTTCACAATCAGGCTTTGAGATTCGGGGATCAGGTCGAATTTCTTCGCGCCAAGCTTGACAAACACGGAAATCCCTGCGCGCAATGGCATTCCCGGACTTGGAAAGAGACACGCGACGAAGCCATTGCGCTGGCCAAGGGATTGATTGTTTTAGGGCTGAAAAAGGGTGATCGAATTGTTGTTTTCTCCGAGAGTCGACCCCGATGGATCATTGCGGACCAGGCAATTCAGGCTTGCTGCGCTATCGGCGTTCCCCTTTACCCCACCTTAACGGTTGAAGAACTGGCATACATGACGTCGGACAGCGGGTCGAAGATCGTCATTGCCTCCACGCAGGAAAGGGGAGAAATGGCCCTGAAGGCCAAAGCCCAGGGTATTCCCATTGAGACGATTATTACGATGTGCTCCTGGGAGGGAACAAAACCGGCAGGAGTTTATACGTTCGACGAAGTGATCGCATTGGGGCAAGGAAAGGTCAGCGATGAAGAAATCGAAAGAAACATCAACAGTGTCACACCCGATGACGTCGCTTCCATCATTTACACGTCCGGAACAACAGGTAAGCAAAAGGGTGCCATCCTGACCCAGAAAAACTGGGTCTCCAACATTCATCAGAGCTCGAACTCAACGCTTGTCCGCCGCCAGCGGGAACTGGGACTCCATCTGACCTTCCTCGTTCATCTGCCCATGTGTCATGTTTTCGGCAGAACCAGCGACTATCATGTGGGCGGCCTGCAGCAGGGTGGCATTCTCGTTTTTGCGGAGAGTTTCGAAAAAATACCCAAAAACATGCTGGAAGTGAGACCCAATGTCATTGTCAGCATCCCCCGGTTATGGGAAAAAATATTTGACACGACAAAATCCATTGTTTCCAGACAGAACAAAACAACCCAATCCATTTTCAACTGGGCCATGAAACTGGGCGAAAAATATTGCGAGGCCATGGCCTCGGCCACCCGGCTGGGTCAGGCGGATTTGCTGCAATTTGCGCTGGCCAACATTCTGGTGTTTAACAAAATAAAAAAGACCGCCGGCTTGGACCGCGTTGTTTTGGGCATTTCGGGAGGCGGCAAACTCTCCAAAGACGTTTGCGTCTTCATCCGGTCGCTGGGCATTCAGCTCGCCGAAGGATACGGTCTGACGGAAACCTCTCCGGTGATCAACTTCAACGAACCGGAATTTTCCGCCAATTTCGACATCAACAACGCCAACTGGTTTCAAAAGAAGATGCTGGATTTAACGGTGGATCTAATGGTGACCAAACAGGCGCAGGGTCTTTCGCCCTACACCAACCCCATCCGTTCTTTGGCCCTTTCTCTGGCCTACAATACCGTTGCCCATAAATTGCAGATCAAGCCGGGCACCGTCGGCAGGCCGGTTCTCTGGACGGAAGAGAAAATCGCCGAAGATGGAGAAATTCTGGTCAAGGGCCCTCAGGTCTTCAAGGGGTACTGGAATCTGCCTGAAGCGACGAAAGAAGCTTTTACTGAAGACGGCTGGTTCAAAACAGGCGATATCGGCGAATTTGACCAAGACGGCTTTCTGATGATCACCGACCGGAAAAAAGAACTCTTTGTGACTTCCGGCGGCAAAAACGTCGCCCCGCACCCCATCGAACTGGCCATTACCGCAAAACCTTACATTGATCAGGCCTGCCTGATCGGCGACGCGAGGAAATACTTGACCGCTCTGATTGTTCCCGATTTCCAGGAACTTCAGCGTTACGCCAAACACAACGGTATTGCTGAGTGCTCAAACGCGGATCTCATCCAGAATGAAAAAATCAAGCAGCTCATCCAGAAACAGATTGATGAGGTCAACGAAACGCTGCCCCGCTATGAGCAGATCAAATACTATAAAGTGCTGGAAAAACCCTTCAGCGTAGAAAGCGGCGAACTGACCCCCACGCTCAAACTCAAGAGAAGAATCGTCTTTGAAAAATATAAAGACGAAATTGAAAACATGTACCAAAGCTAAAAAAAATTCCCCAGGCCTTTATTAATTAATCAAATGATCAACAGGCCTGGGGAATTACCTTCCCAGATATTCTTACTGCCCCTTAAATTTCGGGGGCCGCTTTTCCATAAAGGCCAAAAACGCTTCCTTGATATCCTCTGTCGCCAGCAAAAACATATTTTTCTGTATGGCCAACGCCATGCCTTCGCTGACGCTTGTGTAACGGCTGAAATTCAGCACTTCCTTCGTGCATTCGATCGCCAGAGGAGCGTTCTCCGCAATCTGACCGGCCATTTGCCAAGCTGCTTCGTCAAGGGATGCCTGATCCGGATACACGCCGTTGACCAGTCCCATTTTCTCCGCCTGCCGCGCCGAGTAATTGCCGACGGTGAACGCAATTTCCCTGGCGTAACCCTGTCCCACGATCAACGGCAACCGTTGCAGCGCCCCCATATCCGCAACCAGACCGATTTTGGGTTCTCTCAGACAGAAAACCGCATCTTCAGTGCAAAGCCGCACGTCACAGGCGCAGATGAGATGGAGTCCTCCGCCAATGCACTGGCCGTGCACTGCAACAATGACTGGCTTGGGGCATTCCTCAATCGCGTTGCAGCAGTCAAATAAGGGCTGGGATTTTTTTATCATGTCCCAGGGACCTCTCGATGTTCCGGTAAATCCCGAAGCGGCGTCTTTCAAATCCAGACCGGCGCAGAAAATTCGCGCCTTGCTTTTCAGAATGACGGCCCGAACATCATCCCTGGACGCCAGCGACCTAAAAACGTCGGCGATTTCCGAAGCAAACTCCAGACTCAGGGCGTTTAAGGTTTTTTCCCGGGCCATCGTCACCACGGCGACGAAATCCTTGACTTCCAGCTCGATAAACTTGTAGGGCATTTCAATCTCCTTTTTGCTTCAATCTGTTTTGTTTTTAAAATTTATCGGTACAACGCGTGTTTGACAATGTACTGACGAACCTTGTCCGGCAAGAGATACCTGATGGATTGGCCGTTTTTGACCATGGCCCGCATGCGGGACGACGAAATATCCAGAAAGCTGACATGGCGGAAATAAATCGTGTGCTCTGTCGGACCGTCAAACCCGTCGGTGTCTCTGTTGTATTTGAATTGAGAGGCAAAAGACTTGGGCAGGATCTCATCCAGGGTCATATTGTCGTAGCCCGGACGCGTCATCACGGCGAAATTGCACAAAAGCAGCAGCCTGTCCCAATCCTTCCAGGTCGTCACCGCCTGGAAAGCGTCCTGTCCGACAATAAAGAAAAGCTCCAGATCCTTCATATATTTGCTGAGAATGTGCTCCACGGTCTCCACGGAATAAGATTTGCCGGCGCGTAGTTTTTCGACCTCCGAAAAAGAAAAATTGACATTGTCCTCAATCGCCAGGCGGATCATTTGTTCACGATGATTGAACGGCGTAACCTCCGCCTCCAGTTTGTGAGGAGGCCTGGATGAGGGCACGAAAATGATGCGGTTCAATTGAAACATCTCCAGCATTTCTTCCGCGCCCCGCAAATGGCCGTAATGAATCGGATCAAAGGTTCCGCCGAAAAGTCCCCACCTCATGTTCTCACCTGCCCGTTGCCGTAAATAATGAATTTCGTTGTGGTCAATTCTTCCAGCCCCATCGGACCGAACGCATGCAATTTCGTGGTCGAAATGCCGATTTCGGCACCGAGGCCCAGTTCAAACCCGTCGCTGAAACGGGTGGAGGCGTTCACCAAAACCGTCGAGGAATTTACCTCCGTCAAAAAGCGTTGCGCGTTGGCGTAATCGCTGGTGATGATGGACTCTGTGTGCAGGGAACCGTATTTTTGAATGTGCGCGACGGCCTCGTCTATGTCCTCCACGATTTTTACCGCCAAAATCAAATCCAGATATTCCTCGTGCCAGTCGCGTTCCTCCGCCTTCTCGATTTTCTTCAGAATCGCCTTTGTTTTTTCGCAGCCGCGGATGACCACGCCGGCTTTTTTGAGTTTGTCCGCCGCGATCGGCAAAAATTTGCGCGCGATGTCTTTGTGGACCAGAAGCGTTTCCATGGCGTTGCAGACGCCGGGACGCTGCGTTTTGGCGTTGAGGCAAATCTTCACCGCCATCTCCACATCGGCGCTGGCATCCACGAAAATGTGACAGACGCCCTTGTAATGCTTGATGACCGGTATTCTGGATTGCGCGACCACGGCGCGGATCAAATCCTCGCCGCCGCGGGGAATAATCAGATCAATGTATTCTTCCAGTTTGAGCATTTCCGAAACCGCTTCCCGATCGGTATAGGGAATGAGCTGAACAGCGTCGGCCGGCAACGAGGCTTTTTTCAGCACACCCTGCAAAACGGACGCAATGGCCAGATTGGATTGAATGGCCTCGGATCCGCCTCGCAGGACAACCGCATTGCCCGATTTCAGGCAAAGCGCGGAAGCATCCACCGTTACGTTGGGACGCGATTCATAAATGATGCCGATGACGCCCAGGGGAATGCGCATCCGGCCAACCAGCAGACCGTTGGGCCTGCGCCACATGGACGTGATTTTACCCACTGGATCCGGGAGGGCGGCGACTTCTCTCAAGCCTTGAGCCATCTGTTCAATAGTGGAAGGCTTGAGGGTCAGGCGCTCTAACATGGCGCCGGAAATTCCGGCTTTCCTGGCCCTGGCGACGTCCTTGGCATTTTCTTCCAGAATAAGCTTGGTTTTCTTGACCAGTTCATCCGCCATTTCCAGAAGCGCCCGGTTTTTATCACCCGTCGCGGCGCGTGAAAGCCCGCGGGAGGCTTCCGCCGCCTGCCGGGCGATCTTTTTGATATCCTCTTTGATGTTCACTTCGGCCGATCCTTGAGAAAATAAATTCGCTTGCAATTTATTCCATTACTGGTAAAAGCTGCCCCGACCGGGAGCAACAGCTCCGGACACGAGCTGATCGGACAAAACATTTACCAGCAAGCCATGAAGGTGTCAACTCAAAAAGCTATTTTAAAAAGTCCTGAATCATTTCAGCCATGAACCGATTGAGAATCAAAGCTGGAAATCACATTTATCCTATCATCAAAGACGGAGGATTTCATTTTGATGCCGTAACCACCTATTTCGGGCCGGCCGTCGGGCCGCGCTGGCTGATCGCCAGCGGTTTCGATCTGACGCTTCTGGAAAGCGATCTTTTAGGCCGAAAACAGCCTGTCCAACTTGTCGGCTCTTCGGCTGGCGCTTTCCGTTTTGCAGCTTGGATCCAACCAGAGTCGCAAAAAAGCTACCGGAAGCTCATCGATGCATACATCAGCGCAAGATATACGCGGAAAGACACACCCCGCACCTGTCAGGAAAAAATCATCGCGATTATCAATCACTACATTGAAGATGACGCGCTGCCTTTTGCCCTGGCCAACAAAAATTACCGCCTGGTCGTGATCACGGCCCGCGCCCGCGGTCTGGTCAGTCGGGAAAATCCGCTTTTGCAGAAATTGGGACTGACAGTCTGTTTCGCAATGAATTACATCAGCCGCGACAATATTTATCGCTTCGCCGAAAGGGTTGTTTTCTACAATGCCTCCAAGCCTCCCGCCTTCTGCCTGAGGCGTCACTTTCGCGGAACCCATATTCCTTTAAACGAGATCAATTTTAAACACGCCATCCTGGCCTCCGGCGCCATTCCTCTTGTCATTGAAGGTGTGCGGGATATTTATGGAGCCCCCCGGGGAACCTATCGGGACGGAGGCCTGATTGATTATCATCTGACGCATCAGTTTGCAGCTCAAGAAAATGAAATCGTACTCTTTTTTCATCATCAGGAAAGAATCGTGCCGGGCTGGCTGGATAAAAAGATCAAAAAACGGACCTCCGAAAAAGAAACACTCGGCAATGTTTTGATGGTTTTTCCGACGCAGGACTTTATCGAAACGCTGCCGGGAGGGAAAATTCCGGAACGTTCCGATTTCACGACTTACCTTGACGACCAGGAAACAAGAATCGAAAACTGGCGCAAAGCGGTCAGTCTCTGCGCGCCGCTGGGGGAAGAATTTCTGGAACTGGTGGCAAGCGGCAGAATCAGAAACGTCGTCGAAAAATTCTGATGGCGCAAACTTCCGGAAGAAGAACCTTTGACCATGGACGCGCGACAGGAAGAAAAGATCGCCCTTTTGAAAGATATTTTAAAAGACTGTGTGCTTTGCCCGCGTCAATGCCATATCGACCGGACCCGCGGAGAAATCGGCTATTGCGGCCTGCCCGCTGAAATCGTTATGGACTGCGCCTTGGCCCATCACGGTGAAGAACCCCCTCTTTCCGGCACAAAAGGGGCCGGCACCATTTTTCTTTCCTCATGCAACCTGTTTTGCATCTACTGTCAGAATTATCAAATTTCTCATTGCGCCGAAGGAAAGAGACTCGATCCCGCCCAAATGGCCGATGTGATGCTGAACCTCCAGGAAAGACAGTGCCACAATATTGAACCGGTTACGCCTACATCGCAGACGCCCCAGATGATCGAGGCATTGATTTTGGCCAGACAGAAGGGGTTAAAGATTCCTTTTGTCTATAACTGCGGGGGATATGAAAGTCCGGAAATCGTCCGTCTTCTGGAGGGATTCGTTGACATTTACCTGCCCGATTTCAAATACGGGCTGGAAGACGATGCGATGTCCTTTTCCTGCGCTCCCGGATATCCTCGCTTCGCGCTGGATTCCATCAAGGAAATGGTCAGACAGGTTGGCGACGAGTTGGTTCTGGAAAACGGCGTCGCCCAAAAAGGGGTCATCATCCGTCACCTGGTCCTGCCCGAGCGGGTGGAAAATTCCCTCGCCGTCTTGAATCTCATAAAAAAGGAAATCTCCTCATCCGTTTTTCTGAGCATCATGTCCCAGTATACGCCCACGCCCAAGGTGCGCCATCATCCGATACTGGGCCGCAGAATCACCTCCAGGGAGTACCGTCGGGTTGTCGATCATGCTCTGGATCTTGGTTTCAGAAATCTCTTTGTTCAGGAAGTCAATGATTTCGACATGACGCCCGATTTTGACAGCGACAACCCCTTCTCCAGATAAGCACTCTAATTCAACGGAAAAACTTCAACATCGGCGGGAGGCTGAAACTCAAAAATTTTCTGTGGAAGGTTTGCATTGACGACCATATTGGAGAAATAAAGAGTCGTGGTATTGCCCATCGCGTCATCAAAGCTAAATCGCAGAATGCTGAAATGGTTCTTGTCAACCGCGATTCTCGCTTCGTTAAAACCGGCATTTTTTTGCCGGGGAGTCAAAACCAGAAGATAATTGCCCTCAGAATCCGTCGCTTCAGGCTGCGCAAAACGGACGATAAAATCTTTATTTATTTTTCCGGCTCCCGAGAAAAAATTCATCAAAACCTGCGACTGCAGAATTTTCGAGGAGCTTTGCAGGTAGGCAACTCTTTCTTTGGGAAGATACAGCCAGGCTTTTCGACTGTTCAAAACAATCTTTTTGACCTCCGGCGTGGAATAATCCCAGAGAATATTGCGCGGCTTTTTAAAGAACATTGCGCCTTTTTCAACCAGTTTTTTCTGCACAGATTTCATGAATGTCTCCTGCACAAAATCCGCCTTGAAATCCCTGGTCTTTTCATAAGCACCCTGCACATTTTGAATAATGCCCTCCAGCGGCAAGGACGCTTGACAAAAAGAATCCTTCGGGGGGAAAAAACAAATTAAAATGAAGCAAAAAAGTACCTGTTTTAATCTCAAGTCCTTTATGTGAAGGAAAATTTTTTTGTTTTTTTTATCCAATTTGATCAAAAAAAACTGCATCAATGGCACACTTTCTTACGATTAAGTTTATATCTTTCCTTTCTTTTTCGAAAAATATACCCCCTCAAGGGGATATGTCTCAAAGATATTGAATTTACTTAACTTTTAATTTGCACAATCCTTGTGCAAATTGGTGTAAAAGCGCAGCAATTATATACTTACGGAGATTATCAACAAAGTTATCAACAACTATTTCCACAATTTTGTGGAATGTGTTTTCCGATGATTTATCACTTTAAAAAACCGTCATTTTTTCCGCTTCGCATTCCTTTTACCGTCCGTTATTTTAACACGCCACCCAAAAGGATCATCCTTTAATCCATACTGAATTTGCAAAATTTCATTGTACAACTTTTGTGCCAGTTCTCCGGTTTTGCCGCCATTGATTAAATATTCCGTGCCGCGGAAGAAAATCTGTCCCACAGGGGAAATGATGGCCGCCGTTCCGGACGCAAAGGCTTCCTTTAAAGCCCCGTTTTGAGACGCCGAAATGACTTCATCGATGGAAATGGGTCTTTCGCTGACCTTGATTCCCATGTGCCGCGCCAGCGTGATCACGGAATTCCGGGTAACACCGGGCAGAATCGAACCGGACAAAGGCGGCGTGACCAATTCATCGCCCATTAGAAAAAAGATATTGCTGGTCCCAACTTCCTCGACATATTTCCTTTCGACGGCATCCAACCAAAGCACCTGGGTGTAACCCATTTCGGTTGCGATCTTGCTGGCGTAAAGGCTGGCAGCATAATTGCCGGCTGCCTTGATGTTGCCGATGCCTCCCCGCACAGCCCGGACATATTCTTCGGAAACAAACATTTTTGTCGGAGAAAATCCCTGCGGATAATAAGCTCCTACCGGTCCGACAACAATGAAAAAGAGATATTCATTGGCCGGGTGCACGCCCAGGGCCGGTTCCGTCGCAATCATTGTCGGACGGATATACATAGACGTCCCTTCCCCATGAGGAATCCAGTCCTTTTCCAGAAGAACCAGCTTTTTCATGGCTTCCATAAACAAGTCTTCATCCATCGCCGGCATGCAAAGCCTCTCCGCTGAAGCGTTCATCCGCTTGATATTCTCCTGCGGACGGAAGAAATAAATTTCATCATTCGGACCACGGTAGGCCTTGAGTCCCTCGAAAATCTCCTGGCCGTAATGAAGGCACATGGCGGTCGGATCCAGCTTAATTGAACGATAGGGCTCAATGACGGGGTCATACCATCCCCTGCCGCTTTTGTATTTCACATTAAAAAAATGATCGGCAAAAATCTTTCCGAAGCCGAGTTTGGATTCATCTGCAGGTTTTTGTTTTCTTTGACGTTGCGACGCCTTTCTTATTTTAATTTCCATAAATACCCCTTTCCCCAGTTCGATTTCCCCAGCAGCGGAAGTCAGACCGGCATGAGAATCTCGGTTTTCCTCATAACACTAAACCAAAACTCTATCAAGACTTCGGTATTGAATGGCCTCGGCCACATGAGATGGTCTGATGGACTCGCTTTGTTCCATGTCTGCGATGGTCCGGGCGACTTTCAATATCCGGTTCACGCCACGCGCGCTGAAACCAAGTTTTTCGACAGCCATTTCGATCAACTGGTGGGACTCGTTGTCGATTTGACAAAAACGATGGATTTGTTTTTCGGTCAGTCGCGCATTGCAAAGCAGGTTGTCTTCGCCGAAACGCCTTTTCTGAATTTCCCGCGCTTGATTTACCCGCCCCTTGATCGCAGCGGAAGGCTCCCCCGTTTCTTTGTCCGCAAGGGCGCGATACTTTACGGCGGGCACTTCAATGTGCAGGTCAATCCGGTCCAGAAGCGGCCCCGAAATTTTGGATTGATACTGGCGGATCTGCTGGGGCGTGCACCGGCAGGTCCGGGTGCGGTCCCCGAAGTACCCGCACGGACAGGGGTTCATGGCGGCTACCAGCATGAATTTCGCCGGGAAGTTCACCGTGATGGAAGATCGCGTAATCGTGATCGTTCCGTCTTCCAGGGGCTGCCGCAGCGCTTCCAGCACATTTTTCCTGAATTCCGGCAATTCATCCATAAAAAGAACGCCAAGATGCGCCAAGCTGATTTCTCCGGGTCGCGGGATTTGCCCGCCGCCGACCAAACCGGCATCGGAGATGGTGTGATGAGGAGCGCGAAACGGCCGATGAGCGATGAATGTTTCCTTCTTGCTCAACAAACCGGCGACTGAAAAAATTTTTGTCACCTCGATCGCCTCTTCAAAGGAAAGATCGGGCAAAATGGTGGGCAGACGCTTTGCCAGCATGCTTTTCCCTGAACCGGGCGGACCGATCATCAAGACGTTATGTCCGCCGGCCGCCGCGATTTCCAATGCCCGCTTGGCCTGATTCTGACCCTTGATTTCACTGAAATCCACGTCATATTTGAAGCTTTTCCGAAAGATTTCATCCAGATTCAGGGCGGGAGACGCCGGGTTTGGGCGTCCCTGCAAATGTTCGACAACATCAGGCAGAGTTTTCACCGGAAAGATGTTCACGCCCGATACCATGACGGCTTCGGCGGCGTTTTCTTCGGGAACAAAAACCTCCTTGATACCTATTTCTTTCGCCTTAAAAACAACGGGCAGAACACCGTTGACCCCTTTCACGCTGCCATCGAGGGATAGTTCTCCAATGAAAAGACAATCCTTCAGGGTATGATCTTCGATGAGTTCCTCAGCAGCCAAGATCCCGACAGCGATGGGCAAATCAAAACCGGTTCCTTCCTTTTTAATGTCCGCCGGCGCGAGGTTGATCGTGACATGACTGCGCGGAAAGCGATATCCGGAGTTTTTGATCGCGGCTTTGATTCTGTCCCGGCTTTCCTTTACGGACGCGTCCGGCAGACCGACCGTGGCAAATTGAGGCAATCCCTGCGAAATATCCACCTCCACGGAAACGGGATAAGACTCCATGCCGATGACGCTCATGCTGTTGACTTTGACGAACATAATGTTTTTAGGGCATTTTTTTGAAAACTTTTAGCCAATATGAATATTTATATCAAGATTTTTTATCAAAAAATCTTTAGAAAATTTTCTTCTCCCGTTCCTTGACGGATGAATTTGCCTGTGTTAAGCAAGAGCAGTTTTTATCATTCAGCCCATGTGCGGAAGGATCGGATGAAAAAATTATCCCATATCGACGGCAAAGGCGATGTGCAGATGGTGGACGTGACCGCGAAGAGAAATACCCTCCGCAAAGCAAGGGCCCGAGGCGTCATCCAGACGGATTCCCGCACGCTCGAATTAATCAGTAAAGAACAAGTAAAAAAAGGAAACGTCCTGACAACGGCGAAAATCGCGGGCATTATGGCCGCAAAAAAAACAGCCGATCTGATTCCCCTGTGCCACCCCCTCGAGCTGACATCCGTTGACCTCGATTTGAGTCTTGATTATAAAAAATCGCAAATCATCATCGATTCTCTGGCCCAGACGACCGGAAAAACGGGCGTGGAAATGGAAGCGCTGACAGCCGTAAGCGTCGCCGCTTTGACGGTTTACGACATGTGCAAAGCCGTGGATAAACGGATGGTTATTGGCGAAATCATGCTTCTGGAAAAAAGCGGTGGCAAAAGCGGACACTTCGTCAGATAACCCATCAACAAATCATGATGACATTTTTGTAAAAAAAAACCAAAACAACATTTATGAACCGACAGACATTTAAAATCAAAAAGGTCTTTATCATCCCGTTGGCTATTGTGGTCATTTCGCTTTTTGTTTTGCTGATATTGAGCTTGGCAAAGGGTCAATTATGGGAAAGAATCATTCTGGCGGCCGCTTGCGTGGGAACTGTGGCGGTTTGCGTCGAAGCGATCAAAAGGGAAATCGCCATCGCCGATACAGGCATAACCATCAAAAAGTTTTTCCGGTCAAAGGACTTGTCATGGAAGGAAATCACGCACCTTGGGGTTGTGAATATCGGCAAGAAAGCGTATTTTCTGCTGACGACAACGAAGGGATTTTATTTTTTTTCCAATATGTATGAAAATCACGTCTCATTAATCAATTCAATGGTTGACAAACTGGATACCGAAAAGGTAGAGGTTGAAGTCAAAGACTATTTGGAACACCCCGTTGAGCGGCTTTCGATCATCATTTTAAGCTGGTTCGCGGCGGTGTTAGCCTTACTATTTATCGTTTTGAAGTTATTGGCCGTTTAACGATCAGCATCGGGAAAAATCCTGCGGGGAGCAAGCTGGAAAAATGAAGTCTAAAAAAAAGAGCAAACCGGAAGTGGTCATGAAGGTCAAAGCGGCGCCTTATGCCGCCGTCGAAGAAATCATGGAAAAAAAACTTGAAGATATCGCCACGGTCTTGTCAGCGTCCGGTGACCACAAAAGCAAGCTCTACGAAGACGTGATGAATATTGTCGAAAAAGGTTTGTTCAAGATCGCCCTGCGCCGGTCCAACGGCGTCAAGAGTTCGGCGGCAACTTTCTTGGGCATCAACCGCAACACGTTCACGGATAAAATGGCCAAAATGGGTATTAAATGTGAAAAAAGCAAAGAATGATCCGGCAATTTATGAATCAAGGCGTTAAAAAAGAAGCGAAATTACCTGCGCGGGTAATGGATCTGTTGAAAAAAGGGGTGCGGATGACGGCCCCTTTTTCTGTGGAAATAGGCGATGAAGTTGACCCGGCAAAGATTTCAAAGTCACTTGTTATTTACGGCCCCGCCCGAATTTCCGGTTCGAACACCTTCATCGCAGAAAACGTCAAGCTCGGGTTTGAGGCGCCCGTCACCCTGATCGACTGTCAGATCGGTCCGGACGTGGAATTGAGGGGCGGGTATTTCGCCGGATCCGTTTTCCTGGACAAAGCGACGGCGGGAAGCGGCGCGCAAATCCGCCCGGGTTGCCTGCTGGAGGAAGAAACGGGACTCAACCACTGCGTGGGCTTGAAACAAACGATTCTTTTTCCTTACGTCCAGCTGGGAAGCCTGATTAACTTCTGCGATTGCCTGATGGCCGGAGGCACCAGCCGGAAGAACCACAGCGAGGTGGGCAGCTCCTATATCCATTTCAATTTCACGCCCCGCCAGGACAAGGCCACCGCTTCCTTGATCGGCGATGTGCCGCGCGGCGTCATGCTTCGGGAGCCGCCCATTTTCCTGGGCGGACAAGGCGCAATGGTCGGCCCCGTGAAAATCGATTTCGGAACGGTCATTCCGGCGGGTGTGATCTGCCGCGTGGATTATCCGGGCGGGAAAACGGCCATGCGGCTGTTCTCCGGAGAAAAAAAACAAAAAACGGCAGTGCAACGCAAAGCAATCTCCCGGAAGGTACAGAGGAATATCGAATATATCGCCAGCGTGATCGCGCTCAAGCAATGGTATCTCCACGCGCGCCGACTTTTTTTCTCCGGCGTCCAGGAAGCCCTCCACGCCGGCGCTGTAGGCGTCCTGAATGACGCCATCGCGGAACGCGTCACGCAATTGGACGTCTTGAGAGAAAAGATCAGCGAGTCTCTCGCGGAGGGGGAAAAAAAGCATCCGGTGAAATCCCCCTCCGCACTTTTCACAAGCCACTGGGCGGCGGCCAGGGATTTTCTCCTTCGCTGCGAGCCGGAAAGCATCGGACAAAAAGAACGGGACGCGTTTCTCCTCACGCTGAGGAGCCTGGCGGATCGAGGAACCTCGTATCTCGAAGCCATCCAGTCCCTGAAAACGAAACAAGCCGAAACAGGATCGGCCTGGCTTGCATCCATCACGGACACCATCACGCTGGAGTGTCTGAAGCATTTAAAGTACCCTGTTGTAAAAAAACGATGTTGATGAAAACGCTCATAAAAAAAATCAGAAAGGCAGGCACGTTTCTAAAATCGTGCAGAATTTTTATCGGTAAAAATCCCCGGGAACTGCATGCCCCCTGCCTTGTCATTTTCCCGGTTTCGCGGACATGCCTTCATTGCGGCTTCGCCGGCCTGATGACCGTTCAATCAGGCAACCGAACTTCTTCCACAAAATACGATGAGCATCCGGTCTCGCTGTGGGGAAAAATTGAAAAAGCCGGATTGAAGGATATCCTGAAGGGCAACATTCCCGTCCGGCAATACCTGCACGGCCTCAAAACGCTGCAGGCGATGGAAAACGCCGTCGCAAGGCTCAAGGAAGAGCGCATCCAGGAATCGATTTTCTTCCGTGAAGAAGCCCGAGAGAGGCTGGCGGCCCTGGCAAAAAAAATGAAAGCCACCCTGGAAAAAGAAGAACAAATGCTGGAGGACCATGCCGCGGAATTCAGCTCCCGGGACCTGGAGGACATCAACAGCCGCCTGGTCCTGCTCAAAGACCTCCAGTGGGCTCTGGAAAAAGACATCCTCAACAATTTCTCCAGAATCATGGCGCTCGCCGCGGTTCGGAAAGCAGGCGACCTCCGCCCGGCGGCCTTTAAGAAGTACCGGAAAATCGTTCTGCTGCTCAACGCGCTCAACCGGCTCGAGGTTCGGGGAAGAGACTCCGCGGGCCTCCAGATCACGTTTACGCTGAAAAGCGAAAAGGACCTCGAGACCATCATCTTCGAAATCCAAAAAGCGAACCTCTACGAGGAATACCTCCGGCGTTTGCGGGAAGGTGACGCGCTCAACGGCTCCATCTGCGCCGCCGAAGACGGCGCTCATCCAGGCAAACCATCCCTCGTATTTTCCTTCACGTATAAAACCTTCTCCGTCGTCGGAGAACTCGGCCGCAACGCCCGCGAGCTTGAAAACGCCATCAAACAGGATGACATCTTCCGCATTTTCGCCGGGAAAAGCACGCGCTGCGAAACGGCTTTCATGCACACGCGGTGGGCATCCGTCGGCTCCATCACGGAGGAAAATTGCCATCCCGTCAACAACTACAGGCCGAACAAAAAGGCCTCGCCGTATCCCCTCTACGCGGCATCGCGCGCCAACATCAGCGTGATTTTGAACGGCGACATTGACAATTACGGCGCGTTGCGCGAATCGCTGAATCTGGACCGGGAACCCATCAACCCGCTCGTCACCACGGACACCAAAATTATTCCGCTGCAGATTGAAAAGTATCTTCAGGAAGGTCATCTCCTGAAAGAAGCTTTCCGCCTCGCCGTCAACCGTTTCGAGGGCTCGCACGCGATCGCCATGACCTGCGACCTGGAACCCGGCAAATTCTTTCTTGCCCTGAAGGGGAGCGGGCAGTCCATCTATGTGGGTGTCAGTGAGGACCAGTATATGTTTTCATCCGAGGTGTACGGCCTCGTGGAAGTCACGTCGCGCTTCCTTAAAATGAACGGAGAAGCATCCGGAACCGGCAGACAATCTTCCGCCGGCCAGATTTTCATTCTCGACCATCATTCCCAAGGCGGACTTGCCGGTATCGAAGCATTTTATTACGATGGAACGGAAATTTTTTTAAATGAAAATCTTCTGCAAAAAGCCGAAATTACGACACGGGACATCGACCGCGGCGACCACCCCCACTTCTTCTTGAAGGAAATTTCCGAATCGGCCCTCTCCATCAGGAAAACCCTGCGGGGCAAATACCGGATGGAAGCCGATCCACACGGTTCGCCGAAGGTCTTCTTCAATTTAGGCGAAAATATTTTTCCCGCCGCCATCAAAAAAGCTCTGCAGAAAAAAACCATCAAAAACATCATCGTCATCGGTCATGGAACCGCGGCCGTAGCCGGGGAGGCCGTGGCCGACGCCATGGCCCACTACCTGAAAGACTCGGGCCTCAACATCTCGGCAAGACTGGCCTCGGAATTGAGCGGTTTTTTCCTGAAGGATGACTTGTCGGATACGCTGGTCATTCCGATCACCCAGTCCGGAACAACAACGGACACGAATCGCGCAGTGGCCATGGCCAAAGACCGCGGCGCGTCCGTCATTACGATCGTCAACCGGAGACAATCCGACATCACCGCAAAATCCGACGGCGTTTTCTACACGAGCGACGGCCGCGACATCGAAATGTCCGTGGCTTCCACAAAAGCTTTTTACTCCCAGATTGCCGCCGGACAGATCCTGGCCCTCTACATCGTGCAACTTTTGAAGAGCAGAAGCGACGACTATATCGCCGTCCAATTAAAAAATCTGGAGTCGGCGCCGCAGCTCATGGATCGTATTTTTTCCGGACGGGAAGCTATTTCCAAATCCGTGGAAAAAACCTTTGACCGAAAATTCTGGGCCGTCGTGGGCAGCGGTCCCAACAAAGCGGCGGCGGATGAAATCAGAATCAAGCTCAGCGAACTATGTTATAAAACGATTTCCTCGGACATCGTCGAGAACAAAAAGCATATTGATTTATCCGCAGAACCTCTCATTCTGGTATGCGCTGCGGGAAGCCCGGCGTCCGTGATGGAGGATCTGGTTAAGGAAGTCGAGATTTTCAAGGCGCACAAGGCCGCCGTGGTCGTGTTCGCCGAGGAGGACGATTCACGATTCGATGACATCGCCGATGCGGTCATTTACATTCCCGCCGCGGCCATGCCGCTGCCGGTTATTCTCAACACCATGGCCGGGCATCTCTGGGGCTATTACGCCGCCTGCAATATCAACCACGAAGCTCTCCTGTTGAAAGAATTCAGAAGTTCTTTGGAAAGGGCCATTGTGGAACAGGAGAAAAAAAATTATTCCCTGCACGAAAAATTGGCCGATGCGGCGCTTCGTCAGATGATCGGCAGATTCGACAAAACCTTCAACCGTCACCGCGAGGCGGGTGCATTTCACCTGTTGAGCGTCAAAACCATTTCCGATCTGATTATTTTGCTCAAGTATGCGGCGGGCAAGCTGCCGCTGGAAGATTTCCGCAGCGAGTTCCAAACGGACAACGGTTTCATTTCGCCCCTGGAGGTCCTCGACGGCGTTTTGGGAAAAGCCATCGATGAGCTGACGCGACCGATTGACGCCATCCGCCATCAGGCGAAAACCGTCACCGTCGGAACGACCCGCAAGGAAAAAATATTCAGGGGCATCCTCTTTGAAACGCTGGAAAGACTGCATTTTTCCACCAGAGACCTGACCTACAAGAACCTGATGACCCTCAGCAGAATTCAGCCGGCGGTGATGAATGTCAGCGGGTTGACGCTCTACAAAATAGAAAATCTTGACGCCTTCGGCAATCCGGCGGAAGACTCCACGATAGACATCATTCAAAGAGAGGGGGTTTCCGCCCATATGCGCTCGAGAACAGAGACGTCCAAACAGCTGATGGGAACGAAACGAATGATTGTCAGCATGGGGCACGTCTACGTCGGCAAGGGGAAAATCGACGGCGCGCCCATCGTCATTATTCCCCTGAAAGCCGGAAGCGAATTCATCAACCGCCTGCTTTTATTGCACATCGACTATCAGGAAACGCTGCCTCTCTCCGAAAAGAAAAAGGCGCTGGGATACCGATACAACGACATCAGAAATCTGGTCAATGAATATAATATCGCCTGGGACGACGGCTATCTCGAAAAATTTTCGGTCGCCGATTTATTCGGCGAGCCGGTTGAAATTCTGGCGGCCCGCATCCGGCAGTGGGCGAAACCGGGAAACTAAACGAGGAAATATTTCATCATTTTTATGCCATTTTAGTAAGGACGAATTATGAAAAACACCAAATTCATTTTTGTCACCGGCGGAGTGCTTTCTTCGCTCGGCAAGGGATTGGCGGCGGCTTCCATCTCCGCGCTGCTGGAGTGCCGCGGGCTGCGGATCACCAATCAGAAACTGGATCCCTATATCAATGTGGATCCGGGAACCATGAGCCCCTTTCAACATGGAGAAGTCTTCGTGACCGACGACGGAGCGGAAACCGACCTGGATTTGGGACACTATGAACGCTTTTGCTCCACACGCATGGGCAAGTGCAACAATCTCACCACGGGCCAGGTCTACTATTCGGTCATCATGAAAGAAAGACACGGCGATTACCTGGGCAAAACCGTGCAGGTCATTCCCCACATCACCAACGAAATCAAGGATTTCATCAGAAAAACGGCCGAAGGTTTCGATGTCTCCATCGTGGAAATCGGCGGCACGGTCGGCGATATCGAAAGCCTGCCCTTTTTGGAAGCGATCCGACAGTTCCGCAACGAAGTCGGAAAACAAAACGCCATTTTCATTCATTTGACCTGGGTGCCGCTCATCAAAACCGCCGGCGAAGTCAAGACCAAGCCCACCCAGCACAGTGTCAAGGCGCTGCGCGAAATCGGCATTCAGCCGGACATCCTGCTTTGCCGGACGGAAAACTTTCTCACGGACGACATCAAGGCAAAGATTTCCCTTTTCTGCAACGTGGAGGTCAATGCCGTCTTCACGGCCAAGGATGTCAGCTGCATTTATGAAGTCCCGCTGATTTTCCACAAGGAAGGCCTCGATGACAAAATCGTCGACCTGCTCAATATCTGGACCGGCCAGCCCCATCTGGAATTCTGGCAGGACGTTGTCGATAAATTTCACAAGCCGGCAAACGAAATCTGCGTGGGCATCGTGGGCAAGTACGTCAACCTGACCGATTCCTACAAGAGCCTCAACGAAGCGCTGGTGCACGGTGGCATTGCCAATAACTGCCGCGTCAAGCTCAAATTCATTGATTCGGAAAAAATCGAGGAGGAAGGCATCGGGGAAAAACTCGGTGACGTGGACGCCGTGTTGATCCCCGGCGGCTTCGGCAGCCGCGGCATCGAGGGCATGATCATCGCCGCCCGGTACGCCCGCGAGCAAAAAATCCCCTTCTTCGGGATTTGCCTGGGCATGCAGATGGCAGTCGTGGAATACGCCAGAAACGTCTGCGGGCTGGAGAAGGCCAACAGTTCCGAATTCGACCCGCAGACACCTCACCCGGTGATTGATTTGCTCCCCGAACAGAGACAGGTGAAGGACAAGGGCGCCTCCATGCGTCTGGGCGCGTGGCCCTGCGTGATGGAACCGGACTCGTTCGCCTTCGCGGCCTACGGCCAAAAGGAAATCTCCGAAAGGCACCGTCACCGTTACGAATTCAACAAGGACTATAAAAAAATTCTGACGGAGAAAGGACTGCGCATTACCGGCGTGTCACCGGACGGCAGGCTGGCGGAAATTGTGGAGATCAAGGATCACCCCTGGTTTCTGGGCTGCCAGTTTCATCCCGAATTCAAGTCGCGCCCGATCAACCCCCATCCGCTTTTCCGCCGGTTTATCGAAGCGGGGCTGAAATATTCCCTCAACCGGAAAAAGTAATCGCCGTCCGCCGAACGATCAGGCCATCTCCGAAAAGAATTTATAATTGTTGCGCCCCTGGGTTTTCACCGCATACATGGCCATATCGGATTTTCTCAAAAGGGACTCCTCATCGCCGCCGTCGTCCGGATAGACGGCAATGCCGATGCTGGCATTGGACACGATTTCTCGATCCGCTAAAATAAAAGGTTTCTGAAAAGACTTCAGAATCACCTTGGCAACGCCTGCCGCGTATTCCGACCGGTCCAGCCCGGACAGCAAAACGACAAATTCATCGCCGCCGAGACGGGCCACCGTGTCGTTGTGGCGCAGAATTCCGGCAATGCGGGTCCCGATCTCTTTGAGCAATCTGTCCCCCACCAGATGTCCCAGCTGATCGTTGACATCCTTGAAATGATCGAGATCCAGCATCATCACCGCGAGCTTGTTTTTGTTTCTCTTGCACTGCGCAATGGCCACCGACAGCCTGTCCATGAACAGGGTCCGGTTCGGCAGACCGGTCAGGGCATCATGCGTGGCCAAGTAATTCAGCTGCTGATGCATCAGTTTGCGCTCCGTGATATCACGGATGATTCCCTTGAAGCCGACGATATTGCCGGCGGAATCTTTGCGCAAAGTCACGGAAGTTTCAATATACCTTTCGGTTCCGTCCTTGCGAGTGATTAGCCAGTCGATTTCACGGGTGGGGAGTCGCGTGTTGTAAACCTTGTTGAAGGCCTGAAATACCTTTTGAGCCGTCTCTCCTTTGGTAAACATTTTGTAACTCAATCCGAGGGTTTCCTCCCGGCTGTACCCGATCAATTCACAGAGGGGATCATTGAAAAACGTCAGGTGGCCGGCAAGATCCACCTCGAAATATCCTTCCTGCATCCCTTCCAGAATTGCCCGGTACTTTTCCTCGCTTTGACGAAGCGCCTCTTCCGATTTTTTTCGTTCGGTAATGTCGCGGAGATTGATTATGATGGATTCCACAACATGATTGTTGAACATGTTGCTCGCCACCGCCTCAAAGACCCGCCATTCGCCGTTTCTATGGCGAAGGCGGACCTCCGCTCTCGAAACGGAAGGATGATCCGCCTCAAAGAGTCTCTGGTATTCCTGCTGAACGAGGGGAACATCCTCGGGATGAATATTTTGGAAACTCGCCTGACCCGTTCTTTCCTTCGGAAGAAAACCCAGCAGTTTTGCCACAGCCGGATTTTCGTAGAGAATCACGCCTCCTCGATTGACAATGGCGATAATGTCGGCGGACTGATCGGCCAGCGTCTTAAAAAGTTTCTCTTCGCGGTGCAGCCGCTCTTCCGCCAGCTTATGCCGTGTGGTGTCCATGAAACTTCCCAGAGCGGCGCGCTCACCCTTCCATTCTATGGATGTCATGGTCTCCATGACCCAAATCAAGTCTTTGTTCTTCTTGATGAATCGGTATTCGTACGGTTCGCAACTATCGTTTTTCAGGCACTGGACGGCATTTTTTCTAACCGTTTCCCGGTCGTCGGGGAAAATGAAGTCAATGGAAGGAACGCCGATGAGTTCCCGGTCACGATATCCCGTTATTTTCTGGAACAGATCACTGACATAGGTGAATTTTCCATTCTGAAGGATATAAATGCCCACGCCGACCGTAGCGAGAATCTTCTCCGCCAGATTGGACAACTCATAATACAGGGGTGGGGATTTGGCCGATTGGCCTCTTGATTTGTGCCCTGACGACATTTTCATCCAAACTCTTCAAACTTTTATAACAAAAACACTCGACGTTTGCTTGCCCCAAGCGCAAAAACGTTCGCAAACCCAAGAATTTGATGAAACTCGTTTCTGAAAAGCGACTACTCCTTATCTTAGCGAATCGAGCGATGTCAAGAGAATTTTTAAATATTTTATTATGTTGTTTCATGGATGACCATTGAAAAACGACCATGTCGGCAGGCAAAAAGCATCATCCAGTTTGTGCTTGACAGCCGCGAATTATTGGGCTAGATAACGCCAACTTTATAAAAAATTTCAGGAGGATGCATTGGCAACACATAAATCAGCGGAAAAACGCGATCGTCAGAACAAAAAAAATCGTCAGCGTAATATGGCCGCCAAGTCGGCATTGAAAACAAAAATTAAAGCGGTCATCAAGAATGTTGAAAGCAAAAACAAGGAAAATGCCGCCGGTGCATTGAAAGCGGCGATACCGGCATTGGCCAAAGCAGGCGCCAAGGGATTGATTCACAAGAAGAACGCTTCCCGCAAAATCTCCCGACTGACCCAAAAAGTGAATTCGCTAAAATAATTCTCTCAAGTCACGGCCGGCATCAAAGCCGGCCTTTTTCATTTCCGTCAACAGCCATGGCTGCGCAAACAGTTTTATGTTTGCTTTATTTTCGATAATCCTTTAAAGATAGCTACAAATATGAAAACGAGGCAAAATAACGCTCTCCCTGCCGGTGACGCGGCCGTTTTGATCGCCCGCCTTTTTCTCGGCAGGCCCTATCAGGCGCAAACGTTGGACGGCGCGGGCAGAGAAAAACTGACCGTCAATGTTTCCGTCTTTGACTGCCTCACCTTCGTCGAAACGGTGTTGGCCCTGGCCCGTTGCGCCCGCCTGGGGAAACTGACTCCGGCGGCATTCAAAAAAAATCTTAAGTTCATCCGCTACCGCGGCGGGAAAATCCAAGGTTACGCTTCCCGCCTGCATTACTTCACCGACTGGCTGCGGGACAATGAAAACAAAGGCGTTCTCGCCGATGCGACCGGAAGCCTCGGCGGAAAACCGTCGCGCAAAAAAATTGATTTCATGACGACCCACCTCTCCTTATATCCCTGGCTCAAAAACCCGGTGCAACTCTCGGAAATCATGAAGGTGGAAAAAAGCCTTTCCCGCAGGACCATCCGAACCATCCCCAGGAACCAAGTGGGCGCCGTGGCGGACAAAATTCAAAACGGCGACATCATCGCCTTCACCGCAAGACAGCCGGGGCTGGATGTCGCCCATGTCGGATTCGCGCTGCGGGAGGGGAAAAGCCTGCGCCTTCTTCACGCTTCACAGAAAGACGGCAGGGTCAGCCTGTCGGGAAAAACGCTTGCGGCCTATCTGCGTTCCCGTGAACAATTTACCGGCGTCATGATCGCCCGTCCCCTCTAACAGGATGAAACCCGATCCGGCAGCTCCTTTCGAGCCAGAGACGCTTTCTATAAAATGATGATGTTTCCGCGGATTTGGATCCAAAAATTCCTTGACAAGACCAGATTGAGCATATAATCAGCATCATTGAACAAGCGCTCAGTGGAACGGAAGAGAAACGGATCATTTCATGCCAACCCGGCCCGAAAAAGGAACGGCGGTGAAAGACAACCGGCAAAATATCATTGACGCGACGGATCGGCTGCTGCGGACGCACGGCCTGGCCCGCCTGACCACGCGTGAAATCGCGCGTGAAGCGGGCGTCGCCGAAGGGCTGATTTATCACCATTTCAAAGACAAGGCGGAGCTGATCTTTGAAGTCATCGCGGCGCGCATGCGCGAAACCAAAAATTACCTGCAGAATCTTCCGCTGGAAGTCGGGAAAAGCACGCTCTTCGGGAATCTGGAAAACACCCTGTTTTCGATTTATCAAGCCCACTACGAAGTCACACCGATTATCAACACGGTTTTCGCCGATCAAAAGTTGCGCGCGCGCCTGCAGGAAATTGTGAAGGAGCGCAAGATGGGTCCGCGGTATGCCATGGAAGGCCTGGCGGTTTACCTCGCCGCGGAGCAGCGGATGGGAAGGCTCTCGGATACCGTGGACACCGACGTGCTCGCCAAATGTTTGTGGATGATCGGCATTCAATCGGCCATGCTCGACCGCTGGCTGGGCAATCAATACGATGAAAATCACATCCGCCGGGAAATCCGCGACTGCCTGAAGACAATGATGACCGGTTTTGAACCGCACCCGAGGCAATAAAGATGGAAACAGAAATCAAATATCTGCATCATAAAAAGAGGTGTTCCATGAAAAGAAACCACAGGATTTTGCTGATGACCGTAGCGTTCATCGCAGCCGTCGGCTTGACGCTGGATGGCTGCTCAAAGAAAAAGCCGTCCGGTCCTCCCCCCATGATCCCGGAAGTCGCCGTGATCACCGTCCAGCCGAAGGAAGTTGTCATCACGACGGAATTGGCCGGCCGAACCTCAGCCTATCAAGTCGCCGAAGTCCGTCCGCAGGTGAGCGGAATCATCCAGAAACGCCTGTTCACGGAGGGCAGCAATGTCCAAGCGGGACAGCCCCTGTTTCAAATAGACCCGGCCCTCTACCGGGCAGCGCTGGACAACGCCAAGGCGGCGCTGGCGCGTTCGGAGGCGCAATTGCCGGCCATCCAGCTGAGAGCGTCGCGTTTCAAAGATCTGCTGGACCAGAAGGCCGTCAGCCAACAGGACTACGACGACGCGGCGGCGGCACTCAAACAGGTGCAGGCTGACATTCAATACGGCAAGGCGTCCGTCGAATCCGCGCGGATTAACCTGGCGTACACGACCATTACCGCGCCGATTTCCGGCCGCATCGGCAAATCCAACGTGACGGAGGGCGCCCTGGTCACGGCGCATCAGCCGCTTGCCCTCGCGACGATACAGAAAATTGACCCGATGTACGTGGATGTCACCCAGTCCACCGCCGAAGTTTTCCGTCTGCGGCGGCAGCTGGAAAAAGGACAAATTCATCAAAACGGCAAACACCGGCAGGTTCGCCTGATGCTGGACGACGGCACGGAATATCCCCTGAAAGGAACTCTTCAGTTCCAGGATATCACCGTGGAGCCGTCAACCGGCTCGGTGACGCTCCGCATCACCTTCCCCAATCCAAAAGGAATCCTTCTGCCCGGCATGTTCGTCCGGGCGCTGGTGGATGAAGGCGACAATAAAAAGGCCATTCTCGTGCCCCAGCAGTCGGTCCTGCGCGATCCCCAGGGCAATTTCATCGTCCTGGTGGTGGACGCCAGGGGAATTGTTCAGCCGCGTCCGATTACGGTTGACCGAGCCATCGGCGGCGACTGGCTGGTTTCTTCGGGTCTCGCGCCGGGCGAAACAATCATCGTTGAAGGCATCGTCAAGGCCAAACCGGGAATGCCTGTCAAAACCGTTCCTTTCGAAAACGGCGGAAAAACCCCCGAAAAAATGAACAACGCGGCGCCGCCCGCCCGACAGGCGAAGTAAAGGAGGAATCCGATGCTGTCAAAATTTTTCCTGGATCGTCCGGTTTTCGCCTGGGTCATCGCCATCGTCATCATGGTGCTGGGCGGCCTGGCCATTCATAATCTGCCCGTTTCGCAGTATCCGCCCATCGCGCCGCCGTCCATCGCCATTGATGCTTTCTATCCGGGCGCGTCGGCGGAAACCGTTGAAAACAGCGTCACCCAGATCATCGAACAAAAGATGACGGGCTTTGACGATATGATTTACATGTCTGCCACGAGCGATTCGGCGGGGGCATCCCGAATCGAGCTGACTTTCAAGCCGGGCACGGACCCGGACATCGCCTGGGCCAAGGTTCAAAACAAACTGCAACTGGCGATGTCCGGTCTGCCGGAAGTCGTCCAGCGCTCCGGCGTCATGGTGAGCAAATCCACGCGCAATTATCTCATCATTGTGGGACTCATCTCCGAAGACGGCAGCATGAGCGCCATTGATTTGCGCGACTACGCCCAGTCGAATCTGGAAAAAGTACTGGCTCGGGTGCCCGGCGTCGGCGAGGTCATGACCTTCGGATTCCAGTACGCCATGCGGATCTGGTTCGATCCAAACAAGCTTACAAATTACCACCTGACCGTGGAAGACGTCATTGCGGCCCTCAAAACTTACAATGTCGAGGTGTCCGCCGGCCAGCTCGGCGGAGCCCCGGCCCTTCCGGGTCAACGTCTCAATGTTTCGATTGTCGTCCAGAATCTGCTCAAGACGCCGGATGAATTTGCCGCCATTCCCATCCGCACCAATCCGGATGGTTCGGTGGTACGGATTCGCGATGTGGGCCGGACTGAACTGGGAACCGAATTTTACGATATCGAGGGTTTTTACAACGGTCACCCGTCCGCCGGTCTGGCCATTCGTCAGGCTCCCGGCGCCAATGCTCTGGATACCGCCGACGCCATCAAGGCGAAACTGGCAGAGATGAGCCGTTACTTTCCCAAGGGCATAAGGGTGGTGTATCCCTACGACACCACACCGTTTATTAAAGTCGCCATCAACGAGGTGGTCAAGACCCTGTTCGAGGCGATCATCTTGGTTTTCCTGGTGATGTGGCTTTTTATGGGCAACATCCGCGCCACGCTGATTCCGACCATCGCCGTGCCGGTGGTCATTCTGGGCACGTTCGCCGTGCTGGGCGCCTTCGGATTCTCCATCAACATGCTGACGATGTTTGCCATGGTGCTCGCCATCGGGCTTCTGGTGGATGATGCCATCGTCGTGGTGGAAAATGTCGAACGCATCATGAGCGAGGAAGGCCTCTCGCCCCGGGAAGCCGCCGCGAAGTCCATGGAACAGATTACCCCCGCCCTGATCGGCATCGGTTTGGTGCTTGCCGCGGTCTTCGGACCCATGGCGTTCTTCGGCGGCTCGACCGGCGTCATCTACCGCCAGTTTTCCATCACCATCGCCTCGGCGATGCTGCTTTCGGTCGTGGTCGCCTTGATTTTGACGCCGGTGCTGTGCGCGACGATGCTCAAGCCCGTGCCCAAGGGCCACGAGCCGGCGGAAGCCGCCGTCTGGTTTCTGCGTCCGTTTTTTCTGCGCTTTGACCGCATGTTCTTCGCCACGCGTGCCTCCGCCGTCAAATGGGTCGGCCAGGCGCTCGCCCGGAAACTGCGTTACCTCGCGGTATTCGTTCTGATCGTGGCGGGGCTGGGTGTTTTGTTCCTGCGGATGCCCACCTCGTTCCTTCCCGATGAAGACCAGGGCATTTTGCTGGCCCAGATTCTCATGCCGACGGGCGCGACGCTGGAGCAGACCCAAGGGGTCGCCGACGAAGTTCGGCGCTATTTTCAGGAACATGAAAAAGAGGCTGTGGAATCCTGCATGACCATCGTCGGAATAGGTTTTTCCGGGCGGGGACAAAACAACGGCATGGTTTTCGTGAAGCTTAAGGATTGGAAACTGCGCAACCGAAGCGACCTGCGCGTCAAGGCCGTGGCCGGCCGGGCCATGATGGCCTTTGCCCGAATGCGCAAGGCAATGGTTTTCGCCTTTCCGCCGCCGCCGGTGGTTGAGCTGGGCGCCGCCCGCGGCGTGGATTTCCAGCTGGTGGACCGCGGAGGATTGGGGCACGACGCCCTCATGGCCGCCCGAAACATGTTTCTGGGCATGGCCATGCAGGACAAGCGATTGGTCAACGTCCGGCCCAACGGCATGGAAGATGTGCCCGAATTCCGCGTGGATGTGGATTGGGAGAAGGCCGGCGCAATGGGCCTGCCCATGGGCGCAATTCACAACGCGCTGTCGGCGACGTTCGGCGGCTACTACGTCAACAATTTCATCCAGGGGGGACTCGTCAAGCGGGTGTATGTTCAGGCCGACGCCCCCTATCGCATGCTGCCCTCTGACCTGGAAAAACTCTACATCCGCAACCTGGCGGGAAGGATGGTGCCGTTTTCGTCATTCGCCTCGACGCGCTGGTCCACTGGATCGCCGCGCCTGGAGCGCTTCAACGGGTTTCCTTCCCTGAACATCTGGGGCGAGCCCGCGCCGGGCCGGAGTTCCGGCGAGGCGATGCGCGCCTTCGAGGACATCGTCGCCAAACTGCCGCAGGGCATCGGCTACGACTACCAGGGGGTATCTTACCAGGAACGCATGGCCAAGTCCCAGACCGCACCGCTTTATGTCTTTTCGGTCCTGGTCATTTTCCTTTGTCTTGCCGCGCTGTACGAGAGCTGGACCGTTCCGATTTCGATTCTGCTGGTCCTGCCGCTGGGCGTCATCGGCGGTGTCATCGCCTCGAGTCTGCGGGGCCTGGCCAACGACGTGTATTTCCAGATCGGCCTGCTCACCACGCTGGGTCTGACCACCAAAAACGCCATCCTGATCGTCCAGTTCGCCAAGGCGCGCGTCGAGCAGGGCATGGGGCTGATCGAGGCCTCGCTTGAAGGCACGCGCCTGCGCTTCCGTCCCATTGTGATGACGTCTCTGGCATTCGGTTTTGGCGTGCTTCCGCTGGCCCTGACCACCGGCGCGGGCGCGGGCGCCATGAACGCCATCGGCACCTCCGTGCTGGGCGGCATGATTACCGGCACGGTCCTCGTCGTCCTTTTCGCGCCTCTTTTCTACGTTTTGATTGAAAAGATCTTCGGCCGAAAACGTCGAGAAACGGCAAATTCTCCAGAGGTAAAATAACATGAAAAGACATGCATTCCTCCTCTCCGTGGCTATGATTTTTCTGACAGCCGGATGCACGCTGGCCCCGAAATACAACCGTCCGGAATCCCCTGTTCCGCCCAAATGGCCCGTCAGCTCCGCTAATATCTACGCCGAAAACGCGGCGGATGAAACGGCGGCGCTGGCTTCCTCCCTGGATTGGCGGGAATTCATGCCGGACGAAAAATTACAAAAGGTCATCGAAACGGCGTTCAATAACAACCGCGATTTGCGCGTGGCCGTGCTGAACGTCGAGAGGGCAAAAGCCTATTACGGGATCCAGCGCGCCGAATTTCTGCCTTCGGTCAACGCCGTCGGAAGCTGGGCCAAACAACATGTTCCGGCCGATCTTTCATCCACCGGAAGCTCCATGACCACTGAAAGATATGATGTCAACCTGGGCATCGCCGCCTGGGAAATCGATCTCTTCGGGCGCATCCGCAGTCTGAAGGACCGGGCGCTGGAAGAGTACCTGGCCACCGATGAAGCCCGCCGCAGCGCGAAACTTGCCCTGGTATCGGCCGTCGCGCAGGCCTACGCGGCGCTGGCCGCTGATCGGGAAGCCCTCCAGGTGGCCGCCTCCACCCTGAGGACCCAGGAAGCCCTGTATGACCTGATAAAGAAACGCTATGACGCCGGCATCGCTTCGGAAATTGATCTCAAGCGGGCGCAGAGCCAGGTTGATACCGCCAGGGGCGATATCGCCCGCTACACGCAGGTGGTCGCTCAGGACGAAAACGCCTTGAACCTTCTGGCCGGCTCGCCTCTCCCGGCGGAACTCCTGCCTCAGAACCTGTCGGGCCTTGCCATGCCGAAAGATATCTCGGCAGGCCTCTCGTCCGAAATTCTTTTGCAGAGACCCGATGTCCTCGCCGCGGAACATCAGCTCAAAGCCGCGTATGCCAATATCGGCGCGGCCCGCGCTGCGTTTTTCCCGCGCATCGCGCTGACGACCTACGCGGGCACCGCCAGCGCGGAATTGTCCAGCTTGTTCAAATCCGGCTCCGGCGCCTGGAGCTTTGCGCCGCAAATCGTCATGCCGATCTTCGATGCGCGCACCTGGTCGGCTTACCAGGTCACCAAAGTGGAAAGAGAAATCGCCGTCGCGCAATACGAAAAAGCCATCCAGTCGGCTTTCCGGGAAGTGGCCGATGCCCTTGCCGAAAAAAGCATGGTCGGACAGCGCCTCGCCGCGCAGCAATCCCTGTTGGACGCGCTTGCGGAAACTTACCGTCTCGCCGAATTGCGCTACACCAAGGGAATCGACAGCTACCTGTCCGTCCTCGACGCGCAACGCACGCTTTACGGAGCCCAACAGGGCTACATCATGTTGCGTCTCGCCCGAATTAACAATCTCGTCACACTCTATAAATCCCTGGGCGGGGGACAAAATCCTTAACGGAAAGAACGAGCCCCAAAATCTACGGTTTCTCGAAGTGATGATAATCCTTCGGTTGGTCGAAGTTTCCGCCCCAGTGCCAGCCGCGCCTCAAAAATTCCCGCACCACGGGATGGTCTGCCGTAAAAGTTCCGCTGGCCGCCGGATCGTAGCGGGCCCCTTCCGGCGCGATGATGCCGTTCGGGTAAATGACGGGATTCTGCAGCGGATTGATGTCCAGAGCCCTGCCCAGCGCATGCAGGGACAGCGTGTTCGTGCCTTCGATCAGGCGGTAATTGAACGACGACGAATTGTTGTCCGCCATGGAACGGTGATCGTCCCACTGATAGGTCACGATCGGCACGGCTTTTTCCACGGGGAAAAAGATTTTTTCAAGATAGTTGAAAAGGTCGTAAACATCATCTTCCAGATCCCGGTGGACGAGAATCTGCCCCTGATGCTTCCGACCATCGAACGAATAGTACAGCACGTCAACGAGCGACAGCTGAAGGATGATTTCTTCGGGAGCGGCCGATCCTTCAACCGCCTCGGAAAAACTCATCGTGCTGTCTACCATCACTTCTTCCGTGAAAAACATTTTTCCTCTCCTTGTATCTCTCCAAGATGCCTTGCACCATCTCCCGGGAAAGCGACACCTCCTGGTAAACTGCCCGGAGGTCATCATACGCCAGCCGCTGATAATTTTCCAGCAGCGGCGTGACCACCACGCCCGCCATATCCACGGCTCCGGGGGAAACAAAGATTCTCTCGCCGCCTTCCCGGAAATAAGCGGCGGGGCGGTGTTTCCGACGCGGGAAAACTATCAGCGTCCACTGGTTTCTCGCAAAATAACCGATGAGATTCATCATCGGCTCGCCTTCCGATTCCAGCGCCGCGCGGAGGGCTTCCGCCAGCGATAAAAATTCTTCCCGCAAAACGTCTTCCTTCGGCGACCGCAGAATCACCGCCACGCGTCCCGTCGCCACAAACATTTGGCATTCAACGGACGATTTCATTTTTTTGAGAGGAAAACGCCGCAGGCCGCGCAAAAGGGGCAAATCCCGTTTCGGAACCATTTGAAAATGAAGATGGTCGGGCGCGGACGCGCCGCAGGCCGGTCCGTTATAGAAGACCGCATATCCCCGCGCGACGTCCGCGGCAAGTTTCAAAAAATCATCCACCCGAGAGACGATGTTTTGCGGCTCGTGATCCACCGACGCAATGGTGAAATGATTTTTAAAAATCGGCACGGGATTGCACAAAATAAAATATTGCCCCCGGTATAAAATTCCTTTTTGCTGCGCCGGAAGATTTTCCGGACACAAAAAGCAGGGTCTGGACTTCACGGATCGGGCATCCACGGCGGCTCCGCTGCTGACGGCGCGGGCAGGATTGTACTGCAGGTAGATTTCACTGTCGCCCGCCAGTCTTCTGGTCTGAACAGAAACCAGTCCGCGGCAGGCCTGCGCCAGGTCCGGCCAGGCTCTCTCTTGCGACCGGCCGATCCCCCGACATTGCACGGGTAGCGACTTGCCGGACGGATCCGGATACACGGCATACGTCTTGCCCTCCAAGAGTTTCGCTTTTTGATTCAACGTTTGTCTGGCCCTGATTTCCTCGGAGCGGAGGCTGTCTTTGTATGCGTCATTTGCGTTTTGCCGCCGCACGGAGATTCCCGCATCGGTATTGTCCTTCCAGCGGCGGCACCAATACAAGTTTTCAAAAATCCTGCCGACCCTGTATTCGCGGGTGATGCGCAGCGCCACCGCGTAATCCTCACCGTAACTAACGTTGGGGAACCCTATTTGACGCAACACCGGCGTCGCAAAAGCCCGCGGCGCGCCCATGCCGTTGACCCTCAGCAGATTATTGTGACCGTTTTTCCGCGTCCACTCGCGATGATCAATCAATCCCGGCGGAATCTTTTTCAGGCGCTCATTGACAATCGTGTACGAGCCCACAACCATCGCGTATCGGCCGCTGCGGAGCGTGTCGATGATTTTCTGCAGGGAGCGGGGAGAACTGTACAAATCATCGGAATCCAGTTGCACGACATAATTCCCGCAATACGGCGAATGGACGGCTTCGTTCCAGCAACCGCCGATGCCCAGGTCACGCCGCGAGGGAATGAGATGATGAACATGCGGATAACGAGCGGCAAACTTTTTCAAAATGCCGGTCGTTCCGTCCGTGGAATGATTGTCCACGACAATAATGTTGAACGGAAAATCGGTTTTCTGTCCCAGAGCGCTTCGGAGCGCCTGCGCAATGGTTTTCCTGCGGTTGCGCACGGGAATGACGACACTTGCCCGCCGCCACTGCCGCTCCTCGTTCCGCCCGGCCAGGACCTTCACGGGCGGAGGCAGATGGGCGCCGATGCGTTTCAGGTGGCGGGTGGCGATTTTTTCGAACTGTTTCTGCCGAAGAAAATTTTCCCGCGCGACATAGGCGAAGTGGGTTTCGGACCTTGAGGAGGCTTTTTTGCCCTTCGCCGGCGGTTTATCCGCCGCGACATACAAAAATTCCGGAACGTGCACAATATCGAAGTCCACCGAGATTTTCAGACGCAAGTCATAGAGCGCCGCCTGGGCATCGCGCGGCAGTGCGCCGTATTTCTGCAGAGCGGATTTTATCGCAAGACATTTAAACAGCATCAGCGGGCCGAATCTGAAATCATCGCGGAGGCTGCCGATCTGATAATCAATCAGCGGATGCGGAATTCTCCGCCGCCCGTCGTGCACAACATAATCGGCATAAATCATCCCAGCGTTTTTTTCTTCAATAGCCATCCAGAGGCACCGCAAAGAAAATGCTTTGATGTCGATTGTTTTCTCGTCGTCAACGACGAGCAGATAAGAAGAAACGATATTTTTCAGAAAAACGGAGACGTTCCTGACGGGCAGGACCTCAAGCGCGCCTTGAGAAAAAAAAACAGCCGCTTCGTCCGCCCCGTCGCAGGGCATCATCAGAAAGCGGCCGACTTTATAGACCAGAGTTGTCTTCAATTTTAAAATCCGGACATCATCAGATTAAAGGTTTTTTCCGCCATATCCCCGGCCAGCTTCATCAGGGCCTGTTTCCTGGCCGCGGTCAGATAATTAATATCTTCGCTCAGAAAATAATCAACCGTGTCCGTCATCTGTCGGCCGCTCCAGAGCGTTTTGCCTGAGGCGGTTTCCTGAAAGGCCACATTGATCACCATCGTCGCCCGTTCCTCCGCCGCCAGATTGTTCCGCCCGCGGGCCAACGAAGACGTGTAAAAATTCACCACTTCCCCCTCGACAACGGCATCCGCCGCCTCCGGGCTGTTGACGACCCGAAAACGGCTGTTCTGGAGAAATTGGTCAATCAGGGCGTTGCGGATGTAATATTCCAGCTCCGCCTGGGAGGTCTTGTTGCCGAAGGATTTGACGTAGATTTTTTGAATGCGGCTGTCGATGGACTCTCCGCGCGGCGCAAGAGAATAACCGCAGCCGGAGCATAAGGCAGCCAAAAAACAAAAAAAAGCGATCTTCATCCCAAGCGGTCTGTTTTTTTTCATGTTCGTCTCAACATTCCCATACCCCATCAGGGGGAAACAGGAACTCCGCTGTTATTGGCCGGCAACGATATTGACCAGTTTCTTGGGCACGTAAATAACTTTTTTGACCTGCAAGCCGGCGGTCATGGATTGGATCTTCTCATCGGCCAGCGCGGCGGCCTTGATCTTTTCCGGGTCCTCGTCCACCGGCACGACCAGCCGGCTGCGGAGTTTGCCGTTGATCTGCACGACGATGGTCATTTCCTCCTCGCTGGCGATCACGGGATCATACCCCGGCCAGGCGACGTCACAAAGATAATTTGGGTGGCCGAGCCGCTGCCAGAGCTCCTCGGCGATGTGCGGGACAATCGGCCCCAGCAAAACGACGGCCGCCTCCAGCGCTTCGCGCACCACCGACAGCGCGAGTTTGTCCTCCCCGGCGGGCCGCGGGAACTGATACACCGCGTTGATCAATTCCATCACCGCGCTGATGGCCGTGTTGAAATGAAACCGGTCTTC
>ERZ795047.946-NODE-946-length-33009-cov-5.431450_pt1 | contig 33009 bp, 24 predicted proteins | sample MGYA00375131_ERZ795047 | MGnify/ENA primary metagenome ERZ795047 (study PRJEB30176, sample SAMN05720228) | activated sludge metagenome | isolation source: Anaerobic digester | place: Japan | collected 2015-05-20 ...
AAACGCGCGGCGGACAGTTGCCCGCGGCGCAGGCCCTCCAGGACTTGGCGCAGACCGTGGGCCATGCGCTCAAATGCCTGGCTGAGCTTCGCAAACTCGCCCGCCCCGGGATCATAGCGCCACGTTCCATCCAGCAGCCGAAGCTGGGCATGCCGGGCCGGCAGCCGCTCGTCTACCAGGAACGCCACCCGCGCGTCGTGGCCCGCGATGGACTCGTCCAGTACCTTCACGTTGCGGCTGAACACGTCCAGATGATACGCGAGTTGCCCTTGGTCAATTGCGTCAGCGGTACCCAGGCCGATCTCGGAGCGGATCAAGTCACAAAGCTGGTCGTTGACCGAGAGGAAATCATCGACCGCTGCGAGCGTTGCGATCACGTCACGCGCGTGCTCGGGCACGATCAGCTCGCGCATCACCTGGTACTGCCGCTGTTCACGTGCGGCGATGAGCCGGGCGATGGTCTCGCGCGGCGAGGACCGGGCCGGGGGCTCTTGTTCGTTCGAACGCGAACAGGAGGTGAGCATGGCGGACAGAAGGACGGTTACGGACAGAAGAACGGTTGCGCAGAGCAGGTGCGCGCGCCGCGCCGGCGCTGAGGGGGTGACAGCGACCTGAGCGTATAGGCGGCTCACAAGACGTCCTCCTCGGCTCGAAAAAAATTGTACCGGCGGGCACGGCGGAGGCGAGAGCCAGCGCTTGCCAGGAAGCCGCCATCGGCAGTAACAGAGCAGAGCCGGGGCGTGTCGCCCCGGAATGCCGCCGATAATCTCTCATCCGCCGCTCGCGCGGGGTGCCATGCCCAAGCCCGCGTTGCGGGCGCGGGCATGCCATCGGCAGTAACCTCGCATCGCAGAGCAGAGCCGGCGCGTGCCGCCCCGGATTGCCGCCAACAACCTCCCACCCGCGCAGTCGTCCACCCCGTGATCGCCCCCCAGATCCGAGCCCGAAGCGCCAGCGAGGGCAACCAATTCCCCCGCAATCCGTAGGCGTCGGCCCCCCGTGGCCGACGTCGTACGCTCGTGCGAGAATCCGTCTCGCACGCCCTCCCGCGGAATCCTTTCCGCAACCCCGGCTGCTGTGAATACCCCCATCACGCGACGTTCGCGGTAGGGCGACTCCCGCGGCGCCGCCGAAACCGTTCAACACGTTGCGACCCCTGTCCCCGTTCCCCCCACCCCGTTCCACACCCGCGTCCCCCACCGCCTGATGCGCCGTCGATGCGTGGTCCGTTTGCCTTGACGCGGCCAACTCGCGATCGCGCAGCACGCGCCAACACGACTGAGTGCCGTAGGCACGCCATGACCGTAGCCCAGGATGAAATCCTGGGAACCGCGAACGGCCCGCCCCCGCTGAGTCCCGTAGGGACGACCGAAGCATCACGCCATCAACTAGCCCCGTCCCCGTTCCACACCCGCGTCCCCGTTCCACACCCGCCGCCGCGGCCACATTCCCACATTCCCCCGTTCCCACGGGTGCGTGTCCATCGATCAGGGCCACCGCCCTGCTCAACCGGAAGACCTACGCTGACGGCAACGTGGACCGCCCGGAGGGCGGACGAGTGTTGCCAGGGACGCAGTCCCTGGTGGGCAATGAACAACTTCTGTTTCCGCCCGGAGGGCGGACGAAGGCGGCGCATGCCCAGTGCCTTCACGCAGGGTGTGAACGGGACGGTGTGAAACGGGGACGGGTGTAGCCGTCGGGCCGGAATTGGCCCACAGGTCAGGACTGTGCCTGTCCCTAATTATCCTACCACCCGGAGGGCCGACGAGTGTTGCCAGGGACGTAGTCCCTGGTAGACAACGAATAACTTCTGTTTCCGCCCGTACGGCGGACGGACGAGGCCTGTGGCGTTACTCCGGGGCGACACGCCCCAGCTCTGCTCTTTACAACTCTCGATCCCTCGATCCCTTTGAATGTTCTGTCCCGACATTCCGGGGCGGCACGCCCCGGCTCTGCTCCCGAAACCTCGGGCGCTTACGAAACTACGAACGTTACGTCCACCTCGACCGTGGAATTCAGGGGCAACTCGGCTACGCCGACCGCGGCCCGGGCGTGCTTGCCGGCCTCGCCGAAAACCTCGACCAGCAGATCGCTGGCGCCGTTGGCCACTTTGTGCTGGTCCGTAAAGCCCGGGTTGGAGGCCACGTAGACCACGAGCTTCAGCACCGACTTGATCCGGTCAACGCCACCGGCCGCGTCGGCCGCGACTGCGATCGCGTTCAGCGTGCAAAGCCGGGCCGCGGCCTGGGCGTCCTCCAGTGTGCGTCCCGCCGGCCCGCCGACCTTGTCCGTAAACGCCACTTTGCCCTCGCGCAGCGGAATCTGGCCGCTGAGCATCAGCAAGTCGCCGTGCCGCAGCGCGGGCACGTAAGCGCCCACGGGCTTGCTGACGGGCGGCAAGGTGATGTTAAGGTCCTTCAAGCGTTGACTGGTCTGGCTCATTGGAATGCTCCGTAGAACAGGTTTCGCAAGACTCTGCGGCCGGCGACATGCGGTCGCTAACGGCCAAAGACTGTTCCGGCGCGGGCGGCGTCTCAGGCGACTCGGCCGCGCAGGCTGCCTCTTCCGCCGGCTCCAGGCCAGGCACGTCAGCGTCGGCAGAATCAGACTCGGCGGAATCAGCCTCGTGCGCAGTGGCCTCCAGACGCGCTTCGCTAGTCCTAGGCGCCGCCTGGCTGGCGGACGGAGGCGCGCCGCTGGTAGTCAGCCCGGCTTCGCTGGCGGACAGCCGGGCTTCGCTGGCGGTCAGATCCGCTTCGCCGTCGGACGGACGCGCGTCGTTGGCAGACAGCCCCGCTTCGCCGGCGGACGGCGCCGCATCGGGCGCCGGCTCTGCAAGTTCCGGCCCCGGTTCAACCTCCCCTTCCGGTTCGCGCGGGTCTGCCAGGAACAGGTATATCGTGCCGAAGTTGCGATCCTGCTCGGCCCGCACGCGGCCGCTGCGGACCAGTTCCAGAATCGCCAGGAAGCGCCCGATGACTTCGCCCCGAGTGGACTGGCCGTCGAAGAGCGACTGAAACGTGGCCACTCCTTCTCCGAGCAGCGCGACGATTTCGGCCTGGTAGAGTTCGATCGGCGTTTCGTCGTATTGCACCTGATGCTGCGTCGGACCGCGCCCGATGGCCGTCATCACGCGCCCGAAGGCTTCCAGCAGGTCCCAGACCTGGGCCTCTTCCAGCTCGATGCCTTGCAGCTCTTTGGGCAAGTTGGCCGGGCTGCGCGGAAACCGCTGCGCCCGCTCCTCGCCCGCCCGCCGCAGCTCTTCGGCCGCATCCTTGAAGCGCTTGTATTCCAGTAGCTGGCGTACCAGCGTGGTGCGCGGATCGGACGCGTCGTCCTCCATCGGCTCCAGCGGCGGCGTCGGCAGCAGGGCGCGTGACTTCAGCTCCACCAAGGTGCTGGCCATCACGAGAAATTCGCCAGCGGCGTTCGGGTCAATCTGCTCCAGAACGTGTACGTAGGCCAGGTATTGCTCGGTTAGCCGGGCGATGGGAATGTCCTGAATGTCCAACTCGTCCCGCCGGATCAGGTAAAGCAGCAGATCCAGCGGCCCGGTAAACACTTCCAGTTGTACCCGGTATCCTTCTGACATAATTAAAAGGCAACCGCGCTTGTAGGTTCACGACGCCGCACTGTTTCTCGCAGAACCATTCAAATCCTCTTGGCGCTCTTGGCGTCTTGGCGGTTAACGGCGTCTTGGAGGTTGCCTCGGTTCATTCCCGAGAAACGACGATGCCGCACGCGTCGCGGACCTGGGCCATTACGTCGCGCGCTATGGCCCGCGCCCGCCGGCCGCCGGTGCTCAGAATGTCCTCAACCTCGTCCGGGCGCTTCGCCCAATCGGCGCGGACCTCGCGCAGCGGCCCGAATTTCGCCTCGTAGAGTTCAAACAGCCGCTGCTTGGCCTCGCCGTAGCCCATGCCGCCGGCGCGGTAGCGGCGCTCCCATTCCGCGGTTTCTTCCGGGCTCGCCAGGAGCTTGAGCAAGGCGAACACGTTATCCGTTTCGGGGTGCTTGGGCTCCTCGACCGGCGTGCTGTCGGTCTTGATGCTCATGATCTTCTTGCGCATGGCCTTGGGTTCGCCGAAGATCTCAATGATGTTGCCGTAACTCTTGCTCATCTTCTGGCCGTCAATGCCGGGCACCACCGGCGCCTCGTTCAACCGCGGCTCCGGGCGGATGAAGATCGGTTTGTACGTGTTGTTGAAGTACTCGGCCATGTCCTGGGTCATCTCGATGTGCTGCACCTGGTCGCGCCCGACCGGCACTTCGTTGCTGAGATAGATCAGGATGTCGGCCGCCATCAGCAGCGGGTACGAGAACAGGCCCATGTTGACCGGGAGGCCCTTGGCCATCTTGTCCTTGTATGAGTGCGCCCGTTCGAGCAGGCCTTTTCCGGTGACCGTTGAGAGAATCCACGCCAGCTCGGTGACCTCGGGCACGTCGCTTTGGCGGAAGAACGTCACGCGCTGCGGATCCAGGCCGAGCGTCAGATAATCGAGGGCCACGTCGAGCGTGAGCTTCCGCAGCCGCTCGGCGTCATGGATCGTTGTCAGCGAGTGCAGGTTGGCGATGAAATAGAAACACTCGTGCTGCGTTTGCAGCTCGAGGTGCTGCTTCATGGCGCCCAGGTAGTTGCCCAGGTGCAGGGTGCCCGAAGGCTGAATTCCCGACAAAATCCGCATCAAACTCTCCCAACAAGCCGCGACCGGTCTTCGCACGGCGACCAATCGTCGCACGGCCGAATTGTGACAGTAGACCACGCCGCGCGAATCGAAACAAGTCGCGCCGTTTGCCGAACCGCGACTGAGCTTCAGCGCGAGCGAGGGGCGCCGCGAATCAGCCGCGCCGAATCCGAGCCCGCAGCGCCCGGCAGCTCGGGCAGCTCGGGATGCTACGGCCCACGACTGGGCGCAAGCAGCCGAGCCAGCGGTGCGGCGCGCCGCGCGTCGGGGCAGGTAATTCTTATCGTGCGCGCCTCTGGGCCGGCGTGCTCGAGGTCGATACGCCACGCTGCCGGCGGAATGGCCGCTGCCACACGATCGGCCCATTCCAGCACTACCACGGCGTGCGGATCATCCAGCATTTCTTCCCAACCGAGGCCGGCCAGTTCGTCTGAACCGGAAAGGCGGTACGCGTCGAGATGGTACAGCCGCAGTCGACCGGCGTATTCACGGACCAGCACGAAGGTTGGGCTCACGATCGGTTCGTCCGGCGGTACTCCCAGGCCGGCGGCGAGGCCTTTAACCAATTGCGTCTTTCCCGCGCCCAAGGGACCGTACAACGCGAGCACGTCGCCCGGCTGCACGGCGGCCGCGATGGCCTCCCCCAGGCGCACAGTCTCCTCGGGCGATGCTGAGCTAAAGTCGATGGTCGGCGTCACTTGAAGTGCTCCCAGCCGCGGCGTTCGAGGGTGAGTTCGCGACCGTCGGCTTCGCGCAGCAGCACGCCGGCGCCGGGCACGATTCGGCCGATGGGCGACAGGCGCAGATGCGCCAGTTCGGCGGCGGGCGCGGCGGGGTCGAGAATGACAATCAGTTCGAAGTCCTCGCCGTCGAAGAGGGCATGCTGGCGCGGCGAAATCCCATCTTGCGCGGCGAGCGCGTGGGCATCGTCATGTATGAGCCCGTCGATTGCGGCCGCGTCCAGGATTGCTCCGCATTGGGAGGCTTCCAGCAGCCGGTGCAGGTCAAGCGCCAAGCCGTCGCTGATGTCGATCATGGCGTGGGGGGCGAGCGAGCGAACGATCTGCAGGGCGAGTTCGACGCGCGGCTCGAACGTCAGATGGCGGCCAAGGATGGAGCCGCCCAATGGTCCGGTAACGCAGATCAAGTCGCCGGGGCGTGCGCCGTCGCGGCGGACCGGATGCTGACCGGTCTCGGGTTGGCCGGCGATGGTGATGCTGATGACGGTGGGTGCGTCCCAGCTATTCGTGTCGCCGCCGACGATCGGGCAATTGAAGGCGAGTCCCATATTATGAGCATTTCGCACCAGGGCCACGGCGTCGTCCATCGAAAGCTGGTTGTTAAGGGCCACCGCGCAGAGCGCCGAAACCGGGCGTACCCCCATGGCGGCGCAGTCGCTCAGGTTGACGGCCATGGCTTTGCGACCGATCAGGGCCCAGGCGTGCCGGCGGGAGTCGAAATCGACGCCGTCCATGAGCATGTCGGCGGTCCAGAGCAGATCAGAGCCGGGCCCGGCCACGGCCGCCATGTCGTCGAGGAAGTCGAGCGGGCGGTGATCGCGGCCGAGAGGGCGCGCCAGACGGAGGGGGGCGGGCAATTCGGCCCGGAGGCGCGAGATGAACGCGGTCTCGCCACCGCGAACGTGGTCCATGGGGCACTCCTCGAGGCACGTGAAGTCTATTCGTTGAGCCGGCGCCGACAAGAGCGCAACCCCGGCGTGCGCGCTTTCCGACACGCCGAGCGGTTGCTCCGGACAGCCGGGCCGTGATAGACTTGGAAGGGTGATTTGGGTGCGCAGCACCGGAAGGGTAACAGCCATGAAACATGCCAGAAGGTGGGGATTCGGCTTGCTCATAGCGCTGCTGCTGGCGGCTTGCGTTTTGCCAGAAGTTCAGGCGGAAAACCTGGGCAAGATGAGGATTCAGCAAACGGACGGGAAGTGGGTGACGGGCGACGTTGAGGAAACGCCCGAGGCTTACCTCGTCAAGGTCGGGAGCATCACGGTCACGATTCCGAAGACCAGGGTCAAGGCCATCCTGCCGGTCGAGGAAACGCAGTCGCCGGGTGAAGCGCAGGAAGAGAGCAAACACGGCAGCGGACTGAAGGACCTCGAAATAGAGAAGCTGTTGGAGGGGACGGGTTTAATGCCGCCGGACGAGGATCCGGACGACATTGAGCTGCCGCTGGATGAGGAGTCGGTGGGGGAAATGATGCGTATCGCTGGGACGGAGAATATCTATGCCACGAAGCATGTCGTAGTTGTGTACACTTCGACTAAGCAGAAAGCAGCGGAGATCGCGACGCGCCTGGAGGCAATTTGGCGTTGGCGCGTCAGATTTATGAAAATGTTGAACTTGCCGCTGCGAATGCCCGAGCACAAGCTGGAGCTGTATTACTTTGCTGATCACGAAGAATTCAAGACGCTCCAAGTCAACATCGGCGGGCAGCCGGATGATGGAACATTGGGTTTCTTCTCGCCAGACTCGAACCGTTCGCACTTTTTCGACATGCTCACCTGGCGGCCGATCAAGATGCGGCTCCAGAGCCTCAAGAATGCTCCCGCGTCGGTAAGGGCGCGCGAGGAGAACATGGCGCGGCAATGGGCTGAGTATCAAACCCTATCAGTGACGCAACACGAGTTGGGCCATCACATCGATTTCAATCTCGGCCTGTTTCCGCAAGCTGTGTTCCTCGATATGGAGAGCTTCGACAGTATTCCCAGATGGCTGGTGGAGGGGACCACGATGATGTTCGAAGTTCCCCCAACCACCGAGGGCGCTAGCTTGGGCGTGATCAATTATGAGCGCGTGGAGCAGTTCCAGACCAACCCGAACTTCGCCCAGAAGTGGTCGCCGGATTTCTTCAAGCTGTTCGTGGTGCGCAACGAGATCTGGCTGCAAACCGGCTGGTACTATCCCATGGGCTGGGCCCTGGTCTATTATCTGTGGGAGGTAAAGCGCCCGGGATTAATCGAGTACTATCACATTATCAGTAGCCGCGATCCAGGTGAAGCAGTCAGCTATTCACAGCGCGAGCGCGAGTTCCAGGATTGCTTCGGCACCATCGACCAGAAATGGGTCGATGATTTCTGGAAGTACATAATGGAGCTGCCGCGCAAACGGTCTTTGCTGCCGCCGAAGGATTATCCATAAGTCCGGCGTCTGGAGCAGTTTGCGGGGGCAGGCTTGACAAAGGCATGCGGCCGGTGAGCCGGCTCGCCGGCTTGTTGTTGATGCTCGGCCTGACGGCGGGCCAGTCATCCGCTTGGCAAGCGAGCAGCGTTGCGCCGGAACCCGGCGCCTCGTTTTGCTCCGAGCACTTCGTCATCCATGCCGACAGCGAAGCTCAGGCCCGGGCCCTGGCGCCACGCCTGGAGGCTGTGTACCGAGCGAATGTGCGGTTGGCGCGTGAGCTCCGCCTGGATGTTAAGCCCCCTGCCGGCAAATTGGCCGTGCTTCTGCTACGTGACTACGCCGGCTTTCACTCCCGGCTGCGCGCCGACGGGCTGGATGAGCAGATTTTGGGCTACTTCAGCCCCGCCGAGGCCCGCTGCGTGTTCTTCGATTTCAACACGCACCCGGAGGTTACTGGCCTGCGGCAGGAACTGGACAAGCTGCACAGGCAGGACGAAGGCCGACGAAGGCGCCTGGCGGCGCAAATCGAGCAAAGTCTGGCCGGAATGAATCAGCGCATCTTGCAGCACGAGGCGGCGCACATGGTCCAGGCCAACATCGGGCTGATTCCGCCCGACTCGAATTCGCCGACTTGGCTGGTCGAGGGGCTCGCGGAGATGTTCGAGCTGCCCTTCGTGGAAACTGGTGCGAGCCTGGGACTATCGGTAAACCGCTACCGGCTGCGCGAGTTTCAGCAGCTCCAGAAGGGCGACGACTTGCTGGCTGCGCTGCGACGCCTCGTGGCGACGGCATCGTGGCACGGCGGGGCGGACTATTCGCTGGCGTGGGCGCTGACACAGTACCTGTACGTCCGGCAGCGCACGAACTTCGGCGCGTACGTGCGGGCCGTGACGATCGCGGGCAAAGCGCCGGCAGGCGGCGCCTTGGAGCAGTTCGAAAACATCTTTGGGCCGCTGGACGGCGAGTTCGCGGCGCGGTTTGCGGCGTACATGGAGGGGCTGATAGGGCGCTACCTTGCGCCGCAGGATGAGGTCCGGTCGCGAGCAGCCCCTTGAGGTCCTGTGCAGCGGCGCGAAAAGCTGCATAATGCCGCCATGATGCCTGCCTCGCGCGTCAAATCGCGGCCCGCCAACCGCAAGCCCACGTCGGCCTGGCATGCCTACGTGGAGGACGCGCAACGCCCGCTATATTGCCTCCTGTTCTTGTTCCCGCTGGTGGCCGCGTACGAATTCGGAGCGTTGCTGCTGCGGCCGGTAAGCTGCCCGGGCCGGCAGTTGGTGGCGCACAGCCTGATCCAGAACTTGCTGGGCTGGTTCGGGGCCAGCGGCACGCTGTTGCCGGCGCTGGCCCTGCTGGCGACGCTGCTGGTGTGGCACCTCCTGTCGGGACAAGGCTGGCGCGTGCGCGGATGGGTCTTGCCACTGATGGCCTGTGAAAGCGTCGTGCTCATCGTGCCGCTCTTTGTGCTGGGGCGGCTCCTGCTAGCCGCGCCCAGCTCCGCCGCGAATCTGGCCGACCTGCGGCAGCAGATGGTAATGGCATTGGGCGCCGGTCTGTACGAAGAACTGGTGTTCCGGCTGGGCGTGGTTTGCGCCGTGCTGTGGCTTTTCGAGAACGGGTTGCGGATCCGCAATGCGGCCGGGCCGTGCACGGCGGTCGTAGTATCGGCAGCCATCTTCGCGGCGTGCCATTTTCAGCCCATCGGCATCGAGCCGTTTGAGCTGACTCAGTTCCTGCAGCTTACGGCGGCGGGCGCGTACTTGGCGGTGGTCTTCTTGTTGCGCGGGCTGGGGATAACGGCCGGCTGCCACGCGGCCTATAACCTCGTTCTAGTGCTCAGCGGCCCCCTGTAAGGGTGCGTTTTTGAGCGTGCAGTTTTGAAGCGAGGCGTCTGAGCGGCGGCCGGTTAGTGCCCTGCGCCGTGGGCGTTTTCCGCCTGAGGCTTCTCAGACTGCGCCGCGGGCGGCGGGGGTGGCTGGTCGAGTTCGGCCCGCTTCTGGCGTATGAACGTAACTGCGTCGTTCTTTGGCGCCAGTGGAGCGAGCGCTGCCGTGACGGCCGCGATGGCCAGCGTCACAATCGCCACCAGACCGACGACGTGGCGGGCACCCGGCGAGAGGAAGGCGAACGGGCGGTTTATGAGGCTTAGCACTAAATCCAGCACGACCACTATGGCAGCGGGTCTGGCGCCGGCGGCTGGTTCGCTGATTTCCGCGGCGTTTTGAGCGCGGGACGCTTTCCGCCGGCCCGGCCGGAGCGCGTGCAGAATTCGCTGGAGCGTTGTCCGGGGCCCTTCTTGCCCCTCGGCGTGCGAGAGCGGCGGTTCGCTGGGATGTGAGGGCGTCGTAGCGCTGGGCGCTTGCTGTTGCTGCGCCTGCTGTTGCTGTTCGGGGCCGGCGGTGACCGCGGGCGCGCGCGGCTTGGGCTGCTGCACGTGCGCCGGCACAGGAACGGGCACGACGGGTATGGCGTCGTGCGGCTCGGGCGCAGTGGGTTCGCACTGTTCACCCGGTTGGGACGACTCCAAGACAGCAGTTGCGTCAGGCTCGCCGTCGGACACTTGATTCTCGCAGCGGCGCGCAGAACTAGTGGATATCGAGACCTCACCACAAGCATCGGCGGACAACGGCTGCGCCTCCAGTACGGCGTGCGCCGCCTCCGCGGACCGGGTTTATCGGGTCCCGTGTTTCAGACGCTTGCGGAGTCGCGTTTTTCACCGAACTAATGCGTGGTCCCCCCGGCGCGCGGCGGGTGTCGAAAATTGTAAGGCGCCGGCAGAGCGCGCATCAGAAAGGTCCGTCTTATGCTTTAATCCGAAAGGGGAGGTATGGACGCGCGCGGCTGAGCCCTGCGGCGGCCGGATTGGGAACGGCGCTATGAAATGGCCCCTGGTGTTCTGGTTCGCACTCGCCAGCGTGTGTATTGCGCGAGCGGGCGATAGGCTGGACCGGGCACTTTCACACGTTCCCGAGGAAAGCGCGCTCATAATCGTCGCACCCAGCCTCGACAAACTGGTCAGCGGTTTGGCCGAATTTGGCGGCAGCATCGGGGTTGAAAGGCTGCGCACACTGGGTCCGGCGAAACTCCTGAACGAATTGGACGTGCTGGAGCGCATAAACGGGCTGGATCCCGCGGGACCGCTCGTGATAGCGCTCGAGCCGACCCGACTGAGCCCGCTGCTGGTATGCCAGGTACTCGACGCCGAAGAGTGGCGTACGGCTTCGGGCGCGCAGCCGGCGGATGGGGAGCTGTGGCGGGTGCAGATGTTCGGCGAACCGGCCTATGCCGCCAGCGCGGGCAATCTGCTGATCGTGGGGGACGAACCGGACGCGGTGCGTTCGGCGCTGCGCGGCAGCTTTGATTACGCGGCGCGGTTCGGGCCGCGTGCGCGAGCGTGGTTGTCGGACCATCAGCTCGTGGTCGCCATTCGCGTGCCGCCATGGACCGGCCTCATCTCGCCCATGCTGGGCGCGGGACGTACTTCGCTGCAGTTAAGCATGATGCTCGCCGGGCAGCGCGACGAGAATCTGCTGCGTGTGGTGGGCTGGCTTTTCCAGCAGGCCGAGCAATTGCTGGGCCAGGTCGACACGTACACGGCGGCGGTGCGCATCGACTCGGCCGGGGTGTTTTTTCGGGACGCGTTGAGTTTCGCGCCGGACAGCGCGGCGGCAGCGTACCTGAAGAAAGTGATTAAGACGGATCGCGACCTGCTGCGCGGCCTTGTGGATGACGAGACTGTTTTTGTTTTTGCGCACGAGTGGGAACTCGAGCCGGGCACGGAAGGCCTGAATACGGCGGTGGTCGCAGCGCTGCTTGGGTCGGGAACGCTGCGGGAGCGTCTGGGGGAAGAGAAGTTCCTACCGGGATACGAGGCTCTGCTGGCAGCCTATAACGACATCAGCGGCAGTTGCACGGCGGTAAGCGCGAGGCCGGCCGAACCGCTGCTGGTATTCAGCGCGGTGCAGTTTTCGTCTCGACCGCAGCAAGTCCTGAGTAACATGCGGTTGGCATACGAGACGATGCCCGAATTTCTGAGCGCCCTCGGGGGCGGGGCAAGCGCGGATGTCACCTGTCGCGCGGAGCGGATTGAGTCAATCGACGCGTTTGCCTGCGAGGTGTCCTTTGCCGCCCCGGATGAGCAGTCGCGTCGCGCGATCGAAATGCTGTACGGTCGCACCCTGACCACGTACTACGCCGCTCAACCGGTCGGCCTGGTCTCGGCCACCGCCTCCGCAGAGCGGGCGGCGGCGCAGCTCGTGCGAATGACGTCCGGCAAAGGGCGGCCGCTGGCGGAAAACCCGCGCGTGCGGCAAGCGTGGGCCCGCCTGTCGCCGCGCCCGCAAGTGCTGCTGCTGTTGGATGCGGCGAAGGCGCTGGATCTGGTGCTGCGCGTAGACCGGTCCGGGCGAACCGGAACCACGGCGCCAGCGCCGGATACGTCGCTGCCGCTGGTCGCCTATGGAGTCTACCTGGACGGCCGGACGCTGTGCAGCGAGTTGTGCGTGCCGGCGGAAGCGGCGAAGCAGATCGTGAAGACTATCCAGTCGCAGAAGGAAGCGGCCCGCGGGCCGGGGCGCCAACCTTGATCAGCCGCCACGGTTTTGAGCCGCCTGCCGTTGCTCACCCAAGGCCCGCACTCGTTCAGACTCTTCGAAGTTGCCGCTGAGCCGGAGAATGTCGGCTTTGACTAATAGCAACTTGCCCTCGTCGGGCCCGCCGCGCTCGAGTGCCAGGGCGCGCTCGATCGCCTCGAGCGCCGGGGCGTACTGCCGGGCGTACTTGTAAGCCTGCGCCAGGTTGGCGTGGCCGCGAAAATCGGTGGGCTCTTCCGCGACGTAACGTTTGAACAGCTCGAGCGCTTCGGTGCGGGTAGCCGGATCACGATGAGAAATTTGGCCCAGGTTCATGAGCGCCGCTTTGTGCTTCGGATATTGCTCCAGGACCGCGCGGTATTCAGCGGCGGCGCCTTTCAGATCGCCCAGGGCCTCGAGCATTAAGGCGCAATCCAGATGGGCGTCTTCGTAGAAGAAGCCGGCGCTATCGCGCAACTGGTAGGCGCGCTGGTAGGCGGCCGCGGCCTGGACGTAATCGTTGCGCACGTTGTAACCGTGTCCAATTGCCAGCCAACCGACCGCGCTGCCAGGATTCTGGCTGATCGTCTTGGTCCAAAATGTATCTTGATCGCGCCAATCAAGGTTGCGCAGCGCGCTGCGCACGCCGTAGAAGCCCAGAAGGCCCAATGTGGCCACGATGCCCACGGCCCGTTGCACACCGGCCAGGCGCACCAGTGCCCACCCGGCAATCATGGCGAACCCCAGGGAAGGCAGGAACAATAGCCGGTCGGCGCGGATCGTTCCCACCGGCACAATCAAATTACTCACCGGGAAAATGCTGATGAAGAACCAGGCAATGCCGGTCAGAATGAGATAGTGCCGGCGCCGCGCCAACCAAGCGATCAATCCGGCCCAGACAAACCAGGCGGCCAAACCTGCCAGGACCATCGGCTCGGTAACCGACGGGCGAATAATCCGCGTAAAATCGGCGTACTCGCCACATAGCCAGATGGGCAGAATGAGCTGGCCAATATAGCGCAACATGGTTTCGCTGGCGAACAGGAACCGCTGCCAACCGGTAGCCGACGACATCACCTCCTGGACAGCCGGCAGCGCCGGTCCGAGGACGGCCAGTCGAATGGTTGTGTAGATGACGAGGCCGGGCAAGTAGGCCAGGTACGCGAGCCAGTAGCGCCAGGCGGGCCGGCGACCGCGCCGTACAACCAGTAAGTCGATCAGCAGCGCCAGCGCCGGTAGAACGACGGCCGATTCCTTGAAGAGCAGCGCCACAAAATAAAGCACCGCCGCGCCAGCCAGGTATGGATAGATGCGCGGCTGCGGCGCGGTGCGTGGCTTTGGTTGGCCAGCCTGCGTGCGAGAGGTTTTTTCGTCGCGCTCGAACCTGCGCCGCGCGTAGGTCAGGTGCAGGTGCAGCGCGGCCAGCAGGGTCAGCACCATGTACAGCTCTGACCGTCCGGCGCCGTTGGCGACCACTTCAGTGTGCACCGGGTGAATGGCATACAAGGCGGCCGTCACGAACGCCAGGTCGCGCCGCTGCCACAGTCGTCGGATGAGCGCGTAAACGAGCACGGCAATGACCGCGTTCGTGAGGATGTTATTGGCGTGGATCCCTCTGGGCGGGTCCTTGCCGAACAGGGCACAATCGACGGCCAGGGTCAGAATGGTCAAGGGCCGGTACAACTTGGAGTTAGTGAGTTTTTCGCCCCAATAGTCGGTGGCGAAGAGGGCTTTCAGGTCCCACGGCCAGTCCAGGCGCGTGTTTGTCGCGATAATGCCGATGTCATCGTAAACGTGGTCGTTCACGTACGAGTTGGCGAATACCGCCACTGCGAGCACGAACACCGCGGCCGCGAGCACCATGTCGCGTTGCCACCAAGGCACGGTAACAACCTGCCGACGGGAGGAGCGCTCGGTCAGGCGAGTTCTTCGGTCGGTAATGGTGCTCATCCGTTCAACCAGGGCGGCGTCGCGCGGGACATACTACACGAAAAGCGCGGCGTGCTGGAAGGCGACACAAGGCAACCGCCGAGACGCCAAGAGCGCGAAGACCGCAGATGACAGAAGGACGCCCCCGGATCTGCTGCGGCACGTCCCGCCTCTGCTCGATATTGCCGGGCGACTCGGTATAATGCCCCGGCAAGTGAGGGTTCAACCAGCCCTGGAGGTACGCCGATGTCGCAGGCGACGTCCTTCTGGCGCCGTATCGGCAGCCTTTTTGGTAAAAGCGCATCTGACGGTCAGCCTGACGCCGCCCCACCAATGAGCGCTGATGCCGCGCGCGCGGCGCATGAGATGGCCGGGTCGAATTCCGCGCCCGGCCTTTCTTCCGCGCCCGGCCTTTCTCCGACCGGCGGGTTCCTGGCGCGTTTTCGCCGCAGCGATACGCGCGCCGCGCAACTGGCCACTTATCAGCGCATGGCGGAGATGGTCGAATCACTGCGCGAGCACTATCGGCAGCAAGACGAGCGTGCGGCCCGAGTCGAGCAGCAGACGGAGCGCATCAGCGGCATACTTCAACAGCTTGCGGACGACGGCCACCGGCAGCAGGAGCACGTGCGTGCAATGGCCGATAACGTGAGCCTGGCCAGCCGCCATACGGCCGCCATGTCTGAAACGCTGAGCCTCTTGCCGCCACTGCTGCAGGCGGAAGCAGACGCGGTTCGCTCAATGGTGCGGCGAATGGATGTGGCCCAGGAAACCGACACGCAGCTCATGCACTCGCTGCAGAAACTGGGACAGGCGGTCGAGGCGCTTCAGGCGGCCGGTGCGGCCCAGGTGCAGACGCTTGAGAGGCTGAACGCAGCCGAGCGCGAGCAGCGCCATGCGCTCACCCTGCTGGTCCGGGAGCAAACGCGGCGCTTCCTGTTGATCATGCTGGTAGCCGCGATATTGGGCCTCGGCGCCCTGGCGGTACTGAGCGCGGTCTTGATAACGCGCTTGTACCATTGAAGCAGCCTGCGAGCCTCCGCGGGGCTGCGAGGAAGAGGATGAGGAATTATGGCGAAACGACACGGAGGTCCACGCCGTCCGTCGGGTTCACAGGCATGGATGCCGTTACTGGCGGCCCTGCTAGGGTTGTTGACCACCATCAGCCTGGCTTGGCTCTTGGCGATCACGCGCGCCCACCTGGGGGCGCGCGAAACCGTGTGTGCCCCGGCGGCCGCAGTAACGAATCAGCACGCATTGCAGCCCGGGTCAGCCCGCGGCTGGAGCCATAGTAAGGACAAACCATGACTGCCCACCCAAGCGGCGCGCCGGCCGCCACGGCCCTGCCCAGCCGCGCACCTGCGACCCGCATTGCCTACGTCGATGTAGCCAAAGCTCTAGGCATTTTGCTGGTGTTTTATGGACACCTGATCGAGTGCTTTTTCCGCTCCGTGCGCCAGGGGGACCTCGTGGAATGGCGGCAGGCGGCGCTGGAACAATGGCGCTGGATTTACTGCTTCCACATGCCGTTGTTCTTTTTCCTCTCGGGCCTGGTGTACAAGGAGCGTTCGATCACGGCGGAGACTTTTCTGAAGCGGCAAACGCTTTCGCGGTTGACGCCGGTATGGGTGTTTAATTTCATCAGCATGGTTTTGGTGGTGTTCATTGAATTTTGGACGCGTTCCAATCCCGCCACGCAGCTCGCGACCATATTCAAGGCGAAGGCCGTACGCTTCGGATGGGAGACCCTCTGCGGGCGGCCGTTTTTCAACGTGCTGGTGTGGTTCTTGGTGTGCCTGTTCGTGGTGGAGCTGATTCAATTCGCGCTGCGCAAGCCGTTCCGCCGCACGCTCTGGCTGGTAGTGTCGATGGCGGTTTTCGCCGGAATAACTCACGTGTTTACGTGTTATCGCAGCCAGATCGCTGACATCTGGGGTTCTCTGCCGTTCGACATGGGGCTGCTCAAGATCGATTTTTGGCAGTTCAGCTCGGTGGTGGCCGCGATTGTGTTTTATCAGGGCGGCATTTTGTTCCAACGGGTTACCGCGATGGGGCTCGCCTCGCGTCGGCTGCCACTGGTTGCGGCAGGAGCGGTCGGCTTGGTCGTTACCTTGGTGACCTTAAACTATAACAAGGTGCATACGGTCGCATACGTGGCGCACGGAGCGTATGGAAACGTCGGGTGGTTCTTCTTGACGGCCTTTGCCGGCATCTTGTTCATGGTGGGCTTGTCAAGTCTGCTGTCGTTTAGCGGGATTCTGGCGAGATTCGGGCAGATCACCCTGGGTTTGATGTGCCTGAACGGAATTCTGCACGGGCTGGTCAACCTACCGCTGGCGCAGCGGGTGGCGCCGCTTCTTCCCAAGGATAGCGTTCTGATACTGACGGCGACGTGTGTGGGCCTGACGCTGCTATCAGTGGCTGTGTGCCTGCCGATCGTCTGGCTGATTGAGCGATATGTGCCAGTTGTGCTTGGGCGCTGGCCGAGTCGCACGCCCAGCAAGGCGGCTTCAGCGGCAAACTAGGGCTGTTCGCGTTCAGGTTGAGCCGGACTCGGCACTTAGATCGGTAGCCACTGCTTGAACCTAGCGGTTCAAGCAGTGGCTACCCGCGAGGGTTAATCGAAGTCGAGAGCCCGTTCTGCTAGTAGCTGCCGGAGGTGAGGAAGCTAACGAACGGGTCGATGTCGAACACGTTCACGGAGCCGTCGCTGTTGCAGTCGCAGGTGCAAAGCAAGTTGCAACTGGATCCGTACTCAGCCTCCCAGGCCTCTGGGGTGGTCAAGGCCAACACGAACGGGTCGATATCAAAAACGTTGACGGCGCCATCACAGTTCGCATCCGCTTTCTGCTGAGCGCCACAGGGCGAGCAGGGCTCGAATTCGTGCGTACCGGGCGTCGTCACCATCTGCAGCCACTCCTCGTCGGAAATCGGCGGTTCCATCACGGGGGGAACCGAGCTTTCCGCGCCGCCCAGGAACCACTCGGAAGCGACGAACGTGCCGCCGCTGCCGCTGCTGTACGCGGGCAGACGGTGCGAGTATCCGTGCGTGGTATCCCACGGCAGGCCGGTCCCATCAACACCGAATTCGCCGTAGATATCCAGCAGGTGCGAGCCGTCGGCGGTGTCGGTTAGGATCAAGGCTGCATCGCCCTCGCCATCCTGCGTCTCGCCCCAGACACTATTGACGGTCATGTCGGGGTCGAACCCGTACGTGCCGAAAAACGAACCCGTGCACCAATAGCCGTTCCGGGTCGCAATAACGAAGGAGTCGCCGGCGCTGATCGTGACGCCGGTCAGGTCGATATCGACGATCAGGTCCGACGTGCCGGGCGGCGTCTGCACGATCACGCCGCCGGCCGGGAAGGTGTAGTCGCTGGTGCCCGTGTTCGTAATTTCCATCCAGACCGGGCAGCCGCCACTGCCGGCGCCATGCACGATCTCGCTGATAATGATGCAATCCTGAGCCTGAACATTCAGCGCCAACATTGCGGCACTTGCCGCGACTACTGCAATTAGACGTTTCATCACTTTTCCATCCTCCTGAAAAGCCAAATTCGACAAGCGCGCCCCGACGGTTCGCTAACCGCCGGCAGGGCGCGGGAACGGAATCGCCTCAGCGCAGCGAGCACTCCACGGCTGCGCTGGGCGCCGAGGTCGGATTTTCTGCCGAGCAACCGACCTGTTCATGATAATCGTTTTGGGGGGGCGAATTCAATCGGCTTAAGAGGCGCAAAGATGCAGAGCGGCGAGGACGAGCCCGAGCGAGGCACCTAATAATATCCGGTGTTTTCGGGTCCCTGGTGAGCGGTTGGCCGCGGCGAGGGGGATAAGGGATTCTGGGACGGATGGGTCAAGCGTCGCACGGGCAGTGCTCCGCGCGTCGTTAAGGCTCGGCTGTGGAGGCCAGGCAGCGGCGCGGGCCATTGGTTTTTAGATTCCGCTAGCACACGTCACTGCCGGAGGACCGCTAATCTCAGTCCGGTTGAATGCCGGCGAAGTCCGAGAGGTCCACGTCGCCGTCGCCATTACGGTCGGCGCCCGCGCAATCGGGACTGGCAGCTACCTCCGGACCATTCAGGCACACGCCGAGCATGCTTACATCGGCGCCATCGAGGTCGCCATCGCCATCGAGATCGGCCGGGGGGTGGCCGACTGCAACTATGGCGTGCGGATAGTCGCCCGAAGGGAGCTGTGCGATGCTCTTTACGGCCGCTTGCTCGCTTGAGTCGAGGGGGACCTTGAAGTCACAGCCTAAGCCGAGCGCCGCGCCCTGCAGCAGGATGCCGCCGGCCACGAAACCCGTCTCGAGCCTCTGATACCAGGTCGTCAGCCCGGTCGAGCTAAGACACAGCAGGACGTAGCAGGGCGCATGCGGCAGATCGGGCAGGGCCGTCCGAAGTTGCTCGCGCACGTCGCTGTTCTTGACCAACTGCAGGCGATGGTCGCGTGTGGCCGGGTCGGAACCGATCCGGTTGCAGTAGCGCCACACGCGGTCGTTGACGACGTAAATCCGGTTGGTCAGGAAGTAACTCGCCGTCCAGGAGGGCACCGTCAAACCGCCCCGCCCGACAGCCGTGTGCGGTGCATTGCCATAGCCGGCCCAGAGGATTTGCGAGAGCCGCTGCGGCGCGAGATCCAGGTCCGGGCGAAACGTGTGCCGCAGGCGCAGCTTCGCCAGCACCTCCTCGAGGCGGTTATTTCCATCGGTGATCGGATTGGGCAGCGAGCCGTCGGAAGACACCGCTGCGAGCGAAGTCGTCAGGCCCGCGCAGCTATTGACGCCGAAGTTCAAGTCCTCGATTTGAGGGCAACTCACCAGTTGTGATGAGGTGCCGGTCCAGAGCGAGACCGAAGCCCACAGCGCCAGCACGTATGCAACACCGGCGTCAAAATCCAGCTCGCGGTCGAAGTTCAGCCGGAATGCATTGCTCACCGTACTGGAGGAGGAGTACTCCAGCGTGTGATCCTCCGGGTGATAAATGTACGTCGCCTGCGGCGTTTTGAGCGTGATTGTGCGATGACTGCCCACGACCGGCGCTCTTCCTGCCGCCCATAAGACGTTCGAGATTTGCTGGGTCGTGGCGGTGCCGGTCAGGCCGGAATGCCTGGAAACCCTGCTATTCATGCAGATTTCCAGAGAGCGGCCAGTCACGATCGGCGGCGGCAGCGGCCCCGGACCTGCCGCCCGGGCCTGAAAGCCGCTGAGGTATTCGCCTATAGCCAGCCCGCCCAGTCCTAGCGCCGCGGCCTGGCAAAATCGTCTACGGCTGATCGCCCCGTCCTGAACGTCGCCTGCGTGTCCGCCTGCCTGAAATGCATCCATCTTCCACCTCCACCGGCGTTGGGTGCCATGCCCAAGCTGTAAACGCCGGGTGCCATGCCCAAGCGCTAAGCGCGGGCATGCCACCACCAACAATGCCCTCGCGAGCCAAGCGCAGCATAGCACTCTGCCGCCAGCGAAGCGAGAATTTCAGCCCTGCAGCTCCTGCAAGTACTGCTCGAGCTCCTCGCGCTCGGCGGGCCGCAGACGCATCACTTCGCCCGGCGGGCGGGAATCGTCTATTTCACGAGCCGCATTGAAGTGCTCGGCCGCGATTGCCCGCGCCTGGGGATCGTCCGATTCCTGCGACCATTCGAGCCAAACTTTTCCAGCCGAAATGCGAGTACGCGGGTCGGTGGGGTACAGTTCGACTGCCCTTTGCCAGTGCAGTGCAGCCTGGTGCAACGCCTCGCCCGCCTCATCCGGAAGCAGGGCCAGCAGGTATGCCTCTTGCATGTCTTCGTACAGTTTGCCCAGCCGCACCTCGGCCGCTCTGGAGTGCGGGTTACGCTCCAGCGCAAGCAGCCCCAGTTCCTCCGCCTGTTTCAGCAGCTTCAGGCGCTCCTGAGTTCCGCTTTCGCCGGTGCCGATGAGCATGGCCCAGCCGGCAACTTGGCGTGCCGCCTCAGCGTCCAGCGGATCACTGGCGAGCACGCGCTGCTCCAGCGCGCGGATGTCGTCGCGTCCCGCAAATCCCGGCGGGCTGAACGCAATCAGTCTGAGCTGTTGCAGCCAGAACTCGGTTCGCATGGTGGGCAGCGTCACGCCGGTTAGTTGGAAGAACACAAGCAATATGGCGGCCACGGCGACCAACCACTTTCGGTGCGGCGCGGGCTGAGCGGCGGGCGGCGGCCGAAATGCAATCGCCGCGGCCAGCAGCGTCACGAACAGATACAGACCGCCGACAGTAAGTAGCGCGAAGTCGATCAATCCGTGAATAAGCGCCGCCAGCAAGGCCGCGGCAATCCCGGCCAACAGCCAGCCGCGCGCCGCATTGCTGTCGGGCAGCAGGTCGACCAGCCGCGTGATAACCGCGAAACACACCAGCCACACGGCCGCAAACTCGAAGGCCCAGAGCAGCCCCGTCGCCGACCCCTCGACGCGTCCCGAGAATATGAAGTGCGTTAGCGGAACAGCGAGCATGGCCGCGGTCACCTGGCCGACCGAGATTGCCGACTGTGCCGCTCCTCCCTCAATCTGCCCATTCATACGGCGGAACACGGCAGTAATCGAACCAAACAGCAGAATCGAACCGGCGGCGAGGCCCAGCGGCCCAAGCTCCACCAGTAACGAGAGCCATAGGTTGTGCGGATCGCGGACTTCTTCAGGACTGGCGGCGGCTTTGTGCTGCAGGTAAGCATCGCCGAAATTCAATCGCCCGACGCCGGTCAGCGGCGCGTCCAGAAAAACCTGCGCTCCCGCGGTCCAGTACTGCCATCGAAACGCCAGCGAGGGATGCCGGAAGCCGTGAGCCACGCCGTACGTCGTACCCCCGGCGATCTGCGCCAGGTACACGCCGACCAGCACCGCCAGCGCCCGCCCCGGCCGCAACGCGACCCGCCGCCGCAGAAAACCCAGCGCGATCAGCAACAGCAACCCGCCGGCCAAAGCGACAAACGCCCCCAGACTCTGCGTGTACCAAAGCCCGATTCCCAGCATTAGCGAGAGGGCGGCGCAGAAGAGAAGCGCTGCCGAGCGGTCGACTCCCACAGCGGCTCGTCCGGCGGCCAGCCACGCCGCACACACTCCGGCCGCCGTCAGCAGCCACATCATCAGAAACGAGCCGGTGACGTTGGGGTGCGATTGATATCCAATGGCCTCACCGGACTGCAGGCGCCGCTCAAAGTTAATTACGGTCGGCGCGCTAAGATCATGCCCGGCCGCTTCAAGCTGCGGCTTGTATTCAGCCCACGCTGCCATGGTGTCATGGTGCTCGTAGGCTTTCCACAGCGCGCACTTGGTGGCCATGGTGGCCCCGCTGGCCAGCGTGGCGGCCAGCAGCAGGCGCGGCATCCACGGGGCCCGCATAACCTGCACCAGCGCCGCTCCGGCCAGGACTGCAATAAGCAGGCTGAAGCCCGCGTTCAGGGCCGGCCGCTGTTCGCCCGCCGCCGAAACCGAGAGCGCGACGGCGAGCATCAGGCCCCCCAGGCCGGCCAGCACCCAACCGCCGCCGCGCTGGCGCCGCCAGCCGCGCACCAGGATCGCGGCCGACGCGATCAACGTCAGCGAATCCAGCCAGGTGGTCCAAGCCGGCGTTGTCCCGCCCGAAGTGTTGGGCAGGAATGAGATCGCCAGGCGTTCGAACGACTCGCTGATGAGCGGCCGGGCGCACACGATCCCCAGAAGCACGTAGAACAGCACGCGTTCCAGCAAGGCGACCTGCACGGTGGCCGGTGGGCGAACGGACGTGTCCTGGGCCGCGGCCTCCTTCATGCCGTTTTCCGCGCCGGAGATTCCAGAATCGCAATAATCCCTAGCACCATCAACACGATGAAGGCTACCGTTAGCGTCCGCCGCAGGTCGGCGCCCGGTAGCAAAGTGGCGGTCAAGCCCGTAGTGGCCGTCGCCAGGTAGATGGTCAGCACGGCAAACCGGCGGCTTAGCCCGTGGTCAACCAGCCGGTGCGAAAAGTGACGCTGGTCGCCGCGCATCGGGTTGCGGCCCTCCGCCAGGCGGATGCCCACGACGCTTACGAAGTCGTACAGAGGCACGGCCAGAATGACGAGCGGCATGGCCAGGGCATAGGGTGGGGCATCCATGCCGCTACGGAAATAAGTCGTCATGACCGCGGTGGTGGCCAGCATGTAGCCCACGACCAGGCTGCCTGCATCACCCATGAATATGCGGGCCGGCGGAAAGTTGAAGAACCAGAACCCCAGCACCGCCCCGATGAAAATGCAAGCCAGCGCCGGCACGAAGACCTGCCCGGCCATCAGCCCACAAGCGGCCAGCGACACCAGGCAGAGCCAACCAACGCCCGAACTCAACCCGTCCATGTTGTCCAGAAAATTGAAGGCGTTGACGATCACGATGAACCAGGCCACGGTCAGAGGAATCGAGACCGCATCGCCCCACATAGCGCCGATGCGCAGCCCTCCCCAGACTGTGACCAGCAGGCCGACGCCAGCGATCACGATCAACTTGGGATACGCCCCCAGTGCGCGAACGTCGTCGATCAGACCCAGCACGTGCAGCACCGCCGCCCCAATCAGCAAGACCAGCGCCTGCCCCGACCGTTGCTCCAGCCCGCCGAGATACGGCCGAATGCTCTCGCCAAAACGCTCGATGCCCCAATCCGGCCCCATCCAGCGCAGCAGGAGGATTGCCGCCGCGACCGGCAGCCAGGCCGCGATGAAGATTGCCACGCCACCGCCGTAGGGCATGGGCACCTTGTGCGATTTGTGCCCGCCGGGGTGATCAGTGAACCCGATCCGCGGGCAAATGCGCACCGCGGCGGCCGTCAGCACCGCGGAGAGCCCAGCCGCCCCGAGCGCGGCAGCCGACATAAGCAGTAGAAGTACCGGGCGGCTCATCCGGGCTCCCCGGCGCCAGATTGCGTGGAACGCGTCATATTCTCACTCTGCTTACGGTACACGCTGCGGACGCGTTCGAACCAAGCCATGTACTCGGGCCGGCGATAGTCGGCGTACGTCCACGGCCAGGCCTGCCAAGCCTTATCGCGGTAGTGCAGCGTCACTTCAGCGTAAATGCCGCCGCCCAGGTAAACCCGGTGATCACGGTCCTTGGTGGTAGCCAGCACGAGCTTCGCCAAGCTTACATAACCGGGATCCAGGTTTACCGGGCGTGGCCTTTCGGGCGACAGGCACTGCTCGGCGATCCTGCTCTCCAACTCGTTCGTGCGCCGCTTTATCTCAACCAGCGCCTCCGGTCGCACCAACCGCTCGAAGCTCAGAAACCAGCGTTGCAGGCCCGGACCCATTTCCGCCGCGTAATAATCCGTCTCTTCAAACGGCCAAAAATCGCTTTCCAGGTCGATGTTCCCGTATTCGTGCACGAGGAGCTGCCGCGCGCGGCGTAGCAAGTCCACGTCCCCGCCCAAAAGACCGACTATCAGTTTCACCGGCTGGGCCGCCCGAATTCTGGCCATGGCCCGAAGTGTAGCAGCGCGATAGCATTTCAGCGACGGGTCTCCCCCTGTGGCGCCGGCGTCCTGTGGCACCGGCGTCCCCCCGGCGTATGCTTATTGGGGCACCGGCATCCCGCCGGCGAGGTTATGAACATCGGCCTTTTCGAAGACTCCGGCTGCCAGAACCTCCTGCCAATGACCTGGCTGCGCGCGTGCTTCGAACTGCGCTGCGGACGGGACCGCCTGATCGACAAGCTGCGGACGCACTGGGGCCCGCAGATTTCGCGCTTGTGGGTGCGCGAGGCGCTGCGCGACGTGGTCGCCGAACGCGTCGAACTCGACCCGCCCACGCCAGACGGGCAATGGCTGCTCGTCAATGCGCGCGTCCTGCTCACCGGCCCGGCCGCTCCGCCGGCCAGCGGCGTGGCCTGGATGCGGAACGGGACGCTAGTCGCCGCCGGCGCGCTGGCCGCCGACGTGGAAAACCTCACGGAGCGTTTTTTCTGCGACGACGAAGCGGTTCACGCCTGGCTGTTGGCCCGTGGCTTCCGCTTCGAGTCGCGGCCCGACACCGTAACCCTTATCGATCACCCGTGGGACTTGCCGCTGGCCAACGCCGACGAAATCCGGCGCCAGTGCGCCGGTTCGGGCGGCGTTCACGGCGGCAAAATCCATCCCGGCGCGCATCTGCTCAACCCGGCTGAAATTCACATCGCCCCGGGAGCGGTCATCAAGCCCGGCGTGGTGCTGGATGCCGAACAAGGCCCGATTCACATCGACACCGCCGCCGAAATCCAAGCCAACGCCGTCATCATGGGCCCGGCCTACATCGGCCCGCGCAGCATCGTCCGCCCGGGTGCGGTCCTGCGCGGTGGCGTCACCATCGGCCCGGTCTGCAAGGTGGGCGGCGAAATCGAGACCTCGATCTTTCAAGGCTATAGCAACAAGCAGTCCTATGGGTTTGTTGGGCACAGCCTCATCGGCGAATGGGTCAATCTCGGCGCCGGAACGGTCACCAGCAACCTGAAAAACACGTATGGCGCCATTCGCGTTTACATCAACGGTGTAGGGGTCGAATCCGGCCAGCACTTCATCGGCTCGATCATCGGCGACCATTCCAAGACCGGCATCGGCACCATCCTGCCGACGGGCTGCGTCGTCGGCATCGCTTCAAACGTGTTCCGCCAGAGCGCCGTGCCGCGGTTCGTCCCGTCCTTCGCCTGGCTCACCGAGGCGGAAATGACGAACTACCGCGTCGAGAAGGCCCTGAACATCGCGCGCATCGTCATGGCCCGCCGTGACGTCCATTTGAGCGACGCCGAAGCCGCCCTGCTCAAGAGCGCCGCCGACCAAGCCGGCCAAGTCGAAGCCGCCGGCTGGCAGTAGCCGCCCCGTCCAGCGTAACACGCTGAAAAACCGCGTGTGCCACTGTTGAAGCATTAGGTGTGCCACCGCTGAAGCAGGCGGCATCAGCAGTGCCGGTCAAGAAGCAGTGCTCAACGCATTTCGCCCGCCGCCGCCGGCATCACCCCCTGCATCCCTCTCGCCCGCATCGAATATAATGAACACGAGGGAAGCGCTTTCCGTGCGTCAACGCACGACGCGCCCGGTTACCCGCCTTCGACGGAGAACTCATGCCCATACAACACTCGCGCTTTACGACGATCCGCAGCGCCGCGTTGATCGCAGTTATCACTGTCAGCGCCTACTCGCTAATTCCACTTTCCCGCGCCGCCGAGCCGACCCAGTCCGCTTTGCCGGCACAGGACGCCCTCACCCCCTCCGAGCTGGCCCACCTCGAAACGCTTTCCAACAGCTTCCGTAAACTTGCACGCCTGTCGCGCCGCGGCGTCGTTTACATCGTCGTCGAATCGGCCAAATCCGCCGAACCCGATCCCGACCTGCTCGACTACCTACGCCAGCGCTTCGCCGAAGTCGTACCGGACGAGCAGTTGCAGGAATTGGCACGCCGCATTCCAGGCGGCTCCGGCACCGGAATCATCTTCGACCGGCACGGCCACATCCTGACCAACAGCCACGTTGTACGGGAACGCGACGAAATCGAGGTGCGCCTGCCCGACGAACGTGTTTACCCGGCCAAACTCGTCGGCGTCGACACCAAAACCGATGTCGCAGTCGTCAAGATCGACGCCCCGGACCTCCACCCCCTCACCTTCGCCGACTCCGACCAGGCTGAAGTCGGCGACTGGGTCCTCGCCGTCGGCGCACCCTTCGGCCTCACCCAGACCGTCACGCACGGCATCATCAGCGCCACCGGCCGCGGCCACATTCGCGGCCTCGACAGTATTTACTACCAGAATTTCATCCAGACCGACGCGGCCATCAACCCCGGCAACTCCGGCGGGCCCCTGCTGAACATGCGCGGTGAGGTGCTCGGCATCAACACCGCCATCGCTACTGACGACAACCGCAACGCCGGCGTGGCCTTCGCCATTCCCTCGAACATGGCTCTCAAAATAGCCCGCATTTTGATCGAAAAGGGCGTCGTCTCCCGCGGCTGGTTGGGAATCAGCTTCGCCCCGGCCGGCGTGACCTCGGCCGACATGGAAATTCTGGATTTGCCCCATGATCGCGGCGTACTCGTGAGTAGCGTACTGGCAAAATCGCCCGCATTGGCCGCCGGAGTGCAGGTGGATGACTACATCACGGGCATTAACGGTCAGGAGTTGAACGGCGCCGGCCAATTCACGAATCTGATGGGCGATTTCCTGCCGGACACACAGCTAACTCTGCAAGTGTTCCGCGACGGCCGGAAACAGGACATTGACATTCGGCTTGCCCAACAGCCGGACAACCCCAACGATCGTTCGTTGTTGCTGGATGCGGCTCAGGGCAGGTACGTTCCGCAGCTTGGCCTGTCGGGCCGCGCTTTGCGTCCGAAGACCGTCGACGAATTTGAAGCCGACGACCGCGGCGTGTTTGTGACGCACGTTGACGAAGACGGTCCGTGCGCCACTGCCGTCAGAAGCGGCGAAGTCATCACCGCAGTTAATGACCGCAAGATACGCAATCTGGCCGAATTGGAAGCGGCTCTGAATAAGCCGGCGTTGCTGCAACGCCAAGCGGAACGGCAAGATGCGTCTGGTGCCGGGCCGCGTGAAATCCGTCTTGACATCTTGCAAAAGGATTACGACCAACGCCTGGAGACCGTGAGCCTGCCCTAGCCCTCTTGCGCGATCTGTGTCACCTTAGCGAGCCGCTATTATTTTGAGACCAAGGTCGCTCAACCCAGCAAGACTGCTTTTATGGGACCATCGGTCACACCTTCCGATCACCCAACCTGCCGGCCGACGCTCTGCCCCCCTGCCGTTTACGGCCGCCTCATCATCCTGGCGGCCCAGGCACTCATGGCCCCTTGACGGTTGCCTTGTTTACGCCTGCCCGGATACGCGGTAACTTCGAGCACCGTGAGCCGGAGTGTCTCAGTCTACGGCGATGCGGGTCGTAAACCGCTCCACCCATTACGACCACTCCTGGCTCCAACACGCTCCCATGAGGAAACGTAGCTATGTCCTCCACTGAGGAATTCCGAATCGAGCACGATCTGCTGGGCCAGAAGAAGATACCCGTAGGCGCATACTACGGCGTACAGACCGCACGCGCCATGGAGAACTTCCACATCTCCGGCGTGCCGATCAAACAGTACCCCGATCTCATTCGCGCCCTGGCCGTGGTCAAACTCGCCGCCGCCCGCGCCAACTACGAATGCGGCAAGATTAGCAAGACCGTCCTCGACGGCATCGACGGCGCCTGCCACGAAATCATGGACGGCAAACTACACGACCAGTTCCTGGTTGACCTCATCCAAGGCGGCGCCGGCACGTCGACCAACATGGCCGCCAACGAGGTCATCGCCAACCGCGCCCTCGAGTTGATGGGACACAAAAAAGGCGAGTACCAATACTGCAGCCCGCTCGACCACGTGAATTGCTCGCAATCGACCAACGACGCCTACCCCACCGCACTGCACGTGGCCTTCATCTTCATCAACGACCGGCTGATCGACGAACTTGATCTGCTTGTCGCCGCCCTCAGCCGCAAAGGCCGCGAATTCGCGGGCATCCTCAAGATGGGCCGCACCCAGCTCCAGGACGCCGTCCCCATGACCCTTGGCCAGGAGTTCGACGCCTGGGCCCATAGCCTCGACAATGAAGTGGAAGCCCTGCGCCACAGCGAAAACGTTCTGCTCGAGGTCAACATGGGCGGGACCGCCATCGGCACGGGTCTCAACGCCCCGCGCGGCTACGCGACGAAGTGCGTTCGTCAGCTCGCCCAGATCACCGGCAAAGAGTACCGCCTCGCTCGAAACCTGGTTGAAGCGACCCAGGACACGCAGCCGTTCGTCCTCTACTCCGCCGTACTCAAGAGCCTGGCGATCAAGCTTTCAAAGATTTGCAATGATCTGCGGCTGCTTTCGTCGGGGCCGCGCGCCGGTATAAACGAAATCAACCTGCCCCCCAAACAGCCCGGCTCGACCATTATGCCGGGCAAGGTCAACCCGGTCATTCCGGAGGTCGTGAACCAAGCCTGCTATCGCGTCATCGGCAACGACCTGGCCGTGACGCTCGCGGCCGAGGCCGGCCAACTTCAACTCAACGTCATGGAGCCGGTGATCGCGGCGTGTATTCTGGACTCGCAGACGCTGTTCATGAACTCGGCTCGCACGCTGCGCGAACACTGCATTGACGGCATCACCGCCAATGCCGACATTTGCCGCTATCACGTGGAACACAGCATCGGCCTGGTAACTGCATTGAACCCGGTGATCGGCTACGACACCGCGAGCGAACTCGCGGCCGAGGCCCTGCGAACGGGTCGCGGCATCGTAGAACTCGTGCGCGAAAAGAAAATTCTTACGGACGAACAGATCGCCGACGTGCTGGACCCGGCGAAGATGACCGGTCGTACGTAGGCCGCGAGAGGCTCGATAGCGCCTTTGTCGTGCAAGGCGGTGCCGCGGCGGCGTCGAGCGCGACGCGCAGTTCAGATGACTCTACAGCTAATTGCCGTCCCCGTCCGCGCGTTCGGCCTGGTAGAGCGCCAAGCGGCGATTGAGGTCGGCGACTAACGCCTGGTTGCCCGTGGCTTCAACCTGCGGAATGATCTGGCGCAGAATTTGAATCGCCTCTGGAAAGCGCCCCGTGGCGGCGTACGCACCGGCCAGCGTGCTCAGAAAAACAGGCTCGCGAAACTGCGTCGCCTGGCACGCGGCCTCCGCCAACCGAACGGCCTCCGCACCGTTGCGGACAGCCGGATCGGCAGTCGTGGCCAGCAACCATGCCAGGTTGTTTGCCGTCTCGTAGTCACTTGCGTCAACCGCCAACACCTGGCGCCACAGCGCCGCGGCTTCTGAGGCCCGCCCGGTTTGCGCCAGCAGCTTGGCCGCTCTCACCGACGGCTCCCGCGCCTCGGGGCGCAGCCGCAACGCCGCCTGGTACTGCTCGATCGCGCGCTCGCGCTGCCCCAGCATTTCAAGCGCCAGCCCCAGAGCGTTCTGCGATTCGAAGTGCGCCGGATTGCTCTGTATACAAAGCTCGAACTGCGGCACCGCTTCCTGGAAGCGCCTCAGCTTGGCGAGCGCTAGCCCGAAGTCGTAGCGCGCTTCAAGATCGTTCGGATCGTAGTCGAGCGCTGCTTGGAACTCCGGCAACGCCTGCTCAATCCGCCCCTGCCCAACCAGCGCCATGGCGCGCGAAATGTGGGCCGCGCGGGGATCCGCCTCCAGTCTTCCGGCCTCGGCGAAATGCCGGGCGGCTTCTGCTGTGCGCCCCACCTCCTGCAGCGCCACGCCCAGCCAATGGTGGATCTTCGGCTGATTCCAGATGATGTCCAGCGCCGCCTGGAAGAGCGCGATCGCTTCGAGCGGCCGTCCTTGCTCTTGCCGCAAGCGTCCCAGGCTGCCGTACGCGCTGGCGTATTTCGGATCGAGCCGCAACACGTGCTCGAACAGGCCGGCCGCGCGCTCACTTTCCTTACGTTTGGCAAACTCCACTGCCAGGTTGTAGTGCGCCAGTCGGTTCGTAGGGTCGACTTTCGCGGCGTGCGTCCAAAGCGAATTGGTGTCGCGCCAGACGGCAATCTGCTGCCAGGCGAGCATTCCCAAGACCACAAGCGGCGCCAAAGGAACCACCACGGCAATCGGGGGGCCCCACCTCCAGCGGCGAACGCGCTCCAGAACCCAGTACCAAGCCGCGCCGGCCAGTACAGCCAGCGCCATGCAGGCGACGTAGGAGTAGCGATCCGCCACTAACTGCTGCCCGCTCTGCATGAACCCCAGCACCGGCGCCAACGGCAACACGTAACACGCCAGCACTGCCAGTCCCCCCGGCCAGCGCTTTCGCAGCAGGACCAGCGTAACAACGCCGCCCAGCACAATCAGGCCGGATAGAACATAGCGCAAGGCCAGCGGGTTCATCTTCGGCGGAATTTCGTACAGCGGCGAGAGACCGAGCGGCAGGACGGTCTTCCACACGTAGAAAACCAGGCCGTAGGCGGCCTGCGCCATGCGTTGCGCAAGCGAATGATCCGCCAACGACAGCATCGTGAGATGTCCGGCCGCCTGCGCCCCGGCGGCCCACACTGCAAAGCACGCGGCGATCAGGAAGAACGGTATTTTTTCCAAGATCAGCCGCAGCAACACCGGCGGCCCCGCCGCGCGCCCCTTCGGCCCGCTCAGACGGCGTAGCGGGTAAAGGTCGAGCACCAGCAGCACCGCGGGCAGCGTGATGCCCCACGCCTTGGACAGCAGCGAGAGTACCAGGAATATCAGGGAGCCCGCGTACCAAAGCCAGCGGCGCGATTCGCCGCGCGCGTAACGCAGGTAGAACAGCACGCAGGGGAGCAAGAATGCTACCGACAGCACGTCACGGCGTTCGGTAACCCATGCGACTGATTCGACCCGCAGCGGATGCACCCCGAACAGCAGTGCCGCCAATGCAGCGGATAAGTAGAGCCCGCGCGAAGCTGCCTTGGGCGGCACTTGAAAGGCCAGCCGAAGCAGACGCAGTACCAGGAAATAGAAAAGGACTGCATTCAAGGCGTGCAGAATGTTGTTCGTGAGGTGGTAACCGGTCGCGTCGGCGATGCCCCAAATGTGGTAATCAATGGCGTAGCTGACCCACGTCAACGGCTGGTAATGGCCCAGCAAGTACGCGGTGAACATCCATTTGAGCTGCTCGGCACCGAACCCGCGAAAGTGCGGGTTGTCAACCACGAAGCCGTAGTCGTCCCAACTGACGAACTGGTTCTGCAGCGCTGGGAGGAAGACCGCGAATGTCACGCCGGCTACCAGCAATGGTAGTCCGGTGCGCAGCCAGGCTGCGCCTAGCCCGGCGCTCGGCCACGCCGCGGCTCGCCCCGCGCCCGGGCTGCCATCCCCAACACCCGGACGAACTCCCGCGGTCGCCGCGGAACGGCCACGTCCACGTTGCTTGGTGGCATTGATTGGCGTCATCGATCGCACCCGTGATTCGGCGCAGCGCAATACGCGGCGGATGCCAGCGATTACAAGAGCGCCTCAATCTTACCACACGCCACAAGCCCGCACCCGCCAAAAAAGCCAGCTAAGCCGCGCAGCACAAACCGCTCGAATCGCCGGCGCGCAACCGCGAACAGATCGCGTCGTCGCGTCGCCCGCCCGACGTCAATGCCTGGCGACCGGCCGGCCAAGTTTTAGCTCCGTATATTGCCTCTCGCGGCCGGGGACCTGCGAACGGGTCGCGGCATCGTGGAACTCGTGCGCGAAAAGAAGATTCTTACGGACCAACAGATCGCCGGCGTGCTGGACCCGGCCAAGATGTCCGGCGGTGCATAGCCACTAAGCCGCGACGTTCCGCCCCACCGGCAGCTCGACGCCCGGCGGTCGTGTTCAGGCCGAACTCTGCCACGCCGCGTTCTGTCGTTACTCGCTGATAAAGACGCTGATCGGCCCCCCCATTTGTGTATTGGGGCCCTGCAACGCGCGGTCCGGCTCAATCGTCCCGTCACGATTCGCGATGTTGTCGTAAATGAAAATAATGTCGGCCATGGTATCAGCGACATAACCGGTCCCGGCCGAGTCTACCGCAATGCCGGCCAAGTTCATCGCACCGGGTATAACCAGCGTTGAATCAGGCATGACTGGTCCATTGAGCGTGGCGGCATTCGCGAAGACATTGACTTCGTTCCGCCGGATGGCGCCGGAGCCTGAATTCACCACGTACAGAGTGTCATTCTCGTCAACGAACACGCCGTGCGGCCTGGAGAACACCGGACTATCGATGATCCGCGATGCGTTCACGGTTCCGTTGAGCGTGCTGGCATTGGCGAAGACCGCGACAGTCTCTAAGTTAAAACTCGCCACATACAATTCGTCATTGGCCCCGAACCTTATTCCGAAGGGCCCGTCCATGTCCGCACTGGTAATAATGCGCAGCGGAGCCAGGTTGCCATCGAGGGCCGCCGTCGAGGCCCCGGCATACACGAGAACAGTCCCAAAATCCTCATTGGATACAAACAGCAGGTCGGCCGCCCGGTTAAGGGCCATCGACATGGGGTGCACCAGCAGCGTCGCCGCCCCGCGTACGTTGCGGGAGGGAGCGAGGTTCGCGTTGATTTGACCGAGATCGAGGGCGTCAGGGTAGCTCGTAATTGAGTTGTTGTCGGCATTGATAACCACCAAGTTGCCGGCGTTGTCAATAAGCAGATCGGTCGGCTGGTCCAGCGAGGTTTGAGGTCCGGCCAAGTTGGCATTTGGCGGGAGATCGCCCTCGATTTCCGCCGCTGTCGTGAGGTCGTAGGCTGTCACGCTGTTGATCCTGCGGTTGGCGATATACAAAATGGGCTTGGAGATAGGGGTCGTGACTACAGTCACGACCGTCTCGTCGGAGGCCGTGCCGCCCTGTCCGTCGTTCACCGTAAGCTGGAACGTGAGCGTCGTGGCTTCGCCGGGAGCTGTAAACGACGCCGTGGCGGTGCCGGCGTTTACCAATGCGACGATTGGCGCGCCCGCCGTCTGCTGCCACTGGAAGGCGAGCGGGGCCCCGTCCGGGTCGGTGCTGGCGCTGCCGTTTAAGTTGACAGAGCTGCCGGCGACGACAATCTGGTCGGAGCCGGAGATCGGGACTGTCATGGCATGCAGCGGGCGGCAACGGGCCTTGACGGCGCGGCGTAACCCCCGATAATGACGAGAGATAAGGCTGCGGGCGTAATTCAGTGGTAGAATGCCAGCTTCCCAAGCTGGACGTCGTGGGTTCGAATCCCATCGCCCGCTTTTTCT
>ERZ795047.955-NODE-955-length-32897-cov-5.356769_pt1 | contig 32897 bp, 28 predicted proteins | sample MGYA00375131_ERZ795047 | MGnify/ENA primary metagenome ERZ795047 (study PRJEB30176, sample SAMN05720228) | activated sludge metagenome | isolation source: Anaerobic digester | place: Japan | collected 2015-05-20 ...
GACGAACACAAAATGGCTGCTGGCGTTTATCGGCGTGATGGTTGTGGCGGTTTCGGTGGTGCGGTGGCTTGTGAAGAATTTTTTGAAGAAATAACGGACGATGAAACTTCTGAATTTTTTGGAGCAGACGCAGGACGCGCCACGATTCGGCGTCGTGATCAAGGGGCATGCCGTATCGTTTGATGTTCTGGCCCGAAAGCTGGGGCATCACTTCCGGGAGCTGGCTGACATTTTCGCGTATTTGGAAAATCTGCCGAAAAGTATGGAGTCGGCCTCGCAGCTGGAAAAATACGGTGAAGCCTATCTGGCATCCTTTTCCGATGAGGAAAAAATACCACTGGAAAAGGCCAGGATTCTGCCGCCCGTGCCCGTGCCGCGGGCGTTGATTGATTTCGGCCTGTCGCCCCGCCATTTGGCCAATTCGGCGGCGACGCTTTTGAAGCATGAATTCGGCGTTTTCGGCGCGATGATCGCTCCCATCGTTAAAAAGAGGGTCAGTGCGACGGCCAGGGCAAAGATGCTCTATTACAAGGGCAATCATAACGCAATCATCGGCGACAACGAGACGCTCAACTGGCCGGCCTACACATCTTATCTGGATATTGAACCGGAGCTTGCCGTCATTACCGGCAACGAAAAAATGCCCATCGCCGGCTACGCCATTTTCAACGACACATCGGCGCGCGATGTGCAGTTTCCGGAAATGATCGGGATGGGACCGGCCACCAGCAAGGATTTCGATCGCAGCAAGGGGCTGGGGCCCTTTCTGGTCACACCGGATGAAGTCGGAGACCCGCTGACCCTGAAGGTTAGAGTGACCATCGGCAAGCGATATCAATGGCGAGGAAGCACGGCGGAATACTCGGCGGGGCCGGAAAAAATGTTGGAATATCTGAAAACCGTTTTTTCGCCCCTGCCCGGCACGGTTTTGGGCATGGGAACGATACCGGATTGCACAGGTCTGGACAATGACTTATGGATTTTACCCGGTGAAAAGATAGAAATCATGTTTGACCGGCTGGGTATTCTCAGGCAAAACGCGCCGGTGAGCCTGGGAAAACTTCAATCTTCGCGATGGCGCAACCGCGAGGAATTGAGAAGATATTACTGACGCCTTCTTGCTTCATGTCTTCGGCGGCGTTCCGGAAACAACCGGGGTCACAACGCGGCCTGACGGAGGCATTCCTCCAATAACTGCTTTGTTCGGGGCATGTCCTGAGGTTTAACTTCCATCGTGATGGTGCCGTCGTAGCCCCGGGCCCATAGTGATTTTATGATGGCCCTGTAATCCACGATTCCTTCTCCCAGTGCCAGATGAAGATCGTCGTCCACGTTTTTGCCGCCGCGGTTGTCATGCGCGTGCACGTGGGCGATGCGGGGAAAATATTTTTCCAGGAAACCCCAGGACGTGTTTTGTCGGCTGAGCAACTGCGCGTGGCCGATATCCAGCGTCATTTTCAGGTTGTCAATGGCTTCGAATGCAGGCGCGAAGCTGTCGGCACGTTCGCTTAAGTTCTCGAGGCAGATGGTGATGCCGCGGGCGTTGCCGTATTTTACAATTTGTGAGAGTATCTCCAGCTTTTGGGGAAGAATTTCCATGGGAAGCCAACGGCGATCCATCCAGAAGTGAAGGGTGGCTTTTGTGATGTCCAGCCGCTGCGAGAGATCCATCAGCTTTCTGATGCGGGGAAGAAACCGCTCCCTCAGGATATCCGGGTTAAGGGGATGATCCTCATTGGGATAATGGGCCAGATAGCGGCATCCGGCCGTTTCTCGAATTTTCATCAGCCGGGGAATCCACCCCGAAACGACATCCGGATCATTGAACGATATCTCCATGAAGGGATAGCCCAATTGGCTGACCGTTAAGATTTCTTCCAGGGAACGCGCCCGTCCGCCGATGGTGATCATGCGAAGTTTTCATCTTTTCATTCAGAAAGAGATATGTTATATGCATAGCATCATTTCACTGAAAAGACAAATCCGTTTCACCGCAGTTGTGTTTTATAAAAAATAGAGGTTATAAAACCATGGAACCTTTTGCGGCGCCAAAACAAAAGTCGGAGGGAAAAAGAGATTTCAGCCCCGAGGAACATGAAAAGGCGAAGGCGGTCTGTGAGTTCGTAATTGAGCTGACCAAAGCCATTTCGCGCAGCGGTTATTATGATGCTGACCATCCGGTCTCCCTCGACGTCAAAAAGGGTCTTTATGAAAAATTTCAAGACGTCCTTGCGGCGTCCGCCGAACTGATGCTCACCTGCCATGAACATGCAGAGGGAGAAGACATCCATATCAGTGGAATCCTGAATGAGCCCTTCAATATCCGGAAGCTGACCCATGCCACGACATCGGATTTATTCGTTCCCAAACTCAAGGATTATTTTGAAAGAAAAAGCCTCAACAGTTTTGTGATAAAAAAATCCATCACGCCGGAACATTTTGAGGCGTTTATTGATGTGATGAGCGAGCCGATTGCCGACTCGGCGGATCCGTCGAAATTGGGCGAGTATTTGACGAAGAAGCTGGCGGAGCTCAACATTACTGAAATCTCCACGGTGTTCAAAACGGATATCGTCCTTTCGCGGGGGAAACTGCCCTGGCGCGTTTCCATCATTCTGCGCCGGCTGGCCAAGGACCTCAAGGTGATTCCCCTGTTCCGGCAGGCGTCCGAGGAAAAAATAAAACTGATCAAAAAACAGATTGTGGAGGATATCATCCGGCCTCTCAATAATTCCGGCCTGTTGCGGGATTTGATCGTGAATTGTGACATTATCGTGGAGCATGTTCATCATCTGATGGAAGTCGATGAACTGGAAACGACGATTGTCAATGCACTGCCGGTTAACGAAGTTCTGCCGGTATCGGTAGCGGTTTATGAATTTTATCAGGATTACCTGAAGGATGTCCTCGAAGAAAAAAGCGCAGGGGATGAGAGAAAGATTTTTTTGGAAAAAATGCTCAATATCGCTGCGAAAAAAATGATTCATGAAAAAATACCGAATGCCGCCGAATTGCTGGAAAGAGTGTATGAAGATGGCATTGTGGCGTATGACGACCTGCCCGAGGAATTCAGGTTCAGGATTGAAACAAAAAAACTGGCCGAAGACATCCTGAACCGGCCGGATTTTTACCTGAATAAAATGGAAAGGGCTTCTTCAGCGGATGAGACGGAGAAACTTTTCAGCGCCTTTCAAAGAGCGATGGCGGAACTGGTCGACAAAAGAGAATGGGCGTTCATCGATAAGATAATCCGGAAATCAAAAGAGCTGGCATTGGGAAAGAAACCGGGTTTTCCCGAGGCGGAACTTTCACCTCCGGATGATGTTTTTGCGTATTCCCACGAGAATTTTGCCCGCGAATATGTGCGGGGTTCCGCTGAAGAGAGGAAGAGCATGAACGCCATCCTCATACAGCTCGATGAAATGTTTCTGAAAATTGTCGATGACGTTTTGAATATCGGCAAAGATCCGGACGTCTTGAAAAATATGGCGGATCTTCTCTCCCAAAAAGGGAACTTGGCTAGACGCTGGGCGTTGAAAGCGTTGGAAAACCAGAACCAGTCGCTGTCGCTGTTGAATATCGCCCTGCTGGTTCTTCTGCAAGTGGGAGAAGAACAGGATTTTCGTCTGATGGAAAAATACATCAGATATCCCCATCACAGCATCAGATACAGGGCGCTGGCCGTCGCCGCGAAACTCAGCAAAAGGGAAGCGGAACATTATTTGGTTGACGCATTGAAAGACGACCACGAAGTGATTCGAGAACACGCCGCGGCGATCATCGAACGCGACATTATCCCATCGGAGTTAGCCGCGAACAAAATAATCATTTTTGTAAAGGCCAAACTGCAGGAAAACAAGGAACTTTTGGAGAAAGAAGTTTTTTCCCTTGCGTCCCTCATCAGGAGCATCGGCAAAAACACCGCTTTGGAGAAGAACCTCGCACTGGAGCATGAAATCATCGCAATGATAGCCGAAGCGTGGAAAGGCAAAAGCGGTGTGCTGAAATTCATCAAAGCGGAGCCGACTGCGGCGGAAAAGGAAATTGTTTCTGCCTGCCTGTTTGTCTTGGGAAAAATCGGAGCGGAAAGGACCGAAGAGTATCTTAAAACATTTGCCAAAGGAGCCGGCGTTTTGTCCGACGATGCGGTCAGAGCGCTTGAGGAAGTGAGCCGCAGAAAAAAAACGCCATGACTTAAGGATTTGTTTTTTTGGAGAACGGATCCTTCGTCCGTAAGAGGTCGGCAAATTCTTCCGCTTTGATCGGTTTGCTGAAATAAAAACCCTGCATTTCATCGCAGATACGTTCGCGGAGGAATTGTTCTTGTTCTTCGGTTTCCACGCCTTCGGCGACGACCGTCAGGCTCAGCGTCTTCCCCATGGTAATGATGGCTTCCGTGATGGCCTTGTCTTCCGGATTATCCGGAATGTTGCGGATGAAGGACCGATCGACCTTGAGGGTGTCCACCGGGAAATTTTTCAACTGCGCCAGCGAGGAATAGCCCGTTCCGAAGTCATCGATGGCCAGACGGATACCCATCTGCTTGATCTTGTTCAAGAGCGGAATGAGACGGGCGGGATTGTGCATGATCATACTTTCCGTGATCTCCAGCTCGAGAAAATTCGGCGACATGCCGGTCTGCGACAAGGCCTCCCGGATGTCTTCCAGTAAATTGTCATCCATCAGCTGCCGCATGGAGAGGTTGACCGCCATGCACACCGGCGGAAGCCCCTGCTTTTGCCATGCCATATTTTGCGCGCACGCCGTTTTGAGGACCCATTTGCCGATGGGAATAATCAGACCGGTTTCCTCGGCCACGGGAATGAATTGCGTTGGCGTTACAGCGCCGAGGTATTCATTTTGCCAGCGCAAAAGTGCTTCCACGCCGGTGATGACGTGAGTTTTGAAATCCACCCTTGCCTGATAGTCCAGGTAAAACTCCTTTCGTTCCAGCGCAAGGCGGAGATTTTTTTCGATCAATAGACGCTCATTGGCCAGCGATTTGATATTGGCGGAGTAAAACTGGAAATTGTTTTTTCCTTCTTCCTTGGCGAAATACATCGCGATGTCGGCGTTTTTCATCAGCGTCTGCTCATCCTGGCCGTCCTGGGGATAGATGCTGATGCCGATGCTGGCCGTGACGCGGCAGTCCTCGCCCATGATATGGAAGGGCTTGATGGCCGCGGCTAAAATTTTCTGGGCGACTTTGGCCAGATGAGCGTTTTCCACGAAGTTTTCTATCAAAAGAACAAACTCATCGCCTCCAAGACGCCCCACGATATCCACAGCGCGAAGGGCGTCTTTGAATCTTTTCGCCACGTCCTGCAGGAGAATGTCTCCCGCTTCATGCCCCAGGGAGTCGTTGATGATTTTGAAACGGTCCAGGTCAATGAAGAAAACAGCCAGCTTTTTCCGGTTTCTTTTGGCGGAAAGAATCGCCTGATTGAGATGCTGGGTGAACATCAGGCGGTTCGGCAATCCGGTGAGGGCGTCGTGCGTCGCCATGTAATTCAATTCCTGCTCGATTCTTTTTCGCTCAGTGATGTCGCGGATCATCCCCTTGAAACCGATTGCCTTGCCCGATGCGTCATGTTTGAGAGACACGGACGCTTCGATGTATTTCCGGGTTCCATCCTTCCTGATAATCAGCCAGTCGAACCCTTCGGTCGGTTGTCCCGTGGTGTAGACCTTGTTGAAGGCGAGAAAAACTTTTTTGCTGTTATCTTTATCGGAGAAGTATTGGTAATTGGCGCCAAGCAATTCCTCCCTTGAACAGCCCGTCAGGCGGCAGAGCGAATCATTGAAGAACGTGAAATTTCCGGCCAGGTCGACTTCAAAATAGGCTTCCTGAATAGATTCCAGGATGCTTCTGTATTTCTCCTCGCTTTGCTGCAAGTCGCTTTCCATCTGCTTGCGTTCGGTGACGTCTTTGATGATTCCCCTGAATCCCACAGGTTTTCCATGGTTGTCTTTGATTAATGACGCCGAGGCTTCCACGTATCTGGGGGTTCCGTCTTTTCGGATGGCCCGCCAGGCCAGTTCTTTGACGGGGATGCCGGTTGTGTAAATGCGGTTGAAAGTCTGAAACAGGATGGCGGAGTTTTCTTTGTCGGTATAATGACGGTAATTCATGCCCATCATTTCGTCTTTGGTGTATCCGTAGAGACGGCACATCGCGTCGTTGAAGAACGTGAAATTGCCGGCCAGGTCGACTTCGAAGTAGCCTTCCTGGATGGTTTCTAAAATGCTTCTGTATTTTTCCTCGCTCTCGCTTAGCGCCTCCAGCGCAGCCTCTCTTTCAAATTCCGATTTCAGGTGGTCGGTGACATCGCGGATAAGACCCCGGAAGCCGATGGGTATACCGGCGGCGTCATGCATCAAAGACACTCTTGCTTCAACGTATCGTCTGGTCTTGTCTTTTCTGATAATCAGCCATTCGAAATCTTTTGCCGGCACGCCCGTTTCATAAATTTTATGAAAAGTTTGAAAAACCTCTTGAGCCGTCGCCTTATCCGTGTAGTGACGGTAATTCATGCCCATCAATTCGTTTCGGCTGTATCCCAGCAATTTGCAAGTCGCGTTGTTGAAAAAAGTGAAATTGCCTTCCAGATCAACTTCAAAAAAGCCGTCTTCTATATTTTCCAGAATATTTCTGTATTTTTCCTCGCTTTTTCGGAGCTCTTCCAGCGTCGCTTCTCTTTCGATTTCCGCTTTTTTATGCTCCGTCCGATCCCGGACGATGCTGCGGAAAGCCGTCACGCGGCCCTCCGCGTCCTTGATGGGCGTGATGGAGGTTTCCAAAAACCGCCTTTCGCCGCTTTTCGTGATGACCTCGTACTCGAATCCTTTTTCGGATAAGCCGGTGTTGAAGACCCTGTTGTACTTGGCGTATATCTTCCGGGCGTTTTCCGCGTCCATGATGTCGCGGTAGTTCATTTTCAGGAGTTCTTTTTTGGGATGGCCGTGCATTTTGCTGATGGCGTCGTTGAAGAACATGAAGTTCCCTTTGATGTCCATTTCAACGTAGCCGTCTTCAATGTTTTCAATGATGGCTCGGTATTTTTCTTCGCTTTGGCGCAGGGCCTCTTGGGTTTTTTTCTGATCGGTGATGTCCATAAAACTGCCCAGCGTCGCCCGCTTGCCGCGAAACATAATGGACGTAACGGTTTCCAAAACCCACCGAGTCTCTTTGGCCTTGTTGATGTAACGGTATTCGTAGGGAGAGAAACTTTTTCCTTTTAGGCATTTGATCGCTTGTTTTCTCACGACGTCGATGTCGTCGGGATGAATGTTCTGCATGGCGTCGCTGCCGAGCAGTTCTTTTCTGGAAAATCCCGTTATTTGTTCATAGAGATCACTGACAAAAACGAATTTTCGATTCTGGACAATGTAGATGCCGACACCGACTCGGGAAATCATATCCTGCGCCGGTGCGTAGAAATCTTGCTCCGTGACATGTTGTTCTTTGCCGGATGCGCTTTTTTTCTTCTGAACGGCCATGTTTCTCTCTTTTCGCTGAAAAATAATCTGCGGGAAGTGTTTTTTCCATATATGGAGAAAACGCCGGATGTCAAGAAAATTCAAGAGCGGATGAAACCGTCGAGTTCCCGCGTTGCCGCGCCGCTATTTTCTGACGGCAATGGCCTCAATTTCCAGAGGGACGCCCCGGGGAAGGACGCGGGCTTCAAGCGCGGAGCGGGCCGGAGGATTTTGAGGAAAAAACTCGGCGTAAACTTCATTGACCACGGGAAAATCCCGCATGTCCTGCAGGTAAACGGTCGTTTTGACGATGTCAGACAAATCCAGACCCGTCTTTTCGAGAATGGCGCGGATATTGAGCAGCACTTGTTTCGCGGCGAGTCTGATGTCTCGTATGATTTCACCGGTTTCCGGATGAACGGGCAGCTGGCCCGAGATAAATATAAAGTCATTGGCCTCCACCGCCGCCGAATAGGGGCCGGAAACGCGAAATTTGTCGGAAGCGATAATCTTCTTTTTCATGTTTCCATTGCCTGGGATACGCAAGCTATACAATTTTCAACATCCGCTCTATGGAGCGTCGCGCTTTTTTCATCACCGCTTCGGGCACGGTAATTTCGTATGATGAATTTTCCAGCGACCACAGAACTTTTTCGAGCGTGATTTTTTTCATGTCCTGGCAGACGGCCGTATCCTTGGCCGGATAAAGAGTTTTGCCCGGATTTTCCTTTTTCATTCTGTGCAGGATGCCGGTTTCCGTCGCCACGATGAATTCCTTGGCCGGGGAGCTTTTGATGTAGCGGGCCATGCCCTCGGTCGAAGCGACGACATCGGCCTTGCGGGTTACGGAGGGTTTGCATTCCGGATGGGCCAGGACCAAGGCGCCGGGGTGGCGCTCTCTGGCTTCGGCGATGTCCCGGGCGGAAATTTCGGCGTGAACCGGACAGTATCCCCGCCAGAAGGTGAAATCGTGTCCGACCTGCCGAGACACGTTTTTGGCAAGATACTGGTCGGGAATGAAAAGGATGTCTTTGGTTTTGCGAAGTATATATTGAACCATTTTCGTCGCGTTGGCGGAAGTGCAGCAGTAATCGCAAAGCGCCTTGACTGCGGCGGAGGAATTGACATAGCACACGGTCACTGCGCCCGGATGCCGGTCCTGAAACTTCTTGAGCTTTTCGGGCGTAATCATATCCGCCATCGGACAGCCGGCGTCTTGCGCCGGCAGCAGCACGGTTTTTTCGGGCGAAAGTATTTTTGCCGTTTCCGCCATGAAATGCACGCCGCAGAAAACGATGACCTCGGCGTTTGTCCGGGAAGCCTCGATGCTCAAACCCAGCGAATCTCCAACCACGTCGGCGATATCCTGAACTTCCGGCAACTGATAATTATGCGCGAGGATAATGGCCTTTTTTCCCTTTTTTAACTTATTGATTTTTTGAGCAATGTTCATAAAGAGATACGCACCTGGAATTATTTGTTTGAGGTTTATTGCAAAAAAAGGACTTTTGTCAAGCGATTATAAGTCCGCATTTCCGCCGACTTTTCATGGCACGCGGCGGGAATTAACGCGGCGGTGCGGTGTTGCTCTTGAGGGTCTCGGGATCGGAAAAAATAAAAATTTTGTCCCCCGGCGAGAGACTATTCGGGTTGGTGATGTTGTTCCAAACCATGATGGCTTTGGCCGAAACGTTGAAACGCTGGGCGATGGCGGACAGATTGTCGCCCCGCTGGACCGTATAGACCGAATTTTGCTTGTCGTCTAGCCATTTCCGGTACAGAGCTTGAAAACGCTCATAAAACCATTTTGAAGAACCCCCGGGAATCATCAGCGCGTGTTTTCCAGCCGGAAGACTGTAGTTTTTAATATGCGGATTGAGATCCTTGATGACCTTGAAATAGGTGTTGGCCGCCTTTGCGATCACGTAAATCGGTACCGGTTGATCGGCCGTGATTTCCACGATATCGTAGGAAAGAGGCTCATAGAGGTCGCTTCCGGTGAGGCGGTAGCCGTATTTTTCCGGGTTGGATAAAATCATTTTCGCCGCAAGAATCCTGAACACGTACCGCTGTGTTTCTTCGTTGAGGAATAAATGATAATAATTGCTTTCTTTCTGAAGCAGCATTTCCGTTTTCAGCGCCTCCTCGCCCATGTTGTAAGCGGCCGCTGCCAGTGTCCAGGAACCGAACAAAGAAAAAAGGTCTTTCAAATACTTGAGCGCCGCATCCGTGGCGAGGAGGAAATGGCGGCGTTCATCAACGGCGCTGTTGACCTGCAACTGATATTTTTTGGCCGTGCTTTCCATGAATTGCCAGAACCCCGCCGCGCCCTTGGAGGATAGTGCGGTTGGTTTCAGTGAACTTTCGGCGATGACGAGATATTTGAGATCATCCGGCAGGGCACGGGTTCTCAAGGCGCTTTCAAGATAGGGGAAATATCGGTTGGCGCGCTTGAGCCAGAGGATGACAGTGTCGCTGTCATTCAAAATAATCAGCAGCTCTCTCTCGAGTCTTTCTTTCACATCGGTTTCATTGAGGGGGACCGCTTCACCGCCGAACGACAACGGTCCGCTGATTCGAGTTGCTTCAATCAGCGACTGGACATGAGAATTGTTTAACTGCGCCGGCGCTGGCCCGGCCAAACAGCCGCACATCAACACAGTAAAAACGACGATTAAGGTTGAAGGCGAAAACCATCTTTTGTGATTCATAAGCGCCTTATTACTCGGGAGCAGTCGTTTTGTCAAATCGAATCGGGGCGGGATCAGGCCACGGCAGTTTTTGTTCTTGCCAAGCGAAAAGGCCGATGTTATTTAGAATCCATGAAAAACATCGCGCGAAACAAAAAATTATTTACGGCCGAGGATATCAGACGGATGAAAATAATGGGGCTGGCGCCCGCGGATCTGGAAAAACAGCTGGCGATCTTTCGGCGCGGGTCGGTCTTTTTGAGGTTGAGTCGGCCCTGTTCGGCGGGTGACGGAATATGGCCGTATGAAAAGCTTGATAAAAAAAAGATGATTGCTTTTTTTGAGCAGGCATCCGCCCAATACCGGATTATGAAATTTGTTCCGGCATCCGGCGCGGCCAGCCGGATGTTTGCCGAGTGGTTCAGGGCGTTGGAGAATCATGCGGACCTGTCGTCGGATTACGTCGAATCTTTTTTCCGGAATTTGAAAAAGTATCCTTTTTATCCGGATATTCGTCGGGACAGGCGCGCCTTGCGTTTCATTGCCCGTAAGGATCTCCGCTCCCTGCTTTCTTTTATCCTTTCAGAAAGCGCTTCGGGGTTCGGCGCGAAGCCGAAGGCGCTCATCCCCTTCCATCGCTATTCCGCGAGGGAGTCGCGCACGGCGCTGGAAGAGCATCTGGCTGAAGCGGCCTTCTACCTTCGTGACCGCCGGGGCGTCTGTCGTGTGCATTTCACCGTTTCGCCGGAGCATCAAGCGAGCGTCGAGGAGAAGATAAAAGATGTTGCTTCCCGATATGAAAAGCGCTTCGGCGTGCAGTTGAGCGTTTCCACCTCCCTTCAGTCGCCGTCCACGAATACGCTCGCGGTGGATGAATTCAATCTGCCCCTGCGGGACGCTGAAGGAAATCTGGTTTTCCGCCCCGGCGGACACGGAACGCTGCTGAAGAACCTGCAGGAGATCGAGGCGGATTTCATTTTTATTAAAAACATTGACAATGTCGTTCCGGAAAGGATTCTGAGAAAAATTCTTCCCTCAAAAAAAATCCTCGGAGGACTGGCCATCCGGGTCCGGCAGCAGATGGTTTCCTTTCTGAACCAGCTGGAACAAAAAAATGTCACCTCCGCGCAGCTCGATGAAATGACGGCCTATTGTTCGAAAATGCTCAATATGGTCTTTCCCCGCCGTTTTGCCGGGAGCTCTTCGGCCAGGAAAAAAGAAATCCTGTTTTCCCTGCTGAACCGGCCGCTGCGCGTCTGCGCGGTCGTCAGAAATCAGGGTGAGCCGGGCGGAGCTCCCTTTTGGGTGGATGAAACCGACGGACGCCGGACGCCTCAGATTGTCGAGGGCGCGCAAGTGGATAAAAATGACCGCAGACAGTGGACTTTGTGGCATCGGGCTGAATATTTCAATCCGGTGGATATGGTCTGCTGCACAAAGGATTACCGGGGGAAAAATTTTCATCTGATGGATTTTGTAAACCACAATGCCTATCTCATAACCCAGAAAAGCGAGAAGGGGATATTGGTCCGGGCGCTGGAGTATCCCGGCTTGTGGAACGGCGGCATGGCCTGTTGGAACACGGTGTTTGTCGAGATGCCCCTGATGATTTTCAATCCGGTGAAGACGGCGGATGATTTGTTGAGACCCCAGCACAGTCAGTTTAAGAAAAAGTCCGGCGCTGTCAGATAAGCAGGCGGGCGCAGTCTTCTTTAGCCATCGCTCTGGCCGTCACAATCCTGGATGTGTTGCCCCTCCGGCAGACCACTTCGTTTTCCGCCTCCGCAGGAGCGTCACTGTAACGAACGCATAAAGACGCCGCGGCCTGTTCGCACACATCGTCATCTCCAATCGCCAAAACCGTGGGTCCCGGGAAGTTCTTCATATGGAAAATTAGATCCCTGGAAGTGGAAAGTCTTTTGATCGCTTCATTGTCTGCGTTGTTTCGGCCCACGATGATTTTACAATTTTCGCCGACGCGGAAATGCCGGCCATGCTTGAGCAATTCGATGTCCCGGAGGGTATGATGGGGTTGATTTGAAAACAGGTCCATCAAACGCCGCGTAAATAGGGGATCGGTGAGCAGGCAGCCTCCAGCCGGCGGGGCGTAATCTCTGATGCCGAACTCCGCGGCAAGCTGAATTTGTGTTTTGCGGCCGCGGCCCTGAATGGCCAGAAGTTTAGACCGGTCCACCAAATTTTCCCGCTCGGCTTTGATCGGTTCCAGAAGCTGGGCGCTCAGGGGCCGCAGAATGTAATCGCCGTAGCCGGAGTTCTTGGCCACCAAGCGCAGGGACTGTTTGTTCTGCGACATGGGACGCTGTCCCAGGACCTCGCCCGTGATGATGAAATCGCTTCCGGTTTCTTCCATTTTTCTGCCGGCGATGTTGAGCATCAGCGTATGACAATCAATGCAGGGGTTCATGTTCCTGCCGTAGCCGTATCGAGGAGCTTTTAGCATTTTCAGATGTTCTTCCGTGATGTCCATGATTTCCAGCGATAAATGGTTGAGCTGGCGGATGGCGGCTTTCGCTTTTTGCGCGTTAAAGAAGGGCGTGGTAAAGGTAAGGCACACCACGTCAATGTTCTGACGGCGGATGAGCTCCGCGGCCAGAACACTGTCCAGTCCTCCCGAAAAAAGGGTGATCGCTTTGGTCATAAAAACTCAGCGGTAGAAGTTCTTCAAACATTTTCAAGGCCGAATGTTCCAAACCACGTCACATGCTTTTGTGAAAGACGGATGATCCGTCAAGGAATGAGTCAAAAAAGGCTTTGAAAACAAGATCGGGTTATCAATAACGGGCCAGATTGGCCGACCATATCTCATGCAACAACCCGCGCAATCCCTCATCCATCTCAAAATTGATCACGTACAGATCGCGATTTGTTCTGATTTTGGTTCCCGGAAACCTCACGTTGTAGGGAGCCTGTTTTCTTTCCAGCCCGGAGAAGTTGAACACTTCGGACGTGAAAGGAATATTCAGTGTTTTCAGAATGGCTTCCATCATCATTTGCGGCGTGCTGCCTTCCTTGACGAAGACCGGCTCATGACCGGACTGTTTCAGGGCGTTCGTGAATTGTTCGGAGAGCACCTGTGAATAAATTGCATATTTTTTGTTTTCGTATGTCAGAAGGACGTCCGCCTTGATCGCGAGATTGAAACCGTCCTTCACCGTGTCGAACAGCTGCACGTCGACGTCTTTTTCAGCGTTCATGCCCATTTCCGTGAGCAGCGCATAGGAGAAATCCCTCACGGAAGCCGTCGGGAAAATGGGGATCGGATCCAGGGCGTAAATTTCCTGAGGTTTGCCCACGATGCCGGTTTCCTCGGAAATTTCCGAGACGGCCAGCGCGTTGTTCAGGAAGAAATTTTTGATGGAATTGGGCAGAAGCAGATTGTTTTCATCAATCATGCGGAGCGCCTGCACAGCCGATTTTGCCGACATTTGCGGATGCGCCTTGTAGATGACCCAATCCGCCACCATTTCAACCTGCGGCGCGGTTCCCACGGTCAGAGGCTTTTCGCTCTTGGCCATGGAGTAGCTTTTGGATGCATTAATAACTTTATGTATAACGCTGATGATGCTTTCATCCTTTTCGGCCTTGACCAGAAAATAATTTTTCCAGTTGTCGGAAAGCATTTTTTTTAAATTGCTGTGCGCGCGGTTTTCCAGATCGACAAACACCACGGTGTTATCGTCAAGTTCAACGACCGGAATCTTGGAACAGTCAATGGTCACCTGTCCGGCCTTGGGGATGGGCAGATAGTAATTGCCGGTGGTGGTGACGGTGCCGTTGAGCTGATCAATAACATGCTTCAGGACAGCCAGTTTGGCGTCCAGAGACAAGATTTTCTTTTCTTTCATTTCGATGATTTTTCCCGGCTGGGCCGTCTGTTCTATGATTTGAGCGGGCAAATGACGCTGGAGCTTGGTTTCTTCGGGTGCCCGGACGAAAACGGTTCTGCCGGGCAGTTTGATGGTGTCGCCGGCGTAAATCCTGTTGACGTTTCTGATCTGAGGGTTGATTTTTTTCAAGTCCACCAACGTTCTGGGAATTGCCGGTTCAGCGACTTTCAGCTGGGTGCGGATGATGTTGTAAAGCGTATCGCCTCTTTTGATTCTGTAAAGCGCGGGTTTTGTCTCGACCGCGGGGGCGGGAGAAGGGGCGGGTTGCGCTTCCGCTTTGGCTTGCGACAAAGAGACCTCCGGTTCCGTTGCCGGTTTTCCGGGAAGAATAATGGTTTGCCCCGGTTCTAAATTTTCAAAATCCGAAATGTCGGGATTTAATTCCTTGATCAGTTCATAAGTGCGGTCGATTTCTTTCTCGGATATGCCGGGAATGCTCTTGATGATGGAAGAAAGGATATCGCCTTTTTTGATGGTGTAAGCATATAATTTATTTTTGGAAACTGCTGTTTTTGTCAGGGTCATCTGCGCTGTGTCTTCCTTGGCCGGAGCCGTCGTGCAAAAAAAGGCCAAAACAACAGAGATAACGAAAACTTCCACCAGCCTTTTGTTCATTTGCCAGTCCTCCCGGATATGAGGGTGAAATCATTTAAGGCTTTTAAATACTTTAAAATATAAGAAAAGTCAAATCTTTATGTGACATCTATAAACATTTTCCGAACATCAACAAAGAGGAGCGTTTCCGGGCAATCAAAATTGAGGTGACATGAAATCAAACGACCCTCCTCATGGCGGCAATCGCCACTTCAATCTGGTCGTCGGTCGGCTCGCTGGTGGTGACTTTCTGCAAAAGAAGGCCGGGCAGGCTCAGCAGGCGAACAAACGCCGAATGGGAGTATTTTCCGGTAAACCGTATGGCTTCATAGGATATGCCCGCCACGACGGGGAGCAGCATCAGTTTGTAGACCACCCGGTGCAGAAAATCGGGACGCCCCAGGAGGGAAAACACCAGAATGGACACAATCATCACAAAAAGAATGAAGCTGGTTCCGCATCGCGGGTGGCGCGTGGAGTATTTTTTGATATTTTCCACCGTCAGATCCTGTCCATCTTCCCAGGCGAAAACCGTTTTGTGTTCCGCGCCGTGATACATATAGACGCGGCGCATGTCTTTCATCAAAAGCGTCGCTCCCAGAAAGCCGAGAAAGATGCCCAGCCGGATGCATCCCTCGAGAATGTTCAGCACAAGAAGATTGCCGACGTAAAATTTCATTTTGGTGAAAAAGAAAGCCGGCACGACAACGAAAAAGAAAATGGCGATGGAAAAACTCACGAGAAGCGAAAGATACATTTCCCAGCCCTGGGGTTTCCGGGGTTCATCCTCCAGGGCCACATCGGCGGAAAACATCAGGCACTTAAAGCCCAGCATCATCATTTCGAACAAGGTGACGGTGCCGCGGATAAACATCCAGCCCAGAACCTTGTAACGTTTGCTCAACGGAACGTAAGAGAATTCCTGAACGGCGATATCCTTGTTCGGTCGTCTGACGGCGGCGGCGATTTTATTTCCGTGGCGCATCATCACGCCTTCAAGGATCGCCTGGCCTCCGGCGATGTCATCGGGTTTGGGTTTGGGGGGCATGGACAACTTCCTGATTTTTTGACGTTCCTTATAGCATTTATTCGAGGGTGTCAATTTTGATTTGAAAATTATTGGTTGCATCGTCAACGTTCGATGATATAATGCCGCAAAATCAAAAAGAATCATGAGGTGGAAGCGATGGGTCTATCGGAGGACTTTATCAAAGAATATCAGGAACGGTTCGAAAAGAAACTCAGGGAAAATGAAATCGCTTCGCTGGAACACTGGAAGGCCCAGATCGACCGGATTATCGCGATGAGGCCGGACAGTGTCGCGTCCCTGCAGACACACCTTGCCAAAATTTCCGAAATGATGAACAACCGCCTGAGACTGCTCAAGAAGGAAAAAAATGGATAGGATTGCCGATTTCTTGTTCGAGGTGGGCATGCTCAGCAGGACGCCGCGCAGCGGTTATCAGTTTCTGGGCACCGGGCAGGAATCGGTCGCGGAACACATTCTGCGCACCGTTTTCGTTGGGTACGTGCTCTGCAAAATGGACGCCTCCCTGGACGAGAGGAAAGTCTTGAAAATGTGCGTCCTGCATGACCTGCCCGAGGCGCGCACGGGGGACATGAATTACGTCAACAAAAAGTATGTCCGCGTCGATGAGGAAAAGGCCGTCAACGAATTGACGGATAGCCTTTTCTTCGGATCGGACATCAAGGAGATCATCGAGGAGTTCAACCAGCGTAAGACCGCGGAATCTCAAATCGTCAGGGACGCCGATCAGATCGCCCTGATTTTGCAGCTGAAGGAATGCGGCGATTTGGGGAACAAGTATTCGCAGGAGTGGATCAACTTTGCCCTGCAGCGTCTGTCCACGCAAAACGGAAAAAAACTTGCCGAAACCATCATCCGGACCGATTCCACGCAGTGGTGGTTCCGGGAAAAAAATTCCTGGTGGATTCACGGAAACGGGAAATAATTTCAATGGCGCCTTGCAATAATCACGTGGTGGAAAATCACAAAAAATTTCTCTGGCTGGTCCTGTCGCTTGCGCTTGCTCTGTGTTCCTGCATCGGCGAAATCGGCACAACGGTCATTCCCGAGGCGGACGAATACTCCCGTGTTTATGAGGCCAAGGAAGCGGTCATTCTGCGGGCCGTCGCGGGCGTCTTCAAAGAAAAAAGCATCGGGACCAATGTAACGATTGATTACAAAAACAATGTCGTCAGCTCCGACTACCTGGAAACGGGCTCCTGGAGAACCAGGGCCCGCGCCCATGTCAACCGGCTCAACTGGAAAGAATGCGAGGTCCAACTCGCGGTCGTCACGGAAAAGAAAGGCGCCTCCGGCTGGGAGAAAAGACGGCTTCTGCAGAAAGAACAGTACGACACTTTTTTTGATGTGATTGAATTGCGGATTTACGAGGAAATGTCCAAGGTGGAATAAAAACTTTTCAGAAAGGAGAACACGTCATGAAAACAGCGAAAAAAGTAACATCTCTGGTGGAGGAGTTCAAAAATTTCGCCCTGAAGGGCAATGTGGTGGATCTGGCCATCGGCGTTATCATCGGCGCGGCCTTCGGGAAAATCGTGGATTCTCTGGTGAAACATATCATCATGCCCTTTATCGGCGTTTTCATGCCGGGTGAACAGGGCTATCTGGGCTGGAAATGGGTGCTCAACGGCAAGGAGATTCCTTATGGCTTGTTTTTGGGAGAAATCGTTAACTTTCTGATCATCGCGCTGGCGCTTTATATCTTTATCGTGAAATTTCTGGGCATGATCATGAAGTCAAAGGAGGAAGAAGCGACAGAGCCTCCCCCGCCGACAAAAGATCAGGAGCTCCTGGCGGAAATCAGAGACCTGTTGAAAAAACAGGCCTGAGCAAATCAGGCGGCGAAAAAAACGGGCGGAATAAAAATGTCATGCAACCCGCCCGTTTTTTACGCGGCAAAAACAAATTACTTTTTTTGCCGGCTTTCGTGGAAAAAATTATTGATGAAATCCGTGTCCTTTGGAGACAAATCAAACTTGAACACCGCCTGGTCGATGAGTTTTTGAAGGGATTGGTTTTGATTTTCTTCCAGATTGGACGATATCCATTTGATGGCCTTTTGCACGTGTTCCGATTCAGGCATGATGGTTGTCATAAATTTATGCTCCTTTGATTGGGTTTTCCGTCTTCCTGTGACTTATATAAAATATTTTTTTGATAAATTGAATTAAAATTTTTGCGATGGACCGAAAAAAACACGGAGGTGACGATGATGAAAAAGTCATTGGGCCCGAAAACGTTGATTTATCCGACGCCGGTGTGGCTGGTCGGAACCTATGACGAAAAAAACAGAGCCGATGTGGCGACCGTTGCCTGGGGCGGCGTTTGCAGTTCACAGCCGCCGGCGGTTGCCGTGTCATTGAGGAAATCGAGGTACACCTATGATAATATCCTGCGGCGCAGGGCCTTTACCGTGAACGTGCCGTCCGCCCGTCAGGTTAAAATCGCCGATTATTGCGGCATCTATTCGGGGAAAACGGTGGACAAATTCGATGCCGCAAAAATCACCGCCGTCAAAGCCGAGCACGTGGACGCGCCCTACATCGGCGAATTTGCGATGATTTTGGAATGTGCTCTGATCACTCACCATGAAATCGGAATTCATACCCATTTTATCGGAGAAATCCTTGACGTCAAAGTGGATGAGGCCATGCTGGGAGAGGACGGTCTGCCCGACATGGATAAAATTCAGCCGATCATTTACGCGCCGGAAAAACGCGCCTATTATGGCGCGGGAAAATACCTTGGAGAAGCTTTCCATATCGGAAAAAAATTGTAAATTATTGTTGCCAGGACGAAAAGCATGCTTAAAATATTCAAAAAGGAAAGGAGATGAAAAAAAATGGCTAAGTCAATCAAAGGAACAAAGACAGAAAAAAACCTGCTGGCATCCTTTGCCGGTGAGTCCCAGGCGAGAAATCGTTACACCTATTTTGCCGGCGTGGCAAAAAAAGAAGGCTATGAACAAATTTCCAGATATTTTTTGGAAACCGCCGATAATGAAAAGGAACACGCCAAGATCTTTTTTAAATATCTCGAGGGGGGCGAGTTGGAAATTACGGCCTCCTATCCCGCGGGGATAATCGGCGATACCGCAAGCAACCTGGCGGCCGCGGCGGCCGGAGAAAATATGGAATGGACCGTTCTTTATTCCGAAGCCGCTAAAATCGCCAAAGAAGAAGGCTTCCCGGAAATCGCCAGGTCGTTTGAACAGATCGCCAAAGTGGAAAAATTTCACGAAGAACGATACCGCAAACTGCTGGCCAATGTCAAAAACGGCGAAGTCTTCAGGAAAAAGCGGGCGATCAAATGGCACTGCATCAACTGCGGCTACATTTATGAAGGTGAAGAAGCGCCCAAAGAATGCCCGGCCTGCAAACATCCCCAATCGTATTACGAGGTCCTGGCGGAAAATTATTAAGAGCGCGGCAATTGCAAAACGGAAGACCCCCTGCATTGTTCAACAATGCAGGGGGTCTTTGTTCTTTTGTTTGGGCGCGTTTGTTGTGCTTGACAGTGAAAATAAAATACCATAGATTGGCGCAGTTTTTTAAGGGGTGGATGCGCTTTATGACAACCAAGAAACAGATCAGATCTGAGATTCTCAGAGAAAAAAAATTAAAGAAATCCACAAAAATATTTTATCTGTCGCTGATCATCGGCGGCGTCTTTGTTGTTTTGGTCATTTTTTTTGTCACGCTGTTCAGCGCGTTGTTTCCTCCGGTGGACATGGAGGCCATGGGGAAAAAAGACAAATATGTGGTCAATCTTTATTTTTCCGATCAGCAGGAACGCTTTCTGAAAGCCGAACGCAGATACGTCTTCAGGGAAAACACGCCCGAAGCGCAGGCCAAGGAAATCGTCCGGGCTTTGCTGGAGGGCTCCAAGACGAATCTGGTCAACACCTTCCCTCCGGACGTGAAGGTCAGAGAGGTTGATATTGATTCATCGGGCGTGGCCAGCGTGGACTTTGACAAAAAGCTCATCAAATCCCATCCGGGCGGCGCGACGTCCGAAATGGCCACCATTTATTCTTTAACCAACACCTTGACGAAGAACATTCCGGAGATCAAAAAAGTAAAAATATTGGTTGACGGAAAACCCATCAAATCCATCGGGAGGTATATCTCCGCCGCTTCGGCCTTCGTGCCCGATCCGGAGCTGATAGTTTCCGAAAAATAGTTGATTCGTTTATGGCGTCAAAATCAAAAATATCACGGACACGCAATATCGGCATCGTGGCGCACATCGACGCGGGGAAAACCACGGTCACCGAAAGAATCCTTTACTACACCGGCAAATCCTACAAAATCGGGGAAGTCCATGACGGCCAGGCGGTGATGGACTGGATGCCCCAGGAACAGGAAAGGGGCATTACCATTACTTCCGCCGTGACCACCTGCCAGTGGAACAACCACGAAATTCATCTGATTGACACGCCCGGCCACGTTGATTTCACCATTGAGGTGGAACGGTCGCTTCGCGTGCTGGACGGCGCGGTGGTGGTCTTTTGCGCTGTGGGCGGCGTGGAGCCGCAGTCGGAGACCGTCTGGCACCAGGCGGACAAGTATGGCGTTCCGAAAATCGCGTTCATCAACAAGATGGACCGGGTCGGCGCCGACTATTTTCATGTCATCCGCATGATGAAGGATCGATTCGCTTCGGTGCCCGTGCCCATCCAGATTCCGGTGGGGAAGGAGGACGGTTTCCGGGGCGTCCTGGATCTCGTAAACGGCAAAATGATTGTTTGGGACGACGCCTCGCAGGGCATGGAATTCACGCGGTCCGACGTTCCCGAAGCGTACGCGGAAGAATTCAAGGCGCAGCGTGAAAAAATGATAGAAGCGCTGGCGGACGTCAACGAGGAACTGGCTGATTATTATCTTGCCGGTGACGAGATCGGCGCCGCGCAGATTCAGAAAGCCCTGAGAGAGGCCACGCTCTCTTTGAAAATCGTTCCGGTGTTGTGCGGGGCGGCGCTGCGCAACAAGGGCATCCAGCCGGTGCTTGACGCCGTCATCCATTACCTGCCGTCGCCGGAAGACATTCCGCCGGTAAAGGGAGTTCATCCGGTCACCCGTGCGGAGGAGGAGCGAATCTGCTCGGAAAAGGCGCCTCTGGCGGCGCTGGCCTTTAAAATCATGATGGACGAAGGCCGGAAGCTGACGTTCGTCCGCATTTATTCCGGCAAAATCAGCGCCAACGGCGAAATATACAATTCGGTCAAAAAGAAGAAGGAAAAAATAGCGCGGCTTCTGCGCATGCACGCCAACAAGCGGGAAAGAATTGATTCCGCATCAGCGGGCGACATTGTCGCGATCATGGGTTTGAAGGAAACCACGACCGGCGACACCATATGCGATGAGCAGAATCCCATCATGCTCGAGATGATTGAATTCTACGAGCCGGTGATCAGTCAGGCCATTGAGGCCAAGACGCCGGCCGATCAGGAAAAGCTGACTGTCGCGCTGGAAAAATTGACGGAAGAGGACCCCACGTTGAAGGTCAAATATGAGGAAGAGACCGCGCAGACCATCATTTCCGGCATGGGAGAGCTGCATCTGGAAATCATAGTGGACCGCCTGTTGCGGGAATTCAACTGCCACGTGAACGTGGGCAAGCCGAGGGTGGTGTATCGGGAAACCATTCAGAAGAAGGTGGAGATCGAGTCCGTCTTCGACAAGGAGTTGGGCGAAAAGAAACATCATGGCCATGTCCGGCTGGTATTGGCGCCGCGCAAACGCGGTTTGGGCAATGCCATCGTCAACAGGCTGGATCCTGCGGTCATTCCTCCGGAGTTCCATGAGATGATTGAAGAGGGCATCCGTGAATCGATGATGAACGGCGTCTTGAACGGTTATCCGGTCATTGATGTTGAAGTGACCATCGCGGGCGGTTCCTACCGGGAAGGCGAATCCTCGCCGCAGGGTTACAAGATCGCGGCCTCCTCCGCGTTTCAGGACGGATGCGGCATCGCCGATCCCGTCATGCTCGAGCCGATGATGATCGTGGATGTCATCACGCCGAGCGAATTCATGGGGGATGTCATCGGCGACATCAATGCCCGCAAGGGAGAAATTCAATCCGTTGATCCCAAGGGAGCCGTCAGTGAAATCAAAGCCAAGGTTCCGCTCAAGGCGATGTTTGGTTATTCCACCGACCTGAGATCCGCCACGCAGGGACGGGCGGTTTTTTCAATGATTTTTTCGGAATACGATCGCGCATAACCTTTTTTTATGTTTCAAAAGGGCCATAGGCCGTTGATTTTCCTCTAGAAAAAATTATCTCAAAAAATTGCAAATCCCCTCTTGAAAATTACTATATATAGTGGTAATAAGCAATCCTACCCCAATATATAGCGTTATTCTTTGCTATGTGATTATTTATTTTATTTGTAGGGAGAGGACTTATGAATTTAAAAATCAAGAAAAGAGACGGTCGTTTAGTCAAGTTCAACGCGGAGAAAATCACAAACGCCATCGCCAAGGCGGGAGCGGCGACAAGCGAGTTTGACATCAAGGAAGCGCGTAAACTGACCATCAAGGTTTTGAATCTGGCCGAGAAACTCTTTGACGGAAAGATTCTATCCGTGGAGGAGATTCAAGACGTCGTGGAAGAGGTTCTGCTGGCTTCTCCCTACCGCAAAACAGCCAAGGCCTACATCATTTACCGCGACCAGCACGCCCGGTTGAGAGACATCGCCAACAAAATGGAAGTGGACCTGGTCGATCAGTATCTGAAAAAGCTCGACTGGAAAATAAACGAAAACAGCAATATGGACTATTCCCTCCAGGGCCTGAACAACTACATTTCGTCGGAAGTAAGCAAAGTTTACTGGCTCAACGAAATCTACACGCCGGAAATCCGCAAGGCCCACACCGAGGGAGACTTTCACATTCATGATTTGAGCCTGCTGTCCGTGTACTGCGTGGGCTGGGATCTCTACGATCTGCTGATGCTGGGCTTTCAGGGCGTTTCCGGCAAAGTGGAAAGCAGGCCGGCCAATCACCTGCGCAGCGCTCTGGGGCAGGTGGTCAATTTCTTCTATACCCTGCAGGGCGAAGCGGCGGGCGCGCAGGCGTTTTCCAATTTCGACACGCTGCTGGCGCCTTTCATCCGTTATGACAACCTGACGATGAAGGAAATCAAACAGGCGTTGCAGGAATTCATCTTCAACATCAATGTCCCGACGCGGGTCGGCTTTCAGACGCCGTTCACCAACGTGACGCTGGACGTGACCGTGCCCAAGTACTACGCGGATCAGAACGTCATCATCGGCGGCAAGCCGCAGAAGGAAACCTACAAGGAATTCCAGGAAGAGATGAACCTTTTCAACAAGGCGTTTTTGCAGGTCATGGCGGAAGGCGACGCCAAGGGCAGGGTGTTTACCTTTCCGATACCGACCTACAACATCACCAAGGATTTCGACTGGGACGACCAGAACATCAACGATTTGTGGGAAATGACGGCGAAATACGGCGTGCCGTATTTTTCCAACTTCATCAACTCCGATATGAATCCCGAAGACGCGCGCAGTATGTGCTGCCGCCTGCGCATTGACAACCGCGAACTGGAAATGAGGGGCGGGGGATTGTTCGGATCCAATCCGCTGACCGGTTCCATCGGCGTGATTACGATCAACATGCCGCGGATCGCGTATCTGGCCAAATCCAGGAAAGACTTTTTCGAGAGGCTGGAAAAACTGATGGATCTGGCCAAGGAGAGTCTGGAGACCAAAAGAAAGGTGCTGGAAAAATTCACCGACGGCAGTCTGTACCCCTATACCAAATTTTACCTGCGCAACATCAAACAGCGTTTCGGCGAGTACTGGAAGAATCATTTTTCCACCATCGGGCTGGTCGGCATGAACGAAGCGTGCCTGAACCTTCTGGGCGTCAATATCGCCGTGGACAAAGGCCAGGAATTCGCCAAACAAACACTGGATTTCATGAGGCAGAAACTCATCGCTTTTCAGAAAGAAACGGGCAACAATTACAATCTGGAATCAACGCCGGCGGAAGGAACATCGTACCGGCTGGCCAAAATAGACAAGGAGCGGTATCCGGACATCATCACCGCCAGCGAGGGCAAATCGGGACATCCGGAGCCTTTCTACACAAACTCCACGCAGCTGCCGGTCAACTACACCGACGACATCTTCGAGGCGCTGGATCTCCAGGACGAAATCCAGACCAAATACACCGGCGGAACGGTGTTTCACACGTTTGCGGGAGAGCGCATTGATGATCCGCAATCCGTGAAAAAACTCATTCAGAAGATTTGTTACAACTATCATTTGCCGTACATCACTTTCACGCCGACCTTTAGCGTGTGTCCGTCTCACGGATACATCAAGGGCGAACGGGAAAAATGTCCCACCTGTGCCGATGATTGCGAAGTCTATTCACGCGTGGTCGGTTATTTGCGGCCGGTCAAGCAATGGAACAAGGGCAAACAGGAGGAATTCGATTCCCGGCTGGTGTTTAAATTCAAATAAATCGGCTTGCGTCTTGACAAAATTTGTCCACTTGAGAATGAGGCGTTTGTGTTTCCGGAAAGAGGAGGACCATGAAGATCGGAGGTTTGCAGAGAGTATCGCTGATTGATTATCCGGGCGCCATTTGCGCCGTGGTGTTCACGCAGGGATGCAATTTCCGCTGCCAGTACTGCCACAATCCCGAACTGGTGGACACAGCCCTTTTTCATCCCGCGATGGACGAGAGCGAATTCTTCAACTTTCTCCACGCGCGCAAAGGCAAACTCGACGCGGTCGTGGTCACCGGAGGCGAGCCGACCATCCATGGCGATCTTGAATCCTTTGTCAGTCGCATCAGGAAACTCGGTTTCGCCGTCAAACTCGACACCAACGGGTCCAATCCGCAGGCCGTCAAAACCCTGCTCAATAAAAAATTGCTGGACTACATCGCGATGGACGTGAAAGCGCCGTTCGAAAAATACAAGGACATTGTGCGCAGGGACGTCGACACGGACAGCATCAGGGAAACCATAGGCATTGTTCTGAAGGCGAAAATTCCCCATGAATTCAGGACCACCGTCGTCCGTTCGCAACTGAAGGAAAAAGATATCCGGAAAATCGCGGACCAGATCGCCGGCGCGACCAAATACGTCCTGCAGAAATTCGTGCCCTCCAAGACGCTGGAAGAGGGTTTTGCGACGGAAAAATCCTATTCGGACCCGGAATTGGAAAAAATTAAACAATCCCTCGAAGAACGGATTCCGTGTGTCGTTGTCCGATGAAAAGGCGATTATAAAAGAGGCAACAAAAAAGCCGGCGTCACTTTCAATGTGACGCCGGCTTTTTGTCGGTCTAAAAAGAAAATTACAGGCCCAGCATGCCCGTGCGCAGTTTTTCATTTTTGTGCGAGGGCTTGTCGATGATCCAGATACCGAACAACGCCGTCTTGAAATCCAATCCGTCCACCCTGGTGATGAAATTGCCGTTTTTGTAGAAATTGGTGCCGGATCCTTTGATGTACACCAGATCGTAAACATCGCCGACATTGAATTTCTGGGCGAACGCCGTGTAGGCCAGATTGATTTTCGGTCTCAGCGGAGCGGTGTTGCCGTTGGTCGTTCTTTCAAATCCTTCCTCGCAGGCTTCTTTGAAGCGTTCGGCCGTAATCAGTCGGGAGGTGATCTTGATTCGGATGGCCATCGTTTCATCATCGCTCATGATTTTTTTGTAATCCGAGCATTTTTCTTTCAGGTAAAGCCCCGCCACGTAAATGTCGGTGAAGAATTTTTCCCTGATGCCCGCGCCGTTGAGAATCAGGTTGGTGCCGTCGGCCTTGAAAGTTTCCTCCATTTCCACGCCGCCGATTGTTCTGGCCTGAACCAGGCCCGCCATCATAAAAACACACGCCGCGATCAAAACCAATTTCTTCACCATCAGAAACCTCCTTGATTGTCTTTTTATATTTTTCCAAATCCTTTCCGGATTCGAAAAAAGCCCTGCCGTATTTTGATGATTTGTTTAAAAAACCATAGAAAACTGATCGGCGGTTGTCAAGAAAATCTTCCGTTTCCGAATTCATTTTCACTTCGGAGATCAATGAGCCTTGACGCTGAGAATTTTATCCGATACAAAAAAAAACAAAAAAATTTCTCGCGGCTGGACGCATGTTTCCCAAACAAATCAATAAGCATCTCTGGATTCTCGGCAACGGATATTTTCACGTCTATCTGATCAGGGGAGCCGCCGCCAGCGCGCTGTTCGAGGTCGGCGTATCGGCCTCCGCGGAGGTCACGCTCCATCAGCTTGCCGCCCTGCAAATCCGGCCCGATTACCTGATGGTTTCCCATCCGCACAGCGACCACATCACCGGACTGGAGCGCCTCAAAAAAGCTTTTCCGGCCGCCGAAGTGATGGCGGGGGAGGGCGCCCGGGAATTTGTCAGCCATCCCAGGGCCGCCCAGTCCGCGATCTCCGAAGATGAACATGTTCTCACCGCGATGATTGCCCGCGGTTTTGACACCCGCGTCCCTCCGGTGGCAAAAGCGCCGTCGCTGGAAGGATGCACGGTTGTCCGCGACGGCGATGAGATTGACCTCGGCGCTTTGACCGTCAACGTTTTGGAAGCCAGGGGCCATTCTCCCGGCAACATTCTTCTCCATATTCCGAAAACGGGGACGCTTCTGGTGTCCGATTCCCTCGGTAATCATTATCCCGGAAACGGGTTCTTTCCCACATTCTTTACCGGCTTCAAGGATTATCTGGACACCATCGGCAAAATTGAAAAAAACAAACCGCGGGAACTGGGCATCGCCCACAATGGTTTTTTCACAAGCCCGCGGGAAATCGAGGATATCCTTCTCAAGGCACGCGACGCGGCCGGCGATGTCCGCGCTTACATTCTCCATTCCCGCAAAAATGATGATGAAATCGCCGATGATCTTTTCGGTTTCTTTTATACCGGCGCACTGGCCGTCTATTCGCCCGCGAACATTAAAAACTGCTGCCGACTGCTGGTAAAGCGCGTCAGAGAGGCGTGACCCGCCGTCAGCAGAGGCCTGCCTTTTTCTTTTCGGGAAAAATTCAAGTCGCGTAAAATTCAAAAAATGCTATTGATGAGTAATATTAATATATTTTGAAGTATTTTGTTGACAAAAGATGGGTGAAAGGGTATGAATACGCGCGATTTGCAAATTCACTCAAACCTGTAAGTTACATCCTCAATGTAACTTAGGGGGCGGAGCTGTATAAAGCCATTGTATTTTAAGCGATTATAATCGAAAGTTAAAAAAGTACCTTTGCTTTTTTTGAGCGAAAAAGGAGCGGGATTCACAGGGGAAGATGCTCTGGCAAAGTCCAAACCTCCAGACTTCTAAATTTCTCCCTCTGTTTTTCTTGATTAACCCTTCACTTTTCAAAGATTTGTGCTTGTTTGTTCAAGCCTTGACTACATCAATGCCATACAGGAGTAAAAAATGAAGCCTGGCAGAATAATCATTTTATCATTTATGTGTATATGCTGCTTTGCTATGCTGCTGGTGATGGGCGGATGCACGCTCTACCGCGACATCGCTCCCGGAACCGTGCAGAAAATACCGGTGCGTGTGGATCCCGCGGCGGCGCGGGCAGCCCAGGGCGGCAACAGTCCGGTTGTCGAACAGCAGAGAGTCATTATCGCGCCTCTCGATGAACCCGCGCCCTCTCCCGAATACATCATCGGCCCCAACGACGTCCTCTACATCAACGTCAGCGGCAAACCGGAATTCTCCAGCCTCACCTCAACCACCACCTACGGCAATCTCGGCAATGTCAAGACCCCGTCGGGAAGCCGGGTGGACGGCAACGGCAACGTTCATCTGCCGTTCATCGGCGCTGTGCCGGTGGGCGGTCTCACTATCACGCAGGCCGAGAAACGCATCGCGGAAGCGGCCAAAAAATTCATCAACGACCCGTGGGTGATTATTGAAGTGGGCGAATACAAAAGCCACCCGCTTTATCTGCTGGGGCAGTTCCGCAATTCCGGCACCTTTTACATGGACCGGCCGCTGAACCTTCTTCAGGGCATCGCGATGGGCAACGGTTACGACGGCACGGCGGATCTGTCTTCCGCGCGGCTCATCCGGGACAAAAAGACAATGCCGGTGGACATCTACGAACTGCTGATGAGAGGCGATCAGAGACACAACGTCTGGCTCAAGCCGGGCGACGCTATTTACATACCGGACAACCGCAGCAGGATGGTTTTTGTTTTCGGCGCGGTCAAGAAAGCCGGGCCGGTGACAATTCCGCCGGACGGATTGACGCTGACGCAGGCCATCGCCTCCGCGGAACTGCGCGACACCGGCCATGATTTCCGTTACATCCGCATCATCCGGTCGCTTTCCGCGACGGAGGGCGAACTGATGGTGGTGGATTTCGATAAAATTTTGCGCGGCGAGTCCATGCCGCTTATGCTTCAGAGAGGCGACATCGTCTATGTTCCCAAGAGCGCCATCGGCACGTGGAATGACACCATCAACGAAATACTGCCGTCCCTGCAGGTTTTCAGCGCCCTGTTGCAGCCGTTTGTGCAGATTAAGTATTTGAAAGATTGACAATAGAGGTGTGGAAGTTTGTAAGCGGAAGAAAGTCCGATGTCTGGCAAGGAAAATTTCAGGAAAAACCGGCGCGGGCCGGTCAATAAAAAAAGAATGAAAGAAAGAGGAGTTTCATGAATCCCAACGTTCCCATGACACAGGGCGGTCCCACGCGCCCCCAGGAAATTGATTTTTTCGAATACCTTTCCATCATCCTGCGGCGGCGGAAAACTTTTCTCACCGCTTTTTTGGCCGTCTTTCTTATTGTGGCTGTTTATACGTTCACGATGAAGCCGGTTTACGAGGCTTCATCCACCTTGCATGTCAAGGAAGACAAGGGCAAGGGCAACATTCTCGGCGAATTGTCGCTGACCGCGACTAATCCCGTCAACGCCGAGCTGGAGATTCTCAAATCCCGCACCAACGCCGAGCAGGTCGTCAAGCGTCTGGGTCTCAACCGGGAAGTGAGCGACAAGTCCGACGGTCTTGACATTGAGATTGCCGAATTCACCTCCGCCGACAAGGAACCCAATTATAAAATCGAGCTGACCGGTCCCGACACCTTCAAGGTGCGGCACAACGGCGATGTCGCGGCGGAAGAAGGCCGCTCCGGCCAGATTTTGAGAACAAGAAACTTGACCCTGCTTTTGAAAATCAAAAAAGGAGAGAAGGGCGATAAGTTCAAGTTAACCCTGCTTCCCTTTGACGACGCGGTGGAAGCCTTGCGCGCAAAAATCAAGGCCGCCGAAGTCGGCAGGATGACCAGCATCATCCGCGTTTCCTGCAACGACACCAATCCGGTCCTGGCGCGGGATATCGTCAACGCGCTGGTTCAGGCTTACCTGGAAAAGAGCGTTTCCCTGAAAGCCGAAGAGGCCAGCCGCACCGTGGAATTTGTGGAGGACCAGTTAAAAGACCTGCGCAGGAATCTGGATGAATCGGAAATCAACCTGCAGAGCTACAAGAGCGCATCCGGCGTGATGAAGCTGGACACGGAAGCCGAAGAGCTGATTAAAAAAATCGCCGAAATGGAAAAGGCCAAGGCGGATGTCGCCCTTCAGAAAAAGCAGTTTGAGTTCGCCCTGAATTCCCTGACCGCCGCGATGCGCAAAGGCGAGGTGTATTCTCCGGCGGTGATGCGCGACGACCCGCTGGTGGCTTCGCTGGCCGCCAGGCTCTCCGAGCTGGAGGTGCAGAAAAAATCCCTGCTGGCCGATTACACCGCGAATCATCCCGCGGTCAGAAACATCCAGGAGCAGATTAACGAAGTCCAGAAAAAAATCCACGCCACTTACGTGACCAAAATATCCGATTTGTCCCAGCAGTTGAGCGCGCTCAACGGCCAGATGTCCGTCTATGAAAGGCAGATGCGCAACCTTCCCGAAGCGGAACGGGATCTGGCGCGGCTGACGCGGGTGACGCAGGTCAACGCCAACATTTACACCTTCCTGCTGCAGAAACACGAGGAAGCGCGCATCGCCCGCGCCTCCACCATCAGCAACATTGACATCGTTGACCCGGCCATCACGCCGTCCAGGCCCGTCAAGCCCAACATCCCGAAATATCTCCTGCTGGGCCTGCTCTTCGGCTGTGTCATCGGCATCGCCCTTGTTTTTTTCCAGGAATATCTCGACGACACCATCAAGGACGCCGAACAGGCCAAACAGGCGCTGGGCATGCCGCTTCTGGGCGTCATTCCGCACATCCCCCAACACGAGCCCAACGGGCACACCCGCGACACCGTTTCGCTCTACACCAAACTGGAGCCCAAATCCTCCGTGGCCGAGGCGTTCCGGTCCCTGCGCACCAGTCTGCATTTTTCCGCCATCGGCAAGGACAAGAAAATACTCCTGATTACCAGCACCTTCCCCCAGGAAGGCAAAAGCCTCATTTCGGCGAATCTCGCCAACATCTTTTCCCAGACCGGCGCGCGCGTTTTGATTATTGACTGCGATTTGCGCCGCCCGTCGCTGCATGAAAAATTCGGCCACAGCAAAACGCCGGGACTCAGCGAGATTCTGACCGGCGACGAGACCTTTGAAAAAGCCAAACACAACACGGGTATCGCAGGCCTGGATCTGATTACCGCCGGCACAGCCGCGCCCAATCCCGCGGAACTGCTGGGCTCGGAGCAGATGCGGCAATTCCTGCTCGACCGCCGGCAGCAGTATGACTACATCATCCTGGATGCCCCGCCGGTCATGGCGGTGACCGACGCGCCGGTGCTCACCGCGGTGGTTGACATGACCATTCTCATCATCCAGGCCATGCGCGTTCCCATCAAGGTCGCCCGGCACATGCGCGAACTTCTGGCGTCCATCCACGCGCCCATCTCCGGTTTTGTGATGAACAACAAGACTGAAGAAAGCGAAGCTTATCAATACTACGGAGGCCGTTACTACCGTTACGGCTACAAGTACGGCCACGGCTACGGATATTATTCAGACAGAAAACCGGAACAAAAAATAAAGCTTCCCTTGTGGAAAGAAATCTTCGTCGGCCGGAAAACATCCTTCTGGAAAAAAATTATTTCAAAGATAAAAAGTAGATTATAGGATTTAAGTCCTAAGGATTTAAATAATTTAGTTTAGGAATAAAAATAATGACGCGTTCAGCGATTTCGATCGCTTAGAATTAAACCTCAACTATTTTTATAATCTTCCCCATGATCGACTTCCATTGCCATCTTCTCCACGGTGTTGACGACGGTCCCGAAAAAATAGAGGAATCCGTCGAGATGGCCGTTGCCCTGCAGAAGGCGGGTTTCTCCGCCGTTTACTGCACGCCGCATATGATGAAGGGCGTTTATGAGGCGGACAACGCGCGGGTTGCCGCATCGCTTCAGGAATTGCGCCAAAGGCTGACCGGGGAAAATATAGGCCTCAGTCTTTTCGCCGGCCGCGAATACTATCTCGATGAATTCATTTTTGAGCATTTGAAAAATCCCCTGCCGCTCGAGGGCACCGGATTCATCATGCTGGAGATTCCCGGCAACATTCCGCCCGATTTCATCAAGCAGGCCTGTTTCCGGATAAACCGCTCCGGCTTCACGCCGATGATCGCCCATCCGGAAAGGGGCAGCGGTTTTTCCAATCCCGAGAAGAACGCGAAAGGCGGATTCCATTTCTTCAACGCGGACGAAAAGCAGGAATCCGCGGATGTTCTGAATTACCTCATCGAACTGGGATGCGCCTTTCAGGGGAACTACGGCAGCTTTCTCGGCATTTACGGACCCCAGCCCAAAAAAACCGCGCAACTGTTCAAAAAGCGCGGCCTCTACACCCACTTCGGCACGGACCTCCACTCCCGCGAAGGCATCAAGTTCTTGAGCGGAGACTGGAACAAGACCGGAGGGTCCGAGGGTTAGAGGATTGAAAGATTAGAAGGTAATGGCAAAGAATCTTTAGCAGAAACAGAGGCGATTTTAACGATCTGTTCAGAACTGGAATTACTGGATGTGCCGGAAGATTTGTTTCTTCGCATAGAAGAACCGGCAAAAATGATCGACAGTCCAATTTCAAATGTACGGAACAAAATCAACCATGTCTAAAACTTCTAAACAGTCCAGACCCTCCAAATCATCTAAATCCTCTGATCCTCCAATCCGCCAATCCTCTGTTCTTGTCACCGGCGGGGCGGGCTATATCGGTTCACATACCGTTGTCGCGCTGATGGAAGCGGGCTGGAATCCCGTCATCGCGGACAATCTCCGCAACAGCAAAATAAAAGTGCTCGACCGCGTTGCCGAAATCACCGGAAGGAAACCCGTTTTTTATAAAATTGACTTGCGCAACAGTGCCGCGCTGAACAAGGTATTTAAGAGACACAGCATCACCTCCGTGATTCACTTTGCCGGACTGAAGGCCGTCGGCGAATCGGTCGCCCAACCGCTCGATTACTACGCGAACAACGTCGGCGGCTCCATCGCGCTTTTTGAGGCGATGGCCCGGCACGGCGTCAAAAAAATCATCTTCAGCTCATCCGCGGCGGTTTACGGCGATCCGGCCTCCGTGCCGATAAAAGAAGACGCGCCCACCATTCCGGCCAACCCCTACGCCCGAACAAAACTCGTCATCGAGAACATTCTGCGCGACATCCATCTTGCCGATTCAACCTGGAGAATCATTCTGCTGCGATACTTCAACCCCGTCGGCGCGCATCCCAGCGGACTCATCGGCGAAGATCCGCTGGGCGTTCCCAACAACCTCATGCCCTACATCAGCCAGGCGGCAGTGGGCAGGCGCGATCGCATCAGCGTTTTCGGCGGTGACTATCCCACGAAAGACGGCACGGGCGTGCGCGACTACATTCACGTCATGGATTTGGCCGAAGGCCATCTGTCGGCGCTGGACAAACTGCAAAAGACAAAAAAGAACCACGCACCGCTCATCATCAACCTGGGAACGGGCAGGGGTTACAGCGTTCTGGAAGTGATCAACGCCTACGCCGATGCCTGCGGCAGAAAAATACCCTACAAAATCACCAGGCGCCGCCCGGGCGATGTGGCCGAATGCTGGGCGGATCCCTCTCTGGCCAAAGCGGTTCTGGGCTGGCGCGCCAAACGCGGACTGGCGCAAATGTGCGCGGACGCCTGGCGCTGGCAATCCATGAATCCGAAGGGATATTGAA
>ERZ795047.960-NODE-960-length-32846-cov-47.584398_pt1 | contig 32846 bp, 34 predicted proteins | sample MGYA00375131_ERZ795047 | MGnify/ENA primary metagenome ERZ795047 (study PRJEB30176, sample SAMN05720228) | activated sludge metagenome | isolation source: Anaerobic digester | place: Japan | collected 2015-05-20 ...
ACCTCAATTTCTTTAACGGTAAGCCCTCTCTCACCAGCAAAAAGAATTGCGCTAAGAAGCACAAACAAAATAATAAACGGTCTTTTCATTCCCTATATCCTCACACATTCTTTTTTAAACATTTTATCATAATAAGAGTTATTTTATTCTGCAATAAAAATGCTACTAATATATCAAAATATAATATTATGATAAGCTATAAAAATCAATTTTTTTTACAAGGTCTAAATTAATCTCTAAGGGAATACTAATCTTTAAGCGTTTCAAAATCTCTTCTATGGTCTTGTTATTTAGCCAATACTGTAAGTATTCATCAAGTTGCAATTCAAGAGGTAATTGCATCTGAAATATAGTTTGCTGTTCTAAATTATCAAAAAGTTTAGAAAAGATAATTTGATATTCCATAGGATTTTCAGGAATCGTATTCCAAGATAATGGAGAAGATAATGTTAGGGAAATATCATCAGCTTCAAATTCTGTACAGTCCATGAATAATGCAATTGCCCTATTTACTATCATACTACCAAATGTATAGTATTTTATCTTATCATTATATCGTATGTAAGGGATTGATAATAATGGTATATTATCACGAATTAATTTTTGTCTAGAAATAATGTATGTATACAGATTAGAATCATAATACTCTTTATAATTAATATCATTATGTAATGCAAACCATACCTGATTTATAATATATGAATCTACTCTTTTTTTACTACTGGGATAAATAAAATCTATACTGTTTTTTTTGTTACTAGTGGGTTCAAGAGAAATTAAATCGGTGGAAACCTTTTTAACGCACCAGTATTTACCTTGAAATCTAACTATACTGCCTTGTTTAATTCTTACTAAATTTATTTCAGGAACTTCCCCTAGGTCTTTCTTCCCGCTCATTAAACGCACCATTTTGGTTCCTAAAGGAAAATTACCATATATTAACCTTAAATCTTTAATTTGAAACAATTTTTCATAAGCTGCATAACTATATTTAAAATTGTGTTTGAGAATAAACTCTTTGTCGCATAATTCAGCAAGAATTGAATCCATTATAAATTTATTTATATAAGGTAAATGACTATGTGCAGTCATTAATTCCTCGCTTTTTACGAATCTTCCTTCATTTGCGGCAATTATACTTAAGCTTTGTTGAACAACTGAACCATAAAGTTTATAAGGATTTTCTTGGGACAAATTACCATTAATAGCGCATTCAGTTAATATATAAAATTTAATCAAATCCAAGAAAACAGTTTCTGATGTATCTGGCACAAGACAAATAACATTTATTTTTTGTGACCTTCTATTTCCTCTACCAATTCTCTGCATAAATGACTCAATATTATTAGGAATACCCCAGATAATAATTGCATCAATATCTCCGATGTCAATACCTAATTCTAAAGTACTTGTAGCAATACATACTGCAGAAGATGAATCAGCAAATTTTTTTTCTGTTTCTACCCGAATACCACGCGATAAAGAAGAATAATGAACAAACAGTCTATAAGATAGAAAATCTGAACCATTTAAAAAGGACGCAAGTCTCTCGCATTCTTTCCTTGTATCTGTAAATATCAGTAATTTACTATTATCTATAAGCTTCTCAATTAATTGTTGAAATATATATAAATTTTTAATATGGGTTATATAACAGTCAATTCTTCTTTCTGAAGGATAACTGAAAAAATCAGCTTGAGAATTAGAACCTATGATAAAATCACGTATAAAAGACATATTTCCAATTGTTGCAGATAATGCGGCCCATTGAATTTTTCTTTGAACTAAAATTTGCAATCTATTTAGAAGAATGGATAACTGCAATCCACGTTGATTGTTATATAGAATATGAACCTCATCCAATATAATTGCTTTTACTGTCAAAATTCTTGTTTCCTTCTTAAACAGGAGGACATCAAATGATTCTGGTGTGGTTAATAAAACATGTGGAATTTTATTATTTTTTAAGTCATCTCTGTCACCATGTCTAATTCCTATGCGTAATCCTAAATAACTTAGAGGAAGTTCTAATCTCTTTTCTAAGTCATTAACAAGTGCTTTAGTGGGACAAATATAGATTATAAATAATTCATCATATTCAAGAGCTTCTTCCCAATATCTGCTAACAATAGGAGCCATAACTGCTTCTGTCTTACCTGAACCAGTACCAGAACATAACACAATATTGCGCCCATTAACTAATGGTTCTATTACTGCTTCTTGTGCATTGTTTATAAAATTAAATCTACCATAAAAAGCAGTTGCCACTCTACTATTTAATAAGTTAATTGAATTCAATGTAATTCCTGATATAAATTATCAAGTTCTTCAACAACTCTTATAATAACATTTCTAACTCTATCTTGAACTGGAACTTCGGCAGCTTTTTTTATAACAGATTTAAAATAGGAATCCAACATAATTGTATCCGGTTCCCATTCATAAGCAATACTATGAACATCAAAAATTAAAAGAGATAGTTCTTCTAATTCTAATAATTGTAAAGGGCTCATTTCATACATTGGTAATTTATCAAATCTTGCATAATCAAAATCCCATCTTTCCTTTATATGCAATTTTCTTTTGCATTTATTTACAAAATCTGGTGTCACTGCAAAGAATGTTTTGCCTTGAAACATCTTTCCCTCATAAAAATGAAATAGGTTCCAAAATGCTCCTTCTTGGTATCTCACATTATTCAAATTGGTTATTACATCTTCAAACTCATCAAAAAGAATAATAAAACCTCTTAATCCTGATTGTTTACATAGAGTATTTATATCTCTAAGAACAGCCCAACTTTGTTCGTAACCGTTTTTATTCGTTACAAATACATTGTCATCATAAAATTTCCATTCAGGACGTGGGTCATGAAAATAGGATCTTAATTCCAAAACTAAAGATTGATAGAGATGTTTCCTTGATTCTCTGTAATTGGAAGGATTATAAAACCAATCTATGATAGTATCTTGAGCTGATTGAAGACCTGTTGTCCAAGCTCTTAAGGCAATAAACATTGCTTTTGAGTCCAAAATTTCAGAATAATCCCATTTACCATAATTACTAATTTTATTAAAGTAAGAATTGGTCAACTTGTCATTTTTAAAATTAGTTGCAAATAAATTAAATAGAGGAGCTAATCCTTTCTCATTCTTTTCTGAATTAATTTGTATATTTCTGCAAACAGCACCCATAATCTGATCCATTCTATTAAACCTGACACCAGAATTTGAATCAATTGTTACCAAACTAACAGCATAATTTTTTTCTAATGCCTCTTCTTTGATAAATTTCAATAAATGGGTCTTTCCGGAACCATAATTTGCTTTAACCAAAAGAACAGTCCCATCATCTTTATCTAACCTTTTCTTAAGGTCATCAATTTCATGTTTCCTTCCTACTGTGAAGGTTCTAACAAATCCTTCAGGTGGTATACCCTTACGAAGCGATTCAAGGATAGCTTGTGCTTGTTGATTATTTACAAACAGATTACTCGTTTTTTAACCTCTCCATAACATCGTAATATAACTTATCAGATGACTTAACAATACCTTCGGCATGATTATCAAAATCTTCTACCATAGACGAAACGAGTAATCTCCAAAATTTAATACCTGCATAAGGTGAATGTTTTTTATGTAGTTCTTCAACTCGTTTCTTTACTTCTACATCATTAGGAAGAATGTTTTCTGTTTCAGGATAAGCAGTTAGATAAATATTTTTTATCTTTAATGCCACTTCTTGATAATCGTTGAGTTCAGTTTGTACTGCATCAAAATTCCAAATTTTATCTAAAGCACGAGGGAAACGATTTGGATCCGGCTGGCCAATTCTTCCTGAAAGAGCTCCATATCTGATAATGCCATACTTGGGATCAGAGTAAAATTCAGGAACTGTTGCATAGATTAAAAATAAACCCGGCACATTTTCAATATTATTTATCAGCGATAATAAATTATTGTGAGCATCTCTTAATACTGATTGTCTCATTATAGAAAAAGCTTGTTCTGCCTCATCAAATAAGATTATTAAACCTCTGTATCCAGACAATCTAACAAAACCTGCAAGGGATTGAAGCATTATTTTTGCATTTTCTTTTGTAATCAACTTATTTATATTAAAATTCTTTCTATAAAAGCCAATACTGCCCTCTCCACAAAACCATTGTAAAATTTCTCCGCGTGTTTTTTCTACTGCCGATTCATCAGGACTATCTATAATAAAAGTTTTCCAATAATTATCAACCATTTTTTTAAAGTCAATATCAATACTATGATCAGCCATTAATATTTCAACTGCTTTTTGATATTTTTCATACGGTACATTAACATATTTTGCTTCATGTCTTCCAGTGGCTAACCATGCTAAGGATTCTTTAATCACCATTCCAAAAGGAACAATGTCAATTTTATCTTCTTCATAATATGAAGGCGTAGCAACCATTCTTATAATCGCAGAAAATATACTTTGGAATTTATTCATAGCAGCACTATTCACATCTAATTCCACATTTGAAACTAAACAGTTATTTTGAAGAGCAATTTCTCTAAGCAATCTAAAAAAGTGGGTTTTCCCTGAACCCCAAGAGCCAGAAACAAATCTAATAATTCCATGATTTGACATCCCAGTTAAATGGAATTTTTTTATGCCTTCGATTAATTTTTCGTTTCCTACAGAATATTGTTCAACACCCTTTTGTGGAGGTATGCCCATTCTTAATACATTAACAATATTCGTAGCAAGATTATTTTGATCGCTCATAATTTCTCCTTAAATACTACATAACCAATGTACCCTCTAATTGAATTGTCAATTAAGAGAATACCTTGTTTTGTGTCTTTGGTTTGTTGAAAATCTATTGTTCTTTCCTCAATCTCAAAAGGACCTTTTTCAACTAAAGAAGAAAGATCAGCAATAAATTCATCTAACCGAAACTTTTTATTTTTTTTCTTCATTAGCTTTACAATATCTTTAATAGGTACACTAGAACCGTCTGGAAGATGTTTTTTCTGAATAAATATTTTATAATTTGACCTCAATTGCTTTAGGAATTTAATACCTTGAAATTTCCTGTCAAAAACTCTTATATATTCTTTGCGAAGAGCTTCTACTACTGGTTCAATATCTGCAGCTAATTCTATAAGTTTCCCTTCATAATCTGATAAAACTGCAACCCTTCTTGCTTCAACTATTTCAATTTTGAAGAAACCATTTTTTACGCTATATTTTGGATGAGAGCTATTCCTATCTAATGTTATCCTAAACTCTCTACATTTTTCTTCTAATAAATTTGGATACCTTTTGAATATATTTGTTGTTTCTTCCTTTGAAAATCTATATGCGTATTCTAAGATTCCTATTTCATACGGGTTAGTTATTTTCATTCTCTTTAGCAAATCTGATTGTTGATCAGCCATTGTTAAGAAGTGCATCGGCCACCCTTTGTTTAAATATTCAAGTAGATTTGTTATAAGCTTTTCTTTTTTTTGGGCTTCTTCAGTTTCTATTCTCTTTTTTTGAAAATCTTGTGAAAGTTGGTTATTATATAACCTGAGTGTCTCTATTAGTTCTTTTGGAAAATCCATATTTTAATCCTCTCCTTCATCTAAATATACCTATTATATAGTAGGTTTTACTCTTAAATACCTCAAATGAGAATAAACTCGTGATATTCATTTTTCAGTAAAATATTAGTATTCTAATCTAACTTTAATTATATGGGATTTTAGAATTTATTGTGTTTATTTACCTATGTTTTTTGTCAATCTCTTTTTTTACTCTTTTCTATATTGCTGGTTAGAATGATGTGTTTATTATTTGATCCCTTCATTGTCTTTTTCTATAATAATAATTGATTATGATTTAATGTACAATTCAATTTTTGAATATTATAGTCATATACTTATTATAAATCTATTTGAAAGTTGATTACCTGAACAAACTGAGCTATTTCTCCTTTCATAAATACATTGATTTATTAAACTACTTTCTTAATAACATAAATATATCTTAACTCGTCATTAAATTATATTTCTACAAACTGTCTGATATAAGCTTATATTACTCTGGCTTAATTTTCCCTTTTCCTCTAATGAACATTACGTACTATGCGAAAGCCCAGATTGTTTCCTTTAAAATTGGGAGCAAAACCACCTCGGGCAGTAGAAGAACAGGCATCTATATCACTATTAAAACTTCCGCCTCTGGCAATGCGATAAACTCCTTTTTCCGCTCCTTTGGGATGAACCTGTTTATCTTTTTTGTAGATGTCATAATAATCCCAACACCATTCAAATACATTACCACTGAGGTCATAAAAGCCCCATTGATTTGGATTTTTAGTGGCCACCGGATGTATTTTGTTTTCGCTGTTTTTACTATTCCAGGCGACATCGTTGGCATTGTTGCTTCCGGAAAATTGAAGCTTGTTATAGTTATCTCCGCAACGAGATACATATTCCCATTCTGCTTCAGTAGGTAAACGGTAACCTGAGGCATTCCAGTTGCAGGAAATGATATAACGCAAAGTATCTAAATTGCAGAGATTGGTAGGATCAGTTTTGGATTTATCTATTTTATAACAAGGAGTTAACCCGTTTAAAGTACTTAGGGCATTGCAAAATTGCACTGCTTCATAAAAGGAAACATTGGTAACAGGATAACTATCGCCTTTAATTTCAGAAGGGTTATAGCCCATTACATCAGTCCATAATTTTTGTTCCACTTCCGTTTTTTTCATAAGGAAAGGAAGTATTTGCACTTCATGACGAGGACGTTCATCTTCACTGCGATTCAAAAATTGAGTTCCCATCTGAAAAGTTCCGCCGGAAACATATTGGAAACCATTAGGATACTTGGAAAACTCAGTTTGGGAAAGATTTAACTTTAGGTTATCCTTGTTATAAATTCTAATTTCCTTACGACAGAAAGAATTTTGGTGCATTACTTCCAAAGTGTAAGAACCAGCTTGGACATTAGAGAACTTTTTAGAGGTTTTTGCTGCCAGTTTGCCAATAAAATCACCTCCCAAATAAAGGTCTCCAGCAAGAGGACTTTCTATGGTTAAAGCACCTGTGCCCACTGACACTTTTTTGGTTATAGGTGATAGTGGAGTTAAGGAATTGAGCTCTATAGATTGTTTTTCGGAATGCGGAATTTGCTGTTCGGGAATAATTATTTGTTGCTCCGGTATCTTTTTAGGTTCTTCTCTATAAGAATCGGGAGCATCAAAATCAATCATTGTGGTCTGATTTTTATTAACATTAGCTAAACGGATAATTGTTTCCTTCGGACTAACCAATTTCAGTTCATAAACTCCAACCGCTATATCTTTGATAATGGACTGGTCTCCTGCAAACAAACTTTGGCTGAATTCACCATCTATATACAAGTCCCCGCCAAAAGAGGTTTTAACTTTTATGCTGCCATAACTTGGAGAAACAACAGGTTTGGGCTCTTGAGGAATAGAAGGAGGAATAACAGGAGAAATGGGTGTAACAGGTTCTGCCTTAACAAAATAGAAATCCTGCCTTAAAGTTCCTGTGCTATAGGGAATTTGCCGTTCTTGGGTTTTAATCGCTACTTCGTTACTGACCCTTTGAATAAGATCAGTAATTTTAATCCCCGGAGTGGTAATATTGGCAAGCAAGGATTCCGTGAAAGGACTATTTCTACCTTCTCCATCAGAGGCAGTTCTTCCTTGTTCCGTAGCAAAAATTACACATTGAGAGCCGGCTGAAACTGTCATTGGAGCTAAACCGCTTCTAATGGAACGCGAAAAAGCAAAAGGATTATCTCGGCAGGCATCTAAAATTACAATGCTTATAGCAGCTCTGCTCAATTCATCCAGAAGCATTGAAGTATCATAAGAAAGATAAGCACAACGCGTTGCTGAATCAATATATTCATTCACCGGAATAAGATAATTCTTACCTTCAATTTGGGCAGCGTGGCCACTATAAAAAAAGACCACTTCATCGGAAGGAGTAAGTGTAGAAACAAATTCACCAACTGCCCTAAAAAAACCTTCCCGATTGAGGTCAGTAAATAAAGAAGCGCTAAACCCTAACCCTTTAAGAGCATTATACACATCTGAAGCATCATTTATAGAATTGCGCAAAACCTGCTCCTTGTAATTGGAATTTCCAATTACTAATGCTTTGCGCATACCCCATAAAGGGCTTAAACAAGTAATAAGCAGAAGTAGAATAATAACTGCCTGTTTCACAACCACCTCCTTAGATAAAGTGGTTTTGCTATAAGACCTCTTTAAATATTATAACCGATATTGGAAAGAAAGCAAATAGACCTTATATTAACTGCAGATCATTTTCGCCCACAATGTCCAATAGCTCTTATATCCTATTTTTACTTATTAATTGTTTGAGGAAAAACTGTCAATAGAAAAGTCAAGAGGTCTACAGGAAATGAAGAATAAAAAGGGAAAACACGCATCAGAGATAGGAAAAATAAACATTGACAATTTTTAGAGTTCCCCTTAAGAAGTAAATTGATTAATTATTTTGATGATTAGTAGTTAAGGAGTTTTTATGAAAAAGTTTATTGTTCTACCGGTCTTATTGTTGCTTTTGTTATCCTCTTGTGAGGAAATAACTAAAGTAACTGTTCGGGATGATAATCAGGATCAGGTAGCGCATTTAGGTCCCGATCCCGATTTGCTTGGTAATACGGAATTGTTTTTTATTCCTGGCACTATTCAGGGTTCAGCTATTTGGGTAATAAATGGTCCTGCAGCAAATATAGGAGTTGACATTCGGGATAAAGATAGTTCGTCTTTTATATATTTTGCCGATAGCTATATAGGTTCAGGTTCTAACACTGCTCAAACAGGAACTCAGATACCCTGGAATAAATGGATGAAAGTTCGTGTAGTGGTTTATAAATCAGGACTTTCAGGCATAATAGTGAATATTATTCGGGCTTTGGGTTTGGACTTTTTTGATTCCTTAGAGGACTATATGATTGAGCAGATATTTGAAAATGAGGTCTATTTAAGCAAAGACGGAACCCGGCTGACAACCCCTGTAAAGAGTTATTACAAGCTTCAGGAATTAAACCTATAAACACAGGATATTGAAGTAATACAGAGGTATATCTTATTGCCTTTATATAAGTTGGCAAAAAAGGAACTGGAGAAAATTCTCCTTGCTTACAGGTAAGATAACTATCCTATTGAGCATATATAAATGTTTTTTGTTTTATGCGGATTCCTGCCTGTGCAGGAATGACAAATGGCTTATCAGTAAAGAAATGGTATCAGATGATAAAACTTGACGGATTTTGTAGTTAGGGAATAAAGGAAAAAATTTTAAGTAAACAATAGGAGATGAATGATGCAATTTTATGAATCCCCTCCTTATTCAATGACTAATAAGATAGAGGAGACACCCTTAGCTCCTGCTATGAAAATAAGTGATTGGATAATCGTTTTGATCCTGACCTGCATTCCGGTATTAAACCTTATTATGTTGATAATATGGTCTTTGGATAAAAGAGGCAATCCCAATCGCCGTAGTTTTGCCCAGGCAGTTTTAATTTTTGTGGCTGTTATGTTAGTCCTTTCCAGCTTTTATTTCGGGCAGATGACTGGTTGGCTTTTTCAAATAATGGCTTTAATGTAGAAATAAGGAGAAAGTATGAAATATTTAGATTTGGCAATGAATGCGGCGGAAAAATTCGGTGCTGAATATGCCGATATCCGCATTCAAAAAACAACTGATCAGGTAATTTATCTGCAAAACCTTTCCCTGAAACATACCAGTAATAATGTTCTGCAGGGTTATGGCATTCGGGTTTTCAAAGATGGTGCATGGGGTTTTGCGCATAGCAATGTTTTTAATGAAGAAGCTGTTTTAGCTACTGTAAAAAAGGCAGTTGAGATAGCAACTCTTTCTGCGGAAGTGAATAAGACACAGAAATTGCGTTTAGCCCCGGAACGCAGTTACATAGCTACTTACAGAACTCCCGTTAAAATTGATCCTTTCACTGTTCCCGTATCTGAAAAGATAGACCTGATGATGGAAGTTGCCCGCACAATGCTTGCTTATGAAGGAATTATGAAAACTGTGTTTTTAATGATTCTGCATAAGGATGAAAAACTTTTTGCCAGCACTTTGGGCACGCGTTTAGACCTTACTACGCAGTTTATCAATCCTATGATTACGGCTGTAGCGGTTACGGAAAGTGACAGCCAAAGCCGAACTTTTGATGAAGGTGGAAGAGCTGTCGGTTGGGAATGGATTTTGGAACTGGATTTAAGGGAAAAAGCTAAACAAATTGCCGAAGAAGCAATTATCAAAGTGAAAGCGGATACCCTTGGTGCTGAAGAACGCAGGTCTTTAATTCTTGATCCTAATCATCTGGGCTTAACAATGCATGAAAGCGTTGGTCATGCTACCGAACTGGATAGAGTTTTAGGTTGGGAAGCCGATTATGCAGGTGTTTCTTTTGCCACACCGGAAAAATTGAACAACTACCATTACGGTAGTGAACTGATTAACTTTGTGGGAGATAACACTTTGGAAGAAGGTCTTGCCACTCTCGGTTTTGATGATGATGGGGTTCCTGGTCAAAAATGGTATATTATTAAAGACGGTATATTAAAAGAATATGGCAGCACACGTGATACTGCTTTGGAAATTGGTTTGAATGCTTCCCGCGGATGTAATCGTGCAACATATTATTTTAATCAGCCGATTAACCGCATTCCCAATTTATATTTACTGCCAGGAACAAAACCCTTAACTCCGGGTGAACTTATTGCCGATACTGAAGACGGAGTTTATATTCAAGGCAGAGGCAGTTATTCTATTGATCATCATCGCATAAATTTCCAGTTTGGAGGCGATTTCTTCTGGGAAATTAAAAACGGCAAACTGATTCGTCCCTTGAAAAAAGTTATTTACAAATCTTACAATCCGGAATTCTGGAATAGTTGTGATGCTATTTGTGATGAGCGTTTTTGGCGTCCCTTCGGGGTTGTAAATTGTGGCAAAGGTCAGCCGCCACAAACAGGAAGAATGACTCATGGTGCCTCAACGGCAAGATTTCGTAATATCCGGGTAGGAGGTTCACAATGAATAGCGAAAAAATTGTGCAATACATCCAGAAACACTGCATAGCAGATGACTGGACACTAAAAATTACTAAAGATGACAGCCACGAAACCCGCTTTGCTCAAAATGTTATCACTCAACATATTGCCGGGGCAATGAAGGAAATTTCTTTAAGCGTTTCTTTCGGTAGTAAATCGGGAAGCTGCACTGTAAATCAGGATGATGAAGAAAGTTTGGCATATCTTGTTAAAACAGCTGAAGAAATTGCCAAATTAGCTCCCGAAGACCCTGAATTTGTTCCTTCCGTAGGGAAAATGGACATTCCGGAGATTGCAAATTGTGATCCTCAAACTAAGGCTCTGGAACCTAAACAATTAGTAGATATTGTTCAAACCAGCATTAACAAGGCAAAGACATTTGGAGCAACGGTTTCCGGTTTAACCGAAAAGCATATTGAAACCAATGCTCTATTTACTAAAAATGGTTTTGCGGGTGAATATGAAAAAAGTGATTTTGGTCACTCTATGACACTGAAAAAAGAAGAAGTAGAAACAAAGGTTGCCTATGAAGCCAAAAATTTTGCGGACTTTAACCTACAAATCCTTTTGGAGAAACTGCTCAATCAGGCATCATCTCTTGCTGTAAAACGGACATTTGAACCCCAAAAAATAGCTGTCCTTTTAAGACCTCTTGCTCTTCAGGAATTATTTTGGTTTATGGGTTGGATGATGGACCGCAGATATGCGGATGAAGGTATCACTCCTTTTACAAACCAAATTGGAAACCCCTTCTTCGGAGAGAAATTCAGCTGGTTTTCTACTTGTAAGCAGCCAACTCTTTTAGCACCACCTTTCGCTCACGATGGCATAATTGCCGAAGAAATTCCCTGGGTGGAAAAGGGCATTTTGAAAAACCTTGCTACCAGCCGTTATTGGGCAAAAAAAATCGGCAGTAAACCTTGCGATATCTATAATATGTTCATTCCTGGTGAAGGATATAGTGAAGAAGAAATGCTCCAAATGGTTCCCCGCGGGCTTATTGTAAACAGCTTTTGGTATATTCGCACTGTGGATACAAAAGCAGGTGAATTTACAGGAACCACTCGCGATGGTGTATGGTATTTTGAAGATGGAAAAATTCAATATGCTGTAAATAATTTGCGCTTTAATGAAATTCCTCATAATGCAACCGGAAGAATTATTGCTACAGGTATCAGTGAGCTAGCAAATCCTATTTCTTTGTTGCCTCCAATGCTTATTGATAACTTCAATTTTGTAGACAAGACCTCTTTTTAGAAAAAATAAATTGACAGAAATGTGAAAACTAAAAACAGGTATCTACAAATGCGATTCAACATTCGCCCTAAGCCAATTCCTTCTATTACGGGAGTGCCTTTGGACCAGAATGTTCGATCCCGTTAATAAAAGGAGATACCAAATGCCAGACAGAACACTCATTTGCCAGGACTGTTCCAGAGAATTCGTTTTCACTGAAGGTGAACAGGAATTCTATAAGGAAAAAGGCCTTCAGAACGAGCCCAAACGCTGCCCCGAATGTCGTAAGGCAAAAAAGGCACAGTTTAATCGTAACAGACGCAGACAATCTAATTAGATAGTTTCTAATCTGTTAACGCCACTGCTAAAATGTAGTGGCGTTTTTGTTTGCCTCGCATAGATAAAAAGTTGCCGCTCACGAATTTCACAGATTAATTTTAGAAGCGAAGTTTTAGCGATTAGAACATTATCTAAATTAGTATGTTATGGCGAGTTCTTATTTTGAAGTTCTTCGTTTATTATCCTTGTTCTTATAAACAGTACAAAAAAACTATTCCTATTGATCCAGTCGATCCAGTTATCCTCGTTCCATTTTTTTAGCTTTGATAATAATAATTAGAAACTGGATAAAGAATTTTGGTCTTGACATATATGAAAGGTCGCTAAATGTATACTTATCGTTTCTATAAATTGTTAAATTTTAGTTTGCATATATGAGAATGGAGATCAAATATGTCTATGCCCGAAAAGGAATATTTAAGTATAAAACAAGCCAGTAAATGGGCAACCCAAAAATTAGGGAAAAAGGTTACCTCTTCCAATATTGCGTATTTAGTTCAATATGGAAGAATCAAAAAATATGGTGAGAATGGACAATGCTATGTGTTAAAAGAAGAATTGGCAGAATATTACCATAACATTAGCCATAATAAAAAAGAAGAATGGACTCAGCAACTTGGTGAAGATTTAAATTGGGTTCTGGCTTTTGATAAATATACAGAAGCAGAAACAACTAAACATGTGCACAGATTACATCCTTATAAGGGTAAATTTATTCCACAGTTAGTTGAGTATTTTTTAGATACTCACACAGATAAATTTAAGCAGGAGGTATTTTTTCATCCTGGAGACATTGTTCTTGACCCATTTGTTGGTAGCGGAACAACTTTAGTGCAAGCTAATGAATTAGGTATTAATGCTATAGGTATTGATGTTTCTGCTTTCAATGTTTTAATATCCAGTACTAAAATAATGAAATACGATATCCAGAGTTTAAGTTTTGAACTAAATAAACTGACCAATGGCCTAAAAAATTACTTGATGGATTCCAAGGTATTTGAATTTGAACAGGAATTGCTTGAGGAACTAAGCAAATTTAACAAGAAGTTCTTTCCAGTTCCGGAGTTTAAATACAAAGTGGCACATAACTTAATAGATGAGAAAAGTTATACTGAGGAGAAGGAAAAAGAGTTTTTGCCAATTTACTACAGTTTAATTGATAAATATGTAATCAAATTACAGCAGGATAAATCTGAAACCTTTTTGGATAAATGGTTCTCTCAACAAATTAGAGAAGAGCTGGAATTTATGGCAAAGGAATTAAGAAAAATTGATAATGTTAATAACCGTAAACTTGCCAGTATTATTCTTAGCCGAACTATGAGGAGTTGTAGAGCTACTACTCATTCAGATCTGGCTACTTTAATTGAACCTGTAACTGCAACTTATTATTGCAAAAAACATGGAAAAATATGCAAGCCACAGTTTTCAATTTTAAAATGGTGGGAAACCTATTCTAAAGATACACTAAAAAGAGTAATGCAATTTGCTGCCTTAAGAACAAATAGCACTCAAGTATGTGTAACCGGTGATAGCAGAACTATTGATATCTATGACAAAGTAAAACAAGTAAATCCCGATTTTGCAGAAAAAATTAAAGTGAATGGAATAAACGGAATTTTTACTTCTCCCCCCTATGTTGGATTAATCAATTATCACGAACAACATGCTTATGCTTATGATCTCTTTAACTTTGAGCGTAATGATGAACTGGAAATTGGTCCTTTATATAAAGGGCAAGGGTATGAGGCAAGAAAAAGTTACAGCGAAAGCATTGTTCAGGTCTTACTTAATTGCAAGAAATTTTTAGCAGCAAACTATAATGTATTTTTAGTGGCAAACGATAAATATAATTTATATCCTCAGATAGCTGAAATTGCCGGGATGAGAATTGTTAATCAATATAAAAGACCTGTTTTAAACAGAACCGAAAAAGATAAAACTGCTTATTCGGAAGTTATATTCCATTTACGGGAGAAGTAATTGAATGAATAAGTTCTCTGCCGAAAAAACTCAAAAGATATCGGAAGTGGTAATCAAAATCCTCTATAGAAGGTTTGAGGAATTTCCTTCTGATCTCTCTCGTAACCGTAATGCTCCTTTTCACAAGGCCTTTTTGCAGGCATTTTATGATAAAATGGATCGGTATCAGATAAATAATTATGAACTCATTGGATTGAGTAGCTGGTTACATGGTTTAAATACAACTTTGGGTCAGGTTTTTTTTGAAAAAGTAGCTCATATCCTTAGTGGAGGCGAAAAAAGAGAATTTACTTCTGCTCGCTCAGGGGCTCTAAATATTACGGTAAAACAGCAACAAGCTATTATGGACATAATGACGGATTTATCCAATAGAAATAAGAAACCCGATTTAGAAAGAGAACTGCAAGCTATTCCTAAGGCAGGAAAAAACGACTTAATAGAAACCCAGGGATTTAGTGCAGATGTTTTTTGGATTGACCAAAATGGTATTGAGGCAATAGAATTGAAAACAGTTAAACCAAATTCAGGTGAGATGAAAAGTGAGAAACAGAAAATACTAATCGGAAGGACTGCATTGCAAAATAAGTATCCAGATAAAGATGTCCATTTTCATATTGGTTTTCCTTTTGATCCAACAGTAGATGAAGATATTGAATCACCTTGCAGTTATAATAAACCCCGATTCCTGAATAGTATTATTTGTGGGAATGATTTCTTTGATCCCAAAGAAGTTTTGCTTGCCAGTGAGCTTTGGGACTATCTTTCTGGACAGAAAGGCACAATGAAATTCCTGATAAACATAATTAATACAATTGCCACGCCGGAATTTATGGATGATTACAATATAGTCCAAAGTTTTAATGGTAATTATAACTCTAACATAATGAGCATCTTGGAAAAATGGAATCTATTCAGCGAAATGGAAATAGCGCAATATAGCGAGTTGATAAAAGAAAACATAAATAATAACCGAAACTTAGCTCGTGTTTTCAATCAACGCATTATCAATCCCGATTATAATAGGAATCGCTATAATGAATTAAGCAAGCTGTTTTAATGTAACATAAATATAGGGTTAGAAACGAATATATTTAGGGCTGTATCATAAGAGAAAAATAGCGAGATAGCACTATCTCACCACTCACATTTTTAACAATTTACGGGTAAAGGTTCGTTCCTGTGTTTTAACAACTATCAAATAGATTCCGGAAGTAGTGTTGCGCTGTTTATTATCCAAGCCATCCCAGGAAAGGTGATGAATTCCTGTTTCCAGATAAGGATATTCCCAGTTCTTAATCAATTGTCCCTTAATATTATAGACCTTCACCATAACAGGAGCGGGAGAAGCAATTTTCAATTCCAAAAAAACAGAATTGCCAAAAGGATTGGGATAAGCGCTTAAATATTCAATTTTATCAGGTGGCAGAGGAGGTGTTTCGGGTTCAGTAAAAGGCACTATCAGAACAGCAGGACCAAAAATTTGAGTAAAACCGCTGTAAGAAACCGATTCCAACCAATAATACAAAGTATCGGACAAAGCAGTTTCAGAATCGTAATAGCAATAATTATTTCCCGTTGCACAACCTGTTGCCGGGATAATTACAGTATTCAGTTTAACCGCATTGGACAAAGAAAAATTGCTATTCCGGTAAAGATTGTAGCCCAGCACATTGTTTTCGGAAGCAGTATTCCAGTAGATATTACCCCCATTAGAGTAGGTAGCATAAAAAGATGTAAGCTCAACCGGCAGAGTAACTTCCTCTGCTGTGAAAAAATCCATTATGCGAGTTACAAGGTTTGCTCTGGTATTTGGAAAAGTGCCATCCGTCAATTCACTCAAAGCATAGCTGAAGACAAAACTCCGTTGATTATAGCCACCAGCACAAACAACTGCTACACATCCGTAATCACTTTCCTCAAAGGCACTTCTGGCATAAGGATAGAGCTCTGTAAAGCGGTCTATATAATCCACTTTGGTTTGCGAAGAGGATGTAAACAGCATTCCGGAGGAAGGTGTGTTAGAAACACCGCTAAGGTTATCTATAGAGTTAGTTACGCCATCTTCGGCACCGATTATTCCCAAAAGGGGCCAGAGAACTTCATAAGCATCCAATTCACCTTGAATATCTGGAAGATAGTAAGTTAAATCAAAACCGACAACATCCACTCCTTCAATATAGACCCTGCCACCAGAAATTAAATAATTATAAAGGGCATTAAACATATAGGGTTTATCAAAACGCACGATATTACTGCCTACCGCGCCAAAACTTAAAAAAACCGCATCAAAACTATAAAATGAAGCAGGAAAAGTAGTTCCGTAAACACAATTGTAGCCCAAATTCTGCAAGGTGTTTTTAATAAAGGTTCCGCTCATATCTCTTCCCCCGGAAATGCCTTCCCAAACAAATATCCCTCCTGCATTAATAAGAATGCTGAAAGATAGGTTATTTCCTGCTACAACCGGTAAATCCGCAGTTGTCTGCAAATTGAAGGTTACATATTGAGAAGTTGCAGTTGGCAGAACATAAATATTAAAGACCTCTTCCAAAGTAAAATAAGCATCGGCAGGAATGCTTTGATTGTAGCTACCGGAAAGGATATTTACATTAGGATTGGTGGTAGAAAGAGTAAAAGTGCCATTAGCAGAGTATTCACCGTAACTTCTCAGCAACAGATTTACCGAAAATGTTTCCCCTGGCTCCACTGCCAAATTTCCATTAGCGTCTGTAGCACCTCTATTTTCTATTAAGGCAAGGCGGATTTCCTCATCAGAACGAGGATTATCTTCTTGCAGAGCACGCCTTGCATTCAATTTGCCTTCACCCAAAAGATTTTCTTTTCCGAGATTAACTGCATCAACATCATCGCAACTTCCTTTAATTCTATTGAGAAGAGTACTTTGGCTGATTTCGGGATAATATGATTTGATTAAGCCCGCTAAAGAGCTCCCTACGGGACTGGCATAAGAAGTAGCATTACTAACTGTTGTATAACCACTACCGGAAAGAGTGCCAATGTAACCCGTAGGAGCACCGACATCCACAAATGCACCATAACAAGAAACGGAAGATTTCACTCCGTTATTTTGCAGAGCAGCTACTGCCAAAACATTTTGATAGGCGGCTGGATAGACAGGAACTGTGTTATTACTATTACCTGCAGCTGCAACAATAATAGACCCTAAAGAATAAGCATAATTTATAGCTTCCTGATTTGCCTGCGAATAAGTAGTTCCACCCCAACTGCAATTTATGATGTCCGCTCCGTTTTCAGCCGCATAAATAATACCCTGATAGCCATTATATATTGAACTTGAGCCAGGATAACTGCAGGAAACGGGCATTAAAGTTAAATTCCAGGCAAGGGAACTAACTCCAATTGTATTATTTGTTCTGGCAGAAAGAATTCCGGAAACATTTGTGCCATGACCACTGTTTTCATAAGGATTATTGGTTTCCCCTCCACTACTTGTTGCCATAAAATCCCAACCAATGAGGTCATCAATTTTTCCATTTCCATCATCATCAATTCCATTCAAGTCACCCGTATCCATAACCCAAGTGCTTCCGTTATAATAAATTGTGTAACCATTGTGGTTGATATCTTCCCCTAAATTTTGCCAAATATTTTCTGCCAAATCAGGATGAGTCCATCTGCAGCCGGTATCTACCAGAGCAATAATTACAGGTTGAGTGCCATTTTCACCTTTATGAATATCCCAGGCGGATTCTGCCTCCAGAGAAGCAAAATAGCGAGATTCTGAATAATGCTCGTCATTGGGAACAGCAAAAATGACATCGGGATAAACAATTTCCGCATATTGCACACAGGGGTCAGAAGAAAGTAAATTTACAACTGCCTGAGGCGGATAAGGACTTTGCACTGTAAAAATTAGAGAAAGTTCACATTCCTCTCTTTTTTGCGGCGAAATGCTGAATTTAGGGCTTAAGGAACTGACCTGCAATTTCTGCAGTTTTTCATCTATAGACGCAATTCCTGTGCGATTATCGGACTTTTGCAAAGCAGAACGAAATTCCGGTTTCAGCTTAAAAATAGCTGTTCCTTCATTTTCCTTTAAATCAGCGGCAAAAAGTCCAAAAGCAACCAATAAAGCTAAAAAAACGGTAAAATGTTTCATTTCCGCCTCCTAAAAAACGGATTCTCGCCTTCTTGGAAAGAGACCTTTATCTCCTTTACCGAAACGAGGAATGATATGCAGATGAAAATGGGGAATACTTTGTCCCGCAACAGAACCGCAATTCATAGCCAAATTGTAACCACGCGGCTCAAATTTTTCCTCCAAAACTTTTTTCACCTTCAGAGTTATATCGTGCAAAGAAATTGTTTCTTCCGCATTTAGATTAAAATAATCAGGTGTATGACGCTTGGAAATAATCAGGGTATGACCCTTGCTAACAGGATATTTATCCCAAATTGCAAAGAAATGTTCATTTTCTGCCAGATAAACTGAGCAATCAAGATTACAAAATTCACAAGCCATAAGTTGTTACCTCTTTTTTATATAATAATGCATTCTTTCAGCTAAGCCAAAATAATGTTTGGCAGGGAATAAAAACAAGCTCTTTAGGTATAATGTTTCAATATCGCTTATTCTTTGCTAAAATCTGCTGTAATATAGATGTAAATAAATCAGGTAAGAAATCTCTTTATCCTTTTAACTCACTATAATATTATATAGTTAGCTGTATATTTTGCCTTTCTTGTTTTAAGATGTGTATTTGCTTGGTATATAGACGATTAAGTAACGACTCCGTAACACTTCCGTAACACTTCCGTAGTTTCGTTACGGAGTTGTTACTTGAGTGTTACTTGTTTATTACAAGATCAACCTGGAATGTAAACCTCCAGGTCAAACACAATAAAAATCAGGAACCATTTGCGCCTTAACATTTTTATTATTTCCGATATCTTTACAAGCGCAATATAATTTGTGACAGATTGTGAAGCCGGAGTTGCAGTGAGCTCCAGCTACACAAATTAAAAATGGCAAGATATCGTTTTCAAGGATTTCGGTGCAATTTTTTTCTTGCAGTAAAAGCATTGTTTCAAAAGTATTGTTTTATAGAGGCAATTATGTCTCTTATTTTGAGGTGTAAGAAATGAAATATAAAGTGCAAATCGTTTTGGCAATATGTTTATTGTGGACAATGTCCCTAATCTCTGCCAAGCCCGATCCCAATGCTTTAGTCGGTAAAATTGGAGATCGGGAATACAATTACAAAAAATTTAATGATGGATTTAAATCATATCTCCAATATCACGGAAAAGGAAAAGTCCTCACCAAGCAGGATAGCATTAAATTGAATAATCAATACTGGGAAGAGCTTATTGGGATGTATATTTATGACCAGGCAATAAAAGCTGGTAAAATAAAAGTTACCGATGCCGAACTGGAAGCAGAAATCAAGAAAAATATTCCCGCAGAAATTAAACAGATTAAGGATTTTCAAACCAATGGCAAATTTGATAAAGCCAAATATGAACAGGCATTAAAAGACCATCCCGATTTTAAACGGGAAGTTATGAATTATTCCCGCGACCTCTATTCCTATAACAAGTTGATTAAAACAATTAAAAATGAGGTAAAAGCTAATCCGGATAGCGTTAAAAATGCTTGGCTGAAAGAAAATGATTATGCCAGTGCCAAAATTATTCATTTTGATTACAATAAATTGACTTCTGTTAATGCTACTGATGATGAAGTCCGAGCATTCTATGAAGCCCATAAAGATGAATTTAAAAGAGAAAATGGACGCAGCTATCTTCTGGCTCGTTTTCCAGGCAATTTGAGTAAAGCAGAAAATGCGGAACAAAAGGCACAGGAAAATAAAATTTTAAGCACAGAACTTTATAACCGGGCAAAAGAAGTAGGTTTACAAAAGGCAGCGGAAGAAATGAACATTCCTCTGGAAGAAAGTCCCTATTTTAATTCCCAGGATCAAATTATTCCTCATATAGGTCGTGCTCCCGATTTGGTTTCTTTTGCCTTCAATAATCCCGTTGGTTCCATTCCGGATATTTTTTATGCTCCCACAGGTGATATTCTGGTTTTGGAATTGAAAAGCGAAACCCCTGAATATTACATTGATTTTGAGATTAAGAAACAGGAAATGATTATCCGGGCAAATCGCACCAAACGAATGTACACAATGGAAAATTATGTGCAGAATTTTATGCAAAGTGAAACACCGGAAACATATTTGGAAGCAGCAATTAGAGATAGTATTGCGGTTATTGACGCGGAAAAAGTGATTGCCGATAACGAAATTAAACCCTTAGGCAAAATTCCCGCTTTGAATACTGCAATTTTAAATACTCCCGAGGGCTCTTTCACACCTCTTATAGAAAATGAAAAACACTGGTATCTTGCCCTCGTTACCAAACGCCAATATCCCGACTTAACTCTCTGGGAAAAAGATAAAAAGAAAATCATTGCCGACACAGAAGCAAAATTACAGGAAAATCATCTCAATCAATGGTATCTTGAACAACGCCAGAAAGTTCAGATAATTGATAACCGGAAAGATTTTTATGAATTGCAAATGCAGCTGAAATTGTAGGAGGTCTTGAGGTTTTGAGGTCTTGAGGTTTAACACACTCTAAACAGAGAAAATGGTAATATAATTGTAAATATTTCATCCTGAAAATCCCCAAAATCCTGTTCATATCAGACCTATTCTTTCATCTGCACAATCGGTGAACTGCTTCATTTTTTCAGATTTTAATTGACGAACCTTCTATGCCTTTAAAAATGGAAAAAATATTATATAATGGACTACCTAATGAAGAGATTATTTATCCTCTTACTTCTGCTGACAGGTTGTTTTGGACTTAATGCCCAAACCGGACTTTTTAATTTAAGCTATGCCATTCCAATTGAAGAAGCCGATTCCCTGCTTGCTTTAAGCGACTTTTACACCCCAAACATAAACGACAACTTAGTGCGCTATTATCCTGAAAATAGTAATTATGTAGAGGCAATTCTGGTTTTTGTAGAGCCCCAAACAAGGCGTATTATTGGCTGGTTCATAAAATACAGTCCTGATAATTCTGAAGAAGATGATGCTTATGTGCTTCAGACCTTACAGGAAATGCATGGCAAAAACAATTATTTTGATGAAGAAACACAACAACTTATCTGGTTTTTATCCACTACTCGCAGTGTTCATATTATGTATGCTGATGATAACAGTTTAACAGTTCTCTATTATGATTCTTACTTCCCTGAACTTTTCCACCTCAAAGATAAAAAAGCTTTACGGAAAGATTCTGAAACCGAAAATAATACTTTACCAGAGGACTCTAAACCTGCACCTTCTGCCGAAGACACGAGATAATTAGTTTTATCTAAAAAATATTCATACTTTTAAAAGTATACTATGTAGCAATAAATAACTTGACCAATTAAAGCATTTATTTTTTAAAGAAAAAGATAAGAATTTGGAGTGAATATGAACATACATTTCAGAGATGTCCAAAGTGGTAGTGTTGAAGCCAGAGCAATTATAGAAATTGCGGATGGCGTTTTTTTAAATGAAGTTACCATTTTGAATATTGATGGTGAAATAGTAGTGGAATTTCCTCGCAAGAGTTTTGTAGGTAAATCCAAACGCACCTATTATATAGATATTATTACTTTTGAAGATAATGATAAACGGATTGTGTGGGAACTGGAAATTAAAAATGCTTACCGGGAATGGCGAAAAGCCAACAAGAAAGTGCTAATTTACGAAGAAAAATAAAAAAAGAAAAGGAGGATCATAAAATGATCACCGATTTGCAAAACATTCTCTCCACCAACATTAAAGGTATGAAACGTTCTGCTATCCGTGAACTTTTAAAGTTTCTCGGACAACCCGGTTTGATTTCATTTTCCGGTGGTTTTCCCAGCCCTCTTTCTTTCCCGATTGAAGAGCTGAAAAGCATCATTGCCGAAGTTATGGAAAACGAAGCTGCTTTTGCACTTCAATATGGAACAACTGAAGGTGATGATTTATTAAGAACTATGCTGGCTAATCGTTATAAAGCCAATGGCATAGATGTTACCAAAGATAATATCATTATTACAACTGCCTCTCAACAAGCATTAGACCTTATTTCCAAAATGTTTATTGACCCAGGTGATGATGTTATCGTTGGCTTGCCTTCCTACTTAGGAGCACTTCAGGCATTTGGTTCTTATGGAGCTAATATGATTGGTATTCCTATGGATGATGAAGGTGAAGACCCAAACTTGATGGAAGAAGCATTAAAAGACCTTGCTTCTAAAGGTAAAAAACCTAAATTTATCTATCTGATTCCCGATTTCCAAAATCCTGCTGGAATTACAATGAGTGAACGCCGCCGGAAAGAAATGCTGGAACTGGCTCATAAATATGATGTTCTGATCCTGGAAGATAGTCCTTACCGGGAACTTCGCTATGAAGGTGAAACTCAAAGAACTCTCTATGAACTTGATGGAACAGGTCAGGTTGTTATTTTAGGCACTTTCAGCAAAATCTTCTGCCCTGGTTTTAGAATTGGCTGGGTTGTAGGCCATCCCGATGTTTTAGATAAAATAGTTGTAGGAAAACAAGCAACCGATTTATGTACTCCGCCTTTCACTCAAAGAATAGCTGCCCGCTATATGGAAAAGGGTTATCTTGATCCCAAAATTGAAGATATTAAAAAGATGTATTCCGTGAAACAAAAAGTGATGCTGGAATCCCTGGAAAAATATATGCCAGAAGAAATGAAATGGACTCATCCTCAAGGCGGTTTGTTCTTGATGGTTACAGGACCTGAAGATTTGGATACTAATGCTCTTCTGCTGGAGTGTATTAAAGAAGCAAATGTAGCTTATGTTGCCGGAAACAGTTTCTTCTGCAATGGCAAGGGTTATAACACAATGCGTTTGAATTTCAGCTACGAAAGCATTGAAACCAATATTGAGGGATGCAAACGCTTAGGTAGTTTCTTTAAAAAGGTATTGCAAAAATAAATAAGTATTGGAGGAAAGAATGTCCAAAAAAGTCGAAAAAGACCGTATGGGCATGATTATACACGAAGAAGATACTCCCGAAAAAATGGAAGTAGAACTAACAGAAATAAAAGCTCCCGGCGATGATGATTCACCTGTCCTCATTTATTATAACTGGTGCAAAAAATGCGGAATCTGTGTGGCTTTTTGTCCAACCGGTTGCCTAGGAAGAAAAAGTGACGGTTCTCCTTTTGTGCAGGCACCGGAAAAATGTACTCATTGCGAGAATTGTGATCGGCTTTGTCCTGATTTTGCCATAACCGGTGCCAAGGAACGCTAAAGGAGTTTATAATGACAGAAAAAGATAAAAGTAAAAAGACCAAACATAAAACCACCTCCGATAAAGCATCACTGGCTGCAAAACCGGAAAGCAAACTGGAAGAAATTCAGGCAAAACGCGAACGCAAAACAGTGTTAATGCAAGGCAATGAAGCTGTTGCTTACGGTGCTTTGGATGCTGGAGTGAATTTTTTTGCCGGCTATCCTATTACTCCTTCCACGGAAATAGCGGAAATTTTAGCCGCTGAACTTCCCAAAAGGAACGGTGTATTTATTCAAATGGAAGATGAGCTTGCCTCTATTTGTGCTATAATAGGTGCTTCTTTGGCAGGAGCTAAATCCCTCACTGCTACAAGCGGACCGGGTTTTTCTTTGATGCAGGAAGGAATCGGTTTTGCCAAAATTACGGAAACACCTTGCGTAGTTGTTGATGTTCAAAGAGTAGGACCCAGCACTGGAATGCCAACAAGTCCTGCTCAAGGTGATATTATGCAATCCAAATGGGGTTCGCATGGTGATTCTCCAGCTATAGTTCTTTACCCGGATTCCGTTAAAGAAAGCTATGAACTAACTATCCGGGCTGTGAATTTAAGCGAAAAATACCGCACTTGCGTAATTTTGCTGTTGGATGAAGTAATTGCTCATATGCGGGAAGCAGTTTGCCTTCCTGATCTTGCCAATGTGAGAATTATCAATAGAATTAAACCGACTGTGCCTCCTCATTGGTATAAGCACTATGATGAAAATCAAAAATACCTTTCTCCCCTTGCCAGTTTTGGAGAGGGCTACCGTTTTCATGTTACCGGTTTAACTCACGATTCTCATGGCTTTCCGACAAACAAACCAAGTGAAGCAGCAGAAATGATGGAACGTTTACGGAAAAAAATATCCTATAACATTCGTGACCTCGTTCAGATTGAAAGCTACCAGATGGAAGATGCCAAAATTGCTATTTTTGCAGCCGGAATCACTTCTCGCGCTGCTAAAGCGGCAATTGCCTCTGCCCGAGCCGAAGGTGTTAAAGTTGGACTTTTAAGACCTTTAACTATCTGGCCCTTCCCTGATGACGCAGTTCGTAAAATGCTTCGTAATGTAGAGACAGTTATTGTTCCGGAACTTAATCAGGGTCAGCTGATTCACGAAGTGCAACGGTTGACTAAAGAAAAAAGTGACGGCAGTTTGATTCCTATTAACAAAGTAAGCAGTGAATTGATTACTCCGAATGATATCCTAAACAAAATCAAGGAGGTATGCTAAAATGGCTAATATTCCTCAACGCATTATTCATGAATACCTGCGTCACGATAAGAAATTTCCCCATGTCTGGTGTGCCGGATGCAGTAACGGTATTGTTTTAGGTGCCATTATTCGTGCCGTTGCCTCTTTGAATATAGACCGTAATGATATTGTAATGGTTTCAGGTATTGGCTGCTCTTCCCGGATGCCTGTTTATGTGGATTTTAATACACTTCATACCTTACATGGACGTAGTATTGCTTTTGCTACAGGCGTAAAAATGCACAAACCGCATTTGAAAGTAATCGTTGTAACTGGAGATGGCGATTGTGCCGCTATTGGAGGTAATCATTTAATCCATGCGGCGCGCAGAAATATAGACCTGAAAGTGATTATGATCAATAATAACATTTATGGAATGACAGGTGGACAATGCAGTCCTACTACTCCTCATAATGCTTATGCTACTACTGCTCCTTATGGAAATATAGAACCCGATTTTAATATCTGCAATCTGGCTATGGGTGCAGGTGCTTCTTTTGTTGCCAGAACAACAGCTTTCCATGTTCTGGAAATGCAATCAATGATAAAAGACGCTCTTCAGCATCCAGGTTTTTCTTTAATTGAAGTGGTAAGTGCCTGTCCTGTAATCTACGGACGCCTGAACAAAAAAGGCGGCGCAGCTCAAATGCTGAAGGACTTCCGCGATAATTCTCTTCCTCTTGCCGCTGTGGAAAAACTGCCTCCGGAAAAAGTGGAAGGAAAAATCATTCGCGGTATTTTACGCAAAGAAATCCGTCCCGAGTTCGCTGCCGAATATGCAGCTCTGTGCAAAAGAGTGCAAACCGAGGGAGGTGAATAATGGCTAAAACATTTGAAGTTCGCCTTTCCGGAAGTGGTGGTCAGGGCTTAATCCTGGCAGGAATCATTTTGGCTAAAGCAGCTGTTTTAGAAAACAGAAAAGTAACTCAGACGCAAAGTTACGGTCCTGAATCCCGAGGCGGTTATTCGCATGCCGATGTGATTATTAGTGATAAGGAAATATACTTTCCTGAAGCAACGAATATTAATTGCCTGCTGGCATTAACTCAGGAAGCATGCGATAAGTTTCTTTTTGACTTGTGCGAAAACGGAATCCTGATTATTGATACTACCTTCGTAAAAAATCTGGCTTTAGCTGCTGAGAATACCTACGAAATCCCTTTCACGGAAATTGCCCAGGAAAAATTAGGCAGCCCTATTTCTACCAATATTATGGCACTTGCCTTCCTGGTAAAAATTACAGGTATCGTAAAAGAAAGCTCTCTAAAAAAAGCAATAGAGGAAACGGTCAAGCCCGCATTTGTAGACCTTAATTTGAAAGCAATGCAGATTGGCTTTGACCTGGCAAAAAAATAGAAAAAATAATGTGTAGTCGGAGGACGCTGTTCCTCCACAAAAAGCAGAAAGATAAAATCCGAAGCGAATATCTGATAAAAAATGTGGAGCTTCAGCGAGCTCCGGCTACACGACTATAACAATCATAGAGTTAGGAGTCGTCACTGCCGCAAGTAATTATGCGCAACTCACAAAGTTATTTGGCAGTGAGGACTTATGACGACTCTTACTACCATTTCTTAAAGGAGATAACTTATGCTTAAACACATCAGCCATATTGGCATCGCAGTTAAAGACCTGGAAGCTGGAATTGCTTTCTACGAAAAATTGGGCTTGAAATTAGAAGGCATTGAAGAAGTTCCCTCTCAAAAGGTGAAAGTTGCCTTCTTTCCTTGTGGAGAAACAAGAATTGAACTTCTCTGCCCTACTTCGGAGGAAAGTCCTATTGCCAAATTCATTGAAAAGAAAGGAGAGGGAATTCAGCATATTGCCTTTGCTGTTGATGATATTGAAGCTTCTTTAAAACAAGCAAATGAATTAGGTTTAGCCCTAATTGATAAAGAACCTCGTCCGGGAGCGCATCACTCCGATATTGCATTCCTGCATCCAAAATCCGCTTTGGGAGTCCTGATAGAATTTTGCCAGGAACACGGGTAAAAGTGAACGGATTAACAGGTGAAACACGCGTTGGAAATAGAGAATTAGTAAGATAATGAGATGGTAAGAATTATAAAAGATTTTTCTTAATATATAAATCAAATCCTGTAAATCCTCAAAATCCTGTTCATCCCCTACCTATTCTTTTATCCGTGTAAATCCCTGTCCTTATCTTTTATCAGTGTTATCCGTGTTATCTGTGAGAGACATTTCTTTTGCGTGAAATCCTTGACAGATTTCCCCTCTCCAAAAATCTGCACTCATATATACTATTATAGGAGAAAAAATGTACGCCATCGTAGAAATTAAAGGATTTCAGTATAGGGCTGAAAAAAACGCTGTGCTGCGCGTTCCCTATCTGAAAACGGCAGAACCGGGTCAAACATTAACATTTGACAAAGTTCTTCTCCTGCGTGAGGAAGAAGAAATAAAAGTCGGTCAACCCGTTGTTGAAGGCGCTAGCATAGTTGCAGAAGTGATTGAAAATGGTAAGGGAGAAAAAAAGATTATTTACCATCATAAACGTAGGAAAGGTTATCGCGTGAAAAAAGGTTATCGCGAAAGTTACACAGACCTCCGGGTCACGGATATTTTGGCTTAAAAAAAAGAGGTTAAAAATGGCACATAAAAAAGGTGTGGGAAGTTCCAGAAATGGCCGTAACAGTAATCCCAAGTATCGTGGTGTAAAAAAACACGCCAGTGAAAGTGTTTTAGCTGGTAATATTATAGTTCGCCAAAAAGGTACAAAAATACACCCCGGCAAAAATGTTGGGATCGGCAGGGATTATACTATTTATAGTTTAATAGACGGTAAGGTTACTTTTACTATTGGAAAAGAAGGCAGAAAGTATGTGAGTGTGCAACCGATGAATGAAGAATGAAAAATGTAGAATGTAAAATGGATTTTGTAAGGAAATTATAAATAACTTTCGGTGATTTCGGTGACTAACATAAAAGCATAACTGCTAATTAAATTCGGTGTTCTCGGTAATTTCGGTGTTCTCGGTGTAAATGAAACTATAAGGAGAAAAGATGGAAGCACAACAAATTCTTCTGCTTATACTTAGTATCATAATCATCGGAACTACCATTATCGTAGGAATCACTTTATATAAGGACCAAGCATACACAGCCAATAAAACTGCTCTTGTTGCAGAAGCCAAAAATTTTGGTAAGAGAATTACCAAATATTGTCAAGACCTTGCTTCTTTAAAGAATGATAATTTACAAAGTGCTTCTGTAGATACAACTAAGCTGATAAAGTATCTTGGCTGGGAAGGCAATTTCATAAAGACAGAAGCAGGAACTTTTAACATTACTGCCGTTTCTGACTCTTCCGTAATTATTACGGGATATGCAAAAGCCAAAAAGAACGGCAAAAGCCCTAAAGTTATTGTTACTGTCACTTTCCCGGAAGGAAAAATGGATCTGGTGGAAAGTGACTCAGTAACGAAGTAAAAGCAAAAAGGGTGATTGTGCTTGACATAAAAAGGCAATCTCAAGAGTTGAACAAAATAAAAAAAGTCCGGTTTTGGAGGTAATAATGGAAATCCGGGATGATTTATATTACACGGACACCCACGAATGGATACATTTAGATGGCGATATAGCTACAATCGGTATCAGTGATTTTGCTCAGCATGAGCTTGGCGATATTGTTTTTGTAGAGCTTCCCGAAGTAGGACAAAAAGTAGCAGCCAGTGAACCCTGTGGTTCAATTGAAGCCGTGAAAGCGGTAGAAGACCTGATCAGTCCCCTAAGTGGCAAAGTTGAAGAGAAAAACATTGACCTGGAAGACAGTCCTGAACTGATCAATAAATCGCCTTACGAAGAAGGGTGGTTATTCAAAATTCGGATGTCCAATCCGGAAGAACTGGAAAATCTGCTTTCTGCTGCAGAGTATCAGAAAATAATTCCCTAATCCCTTCAGAGTATAATATCACCTTGTGATTACGAAGGACAATCACTTTCTTATAATACTTTCTGCTCCTTCCGGAGGAGGAAAAAGTACTATCCTAAACGAAATCCTGAAAGTTACTAACGATATAGATTATTCCGTTTCTTACACCACGCGCAGTCCAAGAGGAACAGAACAAAATGGAATTCATTATCACTTTGTAACCGAAGAGGAGTTTCAGAGACGCATTGACGAAGGTGACTTTTTAGAGTATGCAAAGGTTTTCGGAAACTGGTATGGCACTTCCAAAAGTTTTATTAAAGACCGTTTAGCAAAAAAGCATCATGTTATTCTGGACATTGATGTTCAGGGTGCTTCTTTAATCAGTGCCACGGATATTCCCTATGTAAAAATATTTATTTTGCCACCTTCTATGGAAGTGTTGCATCAGCGTTTAGTTTTAAGAGCTACGGATAGTGAAGAGGAAATTGCCAAGCGACTGCAAATTGCCAAAGACGAAGTTGCTTATATACCTCAATACGACTATCTTGTAATTAACGATAAATTGGATATAGCGGTTCAGGATGTTTTAGCTATTATTCGAGCTGAAGAAAATCGTGTATGCCGCTATAATCATCCCGCTATGGATTTTATATCTACAGGAGAAAAAGATGATTAACGAAAAACTTGAGAGCTTTCTGGAAAAAGCGGATATGAACTATTTGTTCTGTCTTTTAGCTCAATTGGAAGCATACCGCTTACTTCAGCTTCCAACTTATGTGAAACAAAAATTTCAAGATAAAATTACAGTTATGGCTATGAACCATGTAGCTGAAAATGAAGTGCCGGATTATATTACCGAACTTGCTGAAGCGGAGCTTGCAGAAGCACAGGAAAGTCCTTTCCAGGAAGAAGAAGGAGCCGAAGAAGAAGCCGAAGAAACAATTGATGATTCTAAAAAGTTCATTGAAGAGCTTACTGGAACCGAAGATTATGAAGAGGAAGAAGAGGAAGAAGAAGAATTCTATAATGAAGATAACGAAGACAACGACGAAAGTTAAATTATGTCTGTAAATGCTTTGCGCCAATATCTGGAATTCTTAAAAAACAGCGGTATCAAGGAACTTTATTATCCCCCAAGCGATAAACAAAAAAAATTAACAGAACTGCAAAAACAATATTCTACCTGCACAAAATGCCCTCTGCATAATTCACGCCATAAATTTGTTTACGGGGAAGGAAATCCTAATGCCATTGCAATGTTGATTGGAGAAGGTCCCGGCGAACAGGAAGACATTACAGGAAGACCTTTTGTGGGTGCTGCAGGTCAGCTTTTGGAAAAAATGCTCTCTGCTATTAATCTGAAACGCAGTGATGTTTATATTACCAATATTGTAAAATGTCGGCCTCCGGGAAACCGAAATCCCGAATCCGAGGAAAGAAAAGCTTGTTTACCCTATTTATTGGAACAGATTCAAATTATTCAACCTAAATTACTATTAATTTTAGGTTTGGTGGCAGCGCAGACCTTGCTGAATAATAATAATACTCTTGGCTGGCATAGAGGAAAAATTCATTATGTTATGGATATTCCTGCTTTTGTAACCTACCATCCTTCTGCTTTGTTAAGAAATCAGGAATGGAAAAAACCTGCCTGGATTGACCTCCAGGAATTCCAGAAAGAATATGAAAAATTGCTTGCTGCAACTATTAGCTAAAGGATTGCCGAATTATACTGCACAAATAATGTATATCGTTTTATGATTGAACATACAGATTCCTGATTACGCAGGAATAACAAGGATGCTTAATGAAAGAGGGAAAAAAGCAATTATTTTATTCTCACAAGGAGATAACGATGATTAAACAGAGAAATTCCCCTCTCTCTATTTTCAAACTGAATTTACCTATATCTCTTCTTATAACTTTTCTTTTAACTTTTTTAGTTGTAGGTTTGGATGCCCGTTTTGCTATTTATGGAGATACACGCAGTAATCCAAAAATTCATCAGCAAATTGTTCAACAAATTGTATTCCGCAAGCCCGAGGCAGTTTTTCATACGGGGGATTTGAACAGTTCAGGCAAAACGCAAAAAGAGTATGACAATTTTTTGCAGATTATTTCTCCCATCTCTCAATCTGCCCGTTTTTTTCCAGCGCGCGGCAATCACGAAAAAGACCTTACTTTATTTCTGCAGAATTTTCCTTATTTAAACGGCAGTTCTTATTACACCGTTTTTCAGGATGGCATCCGTTTTATCATTCTGGATAGTGTTTTAGACCTTTCCCCGGGTTCCGAACAATTTAGCTGGCTGCAAAAACAGCTTAAAGAAGATATCCCTTCACTGCTTATTTTACATCATCCGGTTTTTTCATCCGGAGAGCATAATGACGAGCTTGGTTTACAGCTTTTTTTGCCGGAATTATTGCAAAATACATCCGTAAAAGCCGTTTTTAGCGCTCATGATCATAATTACGAGCGTTCCGAATTTAAAGGTATAACTTACATTGTTACCGGGGGTGGAGGAGCTCCTTTAAGGGAAAAGGTTCACGAAAATCCCTATTCTTTGGTCTTCGTAAAAACCCATCACTATCTTATTGGAGAGCGAGAAGATAAGTCCATTTTCTTTAAGGTCTTTAACTTAGATAATGAGCTCATAGATAGCTTTACTTTAAACGGAATGTAATATGCCCCATCCAAAGGTTTTAGCAATTCACGATCTTTCCGGTTTTGGTAACACTTCCTTAATGGCAATTATCCCTATTATGAACAGGATGGGAATTGAAGTTACCGCTATGCCCAGTGCTTTACTTTCTGCCAATACCGATTATCCTGATTATATTCTGCAGGATAATAGCGAGCTTTTAAAAAAATCCCTAACGCACTGGAAAGAACTTCAGCTTAGCTTTGATGCCGTTTATACCGGTTTTTTGGGATCTCCTGCTCAAGTATATCTCTTACTTGAAAATTTGCCTTCTCTACTTAAAAAAGAGGGAATCGTTTTAGTTGACCCCGTTTTAGCGGATGAGGGAAAATTATATAGTTGTTATACTTGGGAAATGGTAGAGGCAATTCGTTCTCTTGTTTCAATCAGTCATATTATTACTCCCAATTGGACAGAAGCAATTTTTTTAAGCGGTTATAAAAATAGGAGGGACTTAAAAACCATCCAGGTATATGAATGCTGTAAAAAATTAGCCGCTTTGGGACCTCAAAATATAGTTATAACCAGTGCTCCTGATTCTCAAGGAAATTTTTCCTCGGTTGCCTTTTTTGCTGCTGAAAAAAATTTTTTCCGGGAATTTGAATGTAACTATGCTCCCGTAATCTTCCCAGGAGCAGGTGATTGCTTTTCTGCATTGCTTTTAGCCGGTATTTTAAATGGCTGTGATATTGTTCAATCAATAGAAGGAACTATCGCCTTTTTGCAGGAGGCAATAACAATTAGCATCCCTGTTGTGCAGGATCGAAAAACTGGCATTGACCTTATTTCTGCCTTAAAAAAAGACCCCCACCTCTTCTATTCTCACAAAGAGTAACCGCGTTTCTTTTCTACAAAGAGAAAAGAGAAAAAGGGTTTAGAAGGTTTAGAGGGTTTATCAGGTTTAAAAGGTTTAGAAGGTTGAGAGGGTTTAGAAGGTTTAGAAGGTTGAGAGGGTTTAGATACCTTAAAGCCCGGAGGGCGA
>ERZ795047.973-NODE-973-length-32475-cov-6.593060_pt1 | contig 32475 bp, 24 predicted proteins | sample MGYA00375131_ERZ795047 | MGnify/ENA primary metagenome ERZ795047 (study PRJEB30176, sample SAMN05720228) | activated sludge metagenome | isolation source: Anaerobic digester | place: Japan | collected 2015-05-20 ...
TTCGTGACCTGGTGATGGTTTTATCTGATTTCGGTCTATGGGAGAAGGTTGCCGGTTGCTACGAAGGGGAAAACTACCTCGGTGACGAGTTTCTCGAGGAGCATATTCGAAAGTACTCCACAAGTGACAAACTTATCATCCGGGCAGTCGTCGGCATCTACCACGGACGCCGTCTCGTCTCTTTCTACGAGTTATACCACTTCCTGGACGGGGAAACCACTGAAAAGCTTATTAAGTGGTGGCGGCAGGACTTCACGATTGGTAAGTAACGGTCCAATAACTCCCCTTTATGCCAGCAAGAAGTTATCGAGCTAGTTGTCCGGAAACACTCCCCTCTCATTGTCGAAAGGAACCGTTACTATCCTGAAGGCCATAAAACCTCCGATATATTCTGCGGCTTCTTGCGCCCGCGGGCTACTCCGTGCCCGGCGCTCGAAGCCGCAGCAAAGTGTAAAAAGGTAAAAAGGCTAAAGTGTAATCAGTGCACCGTCCTTGCAATACGAAAACCCAGGCCGATGTACGTGTCAGCAGGGGTGCTGTAGTAGCGGTTAGCTACCCGTACGTCAGCCGCGAAGTTGAGCCAGCTGCCGCCACGATCCACCCGGTAGGAACCAGCTGTACTGTTGTAAGGGTTTGTCTGCGCCGAACTGGAGTAGTTTCCATACCAGTCACTGCACCACTCCCATACGTTACCAGACATATCATAGATACCCAGCTCGTTGGGTGCCTTCTCTCCAACCGGGTGTGTTTTGTTTGAATTTGCTTTCAGCGCTTCTAAATATTCCGAGAAGACGTAAATTGCGTACACTGGTGGGTCTGTGCCTGGAATAGGTTCCCATTCTCCTCCTCGAGAATAGTACTCAGCTATATCAAGAAAGTTTCTTCCAGAATTCGCAGAATACCAGGCTGAATCATCTACATCGTTACTTCCTGAGTATTTATAGTCCTTGCTGTATTTACCACCTCTGGCTGCATATTCCCATTCGGCTTCGGTCGGTAACCTGTAGCCGACCACCTTCGACGGATCAGTCGTTTCTCTTCCGTCTTTATCAAGGAAGTTTCCGCTGTTGTCATATGCTTTCGGGAGTTTTTCTCTCTCGCTCAGCCAGTTGCAGTAAGCGATAGCGTCCCACCAGCTGACATATATTGCAGGCCTGCTTCCTCTTCCCCAGCCTTCGTCTTTCGGTTTGCTCCTTCCGGTAGCCTCACAGAAAGCGTCGTACTCGTCGAATGTTGTTTCATACTTGCCGATGTGGATGTTGTAAGTGAGTGTCACTTTGTGCGTCGGTTTTTCAGCGGGTGATCCATCTCCCCAAGTGTCGCCCATCGTGAAAGTTCCACCCTCCACATACACCATCTCTATTCCGGAAGTAGTCTTCATAAAACTTTCGGTCTGTGTAGTGCTGAACTTCCATACAGGACTCTCGCTCCTGTTCCCGGTAGTATCTCTGGCGATTACTTTCCAGTAATAATCCTTGCCTCCCTGAAGACCGCTGTATACAAACAACTTCTCCGTGAGGTCCCTAGCAACATAGGCTAGACTGTCCCTGCTGTTGCCCACCAGTACTTCGTATGTGATAACCCTTTTCTCGGTTTCCGGTATCTCCCAGGTCAGCCTTACCCAATCGAGGCTGTAGGAAGGCAGAACCTTTATTCTATTGTCGTTGTCAGAGGGCATCGGGTTGAAAGGTACCGGAAGCGGTGTGCTGTCTGTTGCAACCGCTTCGTCTCCACTTCCCAGGTAGTAACTGACATTCTTTACGAATGTTTTGAACCTGCTGAGTCCTGAATCTATATGAGTCATCACACCCGGATCTTCTTTCTGCAGGTATTTCAGGTGAAGCCTTATATACCCCGCCATTACCCTGTAGTATGCGTTTTCAATTGCCGCTGATCTCATTACCGCCCTTGCCATCCTCGCACTGTCGAATTTTGATTCAGCTAACTGTATTTCGGATTGGAGTTCGTCCAGATTTCTCGATAGGTCCACAAGCAGTCCTAGATGAATTATGGAGGCGTTCAGGAATAAATTGAGCCCTTCGGCGTCCTCTTTTATCCCCCTGGGAGAGATTTTAACTGTTGCCAGGTCCAGAAGCGCGTCGTCTATTATCTCCAGGAGTCCGACTACCGTGGATAATGTCGCCGGTTCGAGAATCAGCATCGCCGTGGAGACCTGAAGGTTCATAATCTTTGACAGCGCGTCTATGAGCTTTATTTCAGAGTCTGTAAGCAGTACCGCTTCCCTTTTCCTCTCCAGGGATTCCAGCAGTGCTTTTGCCTCTTTCAGACTGTTATGCTCCACAGCAGACATCGCCAGATAGATGCTTATGAAGTCTTCCTTATCCGTTGCCAGGGTATCCGCGATTGTGTTCAGACCCGCTGAAGTCAGTCCAAGAGCTATGGAGACCAGCTTGCCAGCCTCGAACACCGCCTTCACACTTGCCGGTAGACTGGCTCCAAGAGAGAAGAGGTCTCCTACAAGCATAGATATCCCCGTTCCCAAGAGCGCGCTCCCACCTTCTATGAGCAGTGTGCCTATAGCAGTTCCCATACGCTTTGAAGAGACTTCAGACAGTGTTTCGCTCCAGTAATCTGTCCAGTATTTCCAGTTTGGTTCCCAATACCAGTGCTTCCAGATGAAATAGATACCGAGGTTCTTGTCGTCGAGCTTCACCCTCCCGGTATCTGTCATTTCATAGACGGTGGGCAGTATGTGCACGTGTAGATACTCGTCGTATGCCACTTTTAATGCCCGGTCTCCGAAAGCGAATGCCTTTATTTTCGTGCTCGAATAGTCCGACGTACTCGCAAACGTAACACATAGAAAGCCAATCAGAAATAACGGAAGGAATACTCGTTTCATACCTCACCTCCATAAGCGAGGCCTCGCACACGAAGTAAGCACGTCAAGACTAAGGCAACACGCAACAGGTGGTGCAATGCGCTCATACGCTCAGTATAACAGTTGTTACATTCTATACAAAGTCAGATTTCCCCGTAGGTTCTTGTTGCCTCAGTTAGTGATTGTGGCTAATGTTCTGGGGTTGTTTTATCCACCCTCGAGTCCCACTCTCATAAACGTGTCTTCCGGCGCGGCGATGGGTATTCCAAAGGAATCGTTACTATCCTGAAGGCCATAGAACCTCCAATATCTCCTGCGTCTTCTTGCGCCCCTGGGGCACAAGCCCACGCCCCGGCGCTCGAAGCCGCAGCAAAGTGTAAAAATGTAAAAAAAGCTAAAGTGTAATCAGGGCGCCGTCCTTGCAATACGGAACCCCAAGACGTTGCTCGTGTCAGTAGGGGCGTTGCTGCCGCGGTTAGCCACACGAGTGCTCGTAGCGCCGTTGCGCCAGCTGCCACCACGATTCACCCGGTAGGAACCAGCTGTACTGTTGTACGGGTTTGTCTGAGCAGAGCTTGAGTAGTATTCAAACCAGTCACTACACCACTCCCATACGTTCCCGGACATATCGTATATTTCCAGTTCGTTAAAGGCTTTCGTCCCAACTTCTTGAGTCTTATTGCCGGAGTTCGAAGAGTACCAGGCAACATCACTAACATTATCGCTACCGGCATACTTGTAACCCTTGCCGTGTTTTCCTCCTCTGGCTGCGTATTCCCATTCGGCTTCAGTAGGTAACCTGTATCCTAGTACCTTCGACGGGTCTGTCGTTATTCTCCCGTCTTTGTCCAGCAAGTTTCCCTTATCGTCATATACCTTTGGAAGCTTCTCTTTCTCGCTCAGCCAGTTGCAGTAAGCAATAGCATCGCTCCAGCTGACGTTGATTACAGGCCTGCTTCCTCTTCCCCAGCTGTTATCACTTGGTGTCTTTCGTCCGGTTTCTTCGCAGAACCAATCGTATTGATCAAAAGTGACCTCATACTTCCCTATAAGAAAGTCGTAGGTCAACTCTACAATATGTGCGGGTTTCTGATCATCGCTGCCGTCTCCCCAGGTGTCTCCCATTGTAAAGCTGCCCCTTTCCACAAGAACAAGCTCTCCAGGATGAATAGTAGAGACATAACTGACGTATTCTCCCAAAAAAACCGGGCTTAATTTATAAATTCCATTTGCCGTTACTGTGATCTGCTTAACACTCAAAGGTTCATAACGCGATGAATCGGCCGCCCTCATTTCTACACGGTGATCGGGACCGATCAAGACCACGGATTCGTTTTTCTTTACGGTGTTCCCATCGATAGTCACTTCCAAATCGTCCGGAAAGTCAAAACTGACAGTGAATAGCTGGTATATCTTCCCGTCAACGAAGTTAGCCTGGAGATCCATAACTTCATTCTCTTTGAGAGTGAAAACGCTCTGCAGGCTCTTGCCGCCCGAGTCTACTTTCACCGTTAGCTTTCCTACAGGAAAGTTTGAAAGTCTTATATCCGTCTCTCCGTAGTTGACTCCGTTTATGGATACCTTCGCCGATGGGAAAGGTATGCTGTATATGTTGATAGTACCCGTCTTCTGCCCCAGAACAACTTTCTTCTGTTCGGTCGGGATCTTTTCCTGCGTGACCTTAGCTTGACTCAATTCAATACTTACAGATGTCGATCTGCCAGATTGGACGGTCACGGCGACGCTTTTGTCCTCATAACCTTCTTTCTGGGCAGTCAATGTGTACTTTCCAGGCGCGAGTGAGAGTATTAGCTGACTTCCAACGACCGTCCCCTTATGAACACCATCCACGAGAATCTTGACCCCGTCTGATGAGGTTATTGCAACATATCCGGGAGCTTCCGTACCTAGCAAAACAGTAAAGCTTATTACCACAAGTAATAGCAACAGGATCTTCCTCATATGCTCACCCCTTCAGGTATCTTCCACATATCCCTTACCTCTCGTAATGAATGCTTGCCTTTCCGTCTTTCATACACGAACCTATGGCATAGACAGTCGAGTCTGTCTGCACGCCCGGCAGGTAGAACAGAGTCACGAGTTCGTCGACGTCCTGCCCCTGCTTCTCCCACAGAAGCCTGGTTATCTCCGTAAGTTTCTCCAGTGAGACTTCTCTCCGGTCAAGAGCTATCCTCAGAGTCCTGTGTTTAATTGCTATTCCGAAGTCTCTGCTTTCTTTAATCCAGTAAGAAACGACGTCATTCTTTAGCACAATGACGGCCCCCTAATTCTCCTGAACAACTCTCCCGTTATATGAAATGAAGTGTGAATCAAAGGTATGACTGAGTGGTTTGGTGATATTCTAGCACCAGGGGATTTAATATCTTAACCATCTTTGATTGTTCCTTCCTGGCAGGTTCAGGCGATAAGGCAGTTTGTGAAGTCATCTGTTAGTTATGTTTCTTCCGTAAGGCTTACTGTATTTAGACTACAGGAAAGCGGGAGCTGTAGTCCCGTTAGGCAGAGATAAGTCAGTTGACTGAAAGATTTACATTCACTATCAGTCTTCGAGTCTGGCACGCATAAAGGCGTCTTCCGGCCCAGCGATGGGTATAGGTATGATTTTCGAGATCGTGTCCATAGAGACGCTTGAGAGATTACCCATCATTTCAAGAGGTATGGTCACTGCCCTGGCGCCGTTTTCTGCGAGCATCGTTACCCTGTCGGCAAATGAGAGCGTGGTCTTCAGGCTCCCGGTTATAGTCATATCCCCTATGATCCCCAGGCCCTTCTTCAGCGTGTTCTTGTGTATAGCAGAGAGTATGGAGACGAAGATGGCGACGGTTATGTCGTCACTCACGTCACTGCCTATTACAGGCGTGAGTTGGACCGCTATGTCGTAGTCTTTCAGCGCTGAGTTTGACGGCAGGTACTTGCGCTGGTTGGAGGCTATGCAGGAGATCGTGGTCTTGAGGGCCTCTTTCGCAGGCGTCCCGCCACCGCTTATGTTCTGCTTTCCCGAGCCGGGCACTACGATACTTTCGACTTTCAGCAGCGATGTCTTCCCGCCGCCAACAGATACGGTATATACGACCCCCGGAGGCAGAGGGTCCTGAGAGATGAGCGCCTTGCTGCCTCCCTCGTTTACGGACACGTAGGTCTCTTTCTTGCTCTCTTTGTCTATGTACGAGAAGTTAGTGTCCCAGAACTCGAGACCTCCAAGCTTCTTCAGCTGTTCCTTTACACGCCTCCTGCACTCTATAGAGAAGGAGAGGACGCTCTCTATACCCTCTTTCGTGTACTCGCCGTCGGGATAGAGAAGTTTCAGCAGGCCAGAGGAGGTCTTGCGTACCGCCTTCTCGTCTCTCCTGTTCAGCTGGCTCCCCAAATTGAAGTGCCTGTCAGGCACGTTGACCGCAGAGGCGCCCCTTAAGGACCGCATAACTTCGGAGAAGTAGTCTATGGCAAAACCGAAGTGATCGGTGAAGAGTTCGGCCCTCAGTTTCTCCACTTCCCAGCCCGGGAGGTAAGCGTGTATTCTGTCCAGAAGGGCGGTGTCCTGCATCTCCACAGGGAAGGGTTCAAACAGGTGCGACATCTTCAGAAGTGTCTGCACGTCGTCGTTTATATTCCCGTTGAAGACTATCCCCGCCTCGGCAACTACTTCCACCTTTCTGGCGAACGAGCCGGCCTCCATAAAGTCTTTGAGCATCTGCAGCGCCTGTTTGTCTTTGAACTGTATGCCCGCGACTTCGTCAAAGGCGATCAGGTCCCACTCTCCTACAAGTCCGACCTTTCGTGTGGCTATGTTGTAGAAGAGCTGGGCCACGGTAGTGTTGCCTCCGGACAGAAGGAAGGAGTAAGGCGAGATTTCGCGGTAGATGTACGATTTACCCGTTGCCCTCGGTCCAAGTTCCACGAGGTTGTAGTTTTTCTCAACCAGAGGGACGAGCCTGAGGAGCTGGAAGAGTTTCTGCCTCTGGTCCATCTTCTTTGGCTCAAGTCCTATAGAGCGGATTATGAGGTCGGTCCACTCCTGTGTGGTGAACTCTTTTCTTCTATCCACGAACTGGTCTTTTATAAAGTTGCTCAGCTGTATGGGGTGTATCTTCTCTACAACGAACGGTCTTCCCGGGTAGGTGTTGTGGTCGTAGATCAGATCGATTATCGCCCACATACCGCCCAGTAACATCTTCGGGTGTTCCTTGACCATTCCGTCGCCTATGACACCGTTGCGTATGCTGAGGTTTTGCAGACCTGCGACGTATTCGTTCTTGGTTATATCCAGCCAGGCGTCTATTCTGTCGATCACCCTGAAGATGCCTTTGTCCCGGAGCTGCATCTTGACCAGTTCGGCCATATCCGGCCGGAGGAAGTGTTTCTGGAGGATCTCCTCCACGGTGTCCACGCCCTTTATATCCCTCGGGTCGGACAGGTCGGCGTAAGTGCCAAGAAGGTGCTCGAGGACGTAGGAGGGCACGTTGTACCCTATCTTGAGGTTCCTCACGAGTGATTTCTTTATCACGTATTCGGGGTATATCTTCAGCACTTTAAGGTCGAGCGAGTCCAGTCCCACGTGGGTATCCTCCTATCAGAAGAGACGCGTCCGGGTCGGAAGGTATTGGCACTCCACCCAGTCAAGAAGAGAGCCGTCTTCTAAGTCCCTTATCTCTATTTTGAAGGTGTCGCCGCTCTTTGCAGCTATCCTTAGCGTCTGCCTCGTCTCCTCTTCTACCGGTTCGTCCAGTTCGATCCTCTCGTCCAGATACTGTATGTACACTCTCGGAGCGCTGCCGAAGAGTTCCTTTTTCGGGAAGAGGTGTATTTCAAAGTGGTCTTTCTGGAGTTTCTTCAGCCGGTCTTTGTTTCCTATCTCCACTCTCCAGCGCTTCTCGTCTCTGACCGGTGTTATTACCAGATGCGGGATTATGACTTCCTGGTGTGTTATCCCGCCGTGCCAGAAGTGGCCGCCGTAGTCTTTGAATACGTTACCGCTGTTTGCGTACAGTATGAAGCTGCTGCCTGCCTGTTCGTACTTGCCCTCTTCCGGTCTGGTGTTGTTCAGGCTGTACCTGATTCCGGAGGAGTAGCTCGCCGTCCTGTCCTGTTTGACGGTCTCTCCCTCGAGCGGAAGGTAAAATCCGTGATCGCTTGTGAAGTGTACCTCGTATCCCCTCTTCAGGAGGCTGTCGGCCAGTTCGGACAGGTCGGTCATTATACCACCGTAGAACTGTATGAGGTCGTCGTGGCCCATAGAGTCTATGTCCCTGGTCTTTATAACCAGCTTCTCCACTTCCGGCAGTTCCGAGTCTTTTTCGATTACCTCGACGCCCTCTACGAGCTCTTTCAGGTTCTCCTCCCTGCCCGTTACGCTGTCCAGTGTCTTGCCCGTATTTCGGTCGCGGACAATGACTCTGTTGTCCTTGAGTATCTTTTCTATATCACCGGATGAGTAGAGTGCTCCCATACCCACGGGCGTTTCTGTCGGTGTCGCCGCGAGCAGCGCGCCGTGTTCTATCTTTGCCTTAACCTTGAGCTTTAGGTCGCGGGCGAGTTCGTACCTGAGGGCGTCCACGACGATCACCGCTCTCTTGCCCTCCCCTTTCAGTATCCGCTCAAGAAGGCCCGCCTGTGTGGGCGCTATGCGGGGGTCGTAGCAGTTAGTCCAGTGGTTAGATACCGGCTCGCTCAGACGCGAGAGTCTATCTGACGCCCATTTCTTAAGTCTCTGGGGTAGGTGCGAGCCTCTCAGTTTTCTGTCAAGGGAGTCGTATTTCCAGAGAGTGTCACGGTAAGCGCAGAGAAAGCTCTCGAGCGAGTCTATGCCGCCCAGATCGGCATCGCTAAGGAGGGGTTCGAGCCAGGCCAGTTCGTCCCAGTAGATCCCGGCCTCTCTGTCTTGCTGTTTTCTCTTTCTCTTTTTCAGCCGCTCCTTTGCAAACTCTATAACTCCTGCCGCCTCTTCTCCGTTCAGGAGGGCTTCTATCCTTCTCTCGTACAGTTCAAGCTCTATGGAAACAAACGGGTGTCTGTAATCGTCCTCGAAGATGTCTATGTTTTTCAGTAGTTCGTCTTTATGGCTCTTCTCGAACCTCTCCGCGTGGAAGAGTATGCTCTCTCCCCACTCGTTAGAGTCGGTCCAGCTCCTGTAGTAGTCGTGCAGTTCCTCGCCCGGCCTGTTCTTGTATGAGGCCTCGAGTATCTTCTCGGCTATAAGGGTGGAGGCTTCCTCAGGCGAGGAAGCAGCGGTGAGTTTAAGGCCGAAGGTGGTGTTGGCAAAGTGTATGAACACGAACTCTCTCTCGGCTTCACTCAGGTTTGCTACATAGGAGCTGTCGCCGAGTATCTCCCAGAGGTTATCACTCACAACTTTGCTCACGTTCTCCATACCGCGGGTCTTTAGGTCGCGCCACCAGTCTTCCTCTTTGGGCAGGCCGTACCTGACAAGCGAGACGATGAAGTCCCTCTTGAACTCTTTACGGTCGATCCTCAACTCACTGAGCAGGTTTGCGGCAGTGACGAGCTCTCCGTTCCCCCTGTCCCAGTATTCGGCAAGGAAGACCAGTTCCTTCTCTGACCGGCTGGCTATGTACACGAGGACTTTCCTGCCAGATTGTGCCAGACCCTCGGCCTCGAGCATAGTGAGGAACTCTCTGTCCATATCCGTCAGGCTAAGGCAGTGCCAGCCCTTGTCCTCGAAGTAGGAGAGGCTATTCCGCAACAAGAGATCGGAGTCTTTCAGGACGACGGGTATGGAATCGTCCAGTCTCTCCAGTCTCGCAAGTACGGTCTTGAGTAAGTGCATACAGTACTCCTTTTCGTTCTACAGACCACAGAGTCTATACTCTGAACAGTTCAAAGGCCAGATTAACCAGTTTCTCCGTTCTCTGCTTAATATCCTCTAAAGTCCAGTTTTCCTTGTCTCGCAGATCGCTGTTAAGGAAGAGACCGTTTTTGTAGCCTATGGGATTTCCTCTCGTGTCTGTCCTGTCCCTCTTTTTCTCGAAGGAGTAAGTGGAGAGGTACTGATTGTACGCCGTCAGTGTAAGGTTTCCCAGCTTATGAACCCACTGATCCTGCAATAGCTTCGCTTTTTCCTTGTCTCCATCTGCGATGGCTTCCACCCAGGAATCTGGTATGTTTTCCCCCTTCGGGAATATGTGCTCGATAGTCCAGACAAGATTGTTGTTGTTGTCTCTCTCCCAGAAGTTAGGCTTGTTTTCCTTAGTGAAACGGGCTTCTTCAATTTTGGTCAGCACAAACCTTGTCGCTTCCGGGTTGTCATAGATGTCGCCGGCAAGCATTTCTCTGAAACGTTGATCCGGGGCAAATCTCTTCCTGTCTGTCAGGAACTCTTTAACCATATTTATGTTAAGTGTTTCCCTTCGCGCCTCACAAAAATCTATCGCATCTATGAATATCTTGTCTAGATCGCGTGTTCCGGGAAAGTCTGTTATGTTCCTCCTTATGAAATACTTCGCCAGCAGTTCCGACGTCTTCAAAGCAAGATTCTCTTTCTCTCCGTGCTCGGACAAGATATACAGCAACAGAGTATAGCCAGGGGCGCCCCCGACGTTCTGGAGATCAAAGAGGTTATTCCTGAACTCCTCTCCGTTTCTAGACTCAAAGGAGACCGAGAAGTTGCCATAGATTTTGGCCTTCTGGACCAGTTCCTGGAGTGTCTTGCTTGGATCCTTCTCTATAAGATTCTCATATATCGTTATTAGTTTCGATTTGGTCGCTTTAGAGATTCCCGGAAAACGAACTTCTTCCATATATCTGAAAGCGTTATAGTATTGTCTCAAGAACCTCTCCTGATCCCTGTATTCAGGAATATGAGTTATTATCCTGTTCCAGTGTTCAAAGGCGTCTTCTGTGCTCATTACCTTGAGTTTCTCCAGTTCGGCAAGCATCTTGTTTTTTATTATATCCATTGGCGAGAGAGGAACTCCTCTGTTATTAAGGCTTTCAAACAAAGTGAAGGCATCGGCGTGATTTGCCACTTCGATCTTTACAATGCTGGCCGAATTCAGTCTATCCAGAAATTCCAGGATCTGATCTTTACTCTCTTCTTGGAGTTTAGTCTGAAAGTATTTGAATACTTTGTATATTCTTCTGTTTCCCGCAAATAGGACTTTTCCGTTTTGCTTATGGAAGAGCCCGTTTTCACTGAGCAAAGAGCAGTAATCACTGTGGTTGTTGTTCTGGTAAGAAGGGACAACTTTAAGGGTCTTTCCGCCGTCAGATTTCTGCAACAGCCGGTTCTTGAGGTTGACCGTTGTGGCTAGAAGGTCATCATCATCCGGCCATTTCTTCCTCTCTTCCATTAGTCTGGCGTATATTACCAGGTAAAGTATTGAGATTGTAAGTAATCTCTGTTGGCCGTCTATGATCTCGAGGGGCCTTACTTCCAGTGCATCTACGCTTCTGTTTATGCAGATCATAGAACCGAGAAAGTGATCCTGGTTCTCGTAGATGTCGTCATACAGGTTGTCCCACTCTCGTTTGCCCCACACATACTCTCTCTGGTACTTCGGGATTTCGTATTTTATCCTTTCGTCTGGATTAAACAGAGCCGCCACTTTGTAATTGCCGGCAGACTGTATCACAACTTCACCTCCTACCACTCGACCTTCAGCATTTTAGCTACCATCTTTGGGCTGAGGGGATCGTGTTTGAGAAGGCCTTTCTTCTGAAGCGGCGCTATGTTTTTGGCCACGCCCCCGTCGATCTCGGGCAGGTAGCTGCCGTCTGAGAGTTCGTCCAGCGAGATTGCCAGTCTCTCGAGCTCTTCCATCTTCTCCATTAGCCTTTCCCTCTTCTTTTCGTCGGTCTCGGTGGCAAGCGTGTTCTCCAGTGTCCTGTTAACGTCTCCCAGGTATTTGGACCTTAGAAGGAGCATTCTGTCGTAGCACCAGATATGGTGCAACACAAAGAAGTTTACGCTCGCTTTGTCAGATACCAGGTGCCAGATTATAGGCCTGCCCATAAAACGCTTGGAGTGGTCTTTGAAGAAGTCTTTTAGCAGGTACTCCTCGAGTTTCTTGCCCAGCAGGTTCTCGAGTTCGTCGTAGGTGTCCCCTATTCCAAGCTCGCGCCACTTCTTAACTATTCTTGTTGGAAGTGATGTCTCTGCCGTATCTGTCGACAGGGACAGTATGCCGTCGTTGTCCTCTCTCATTATCTCTATCGTGAGAGCCTGTATGTGCTCGGACAGCACGTCCTTAACTGCCTCTGACGGGAGGGCGTCTATCTTCGCCAGCTCTTCAACCACGGTAACCGGGCTTACTTTCAGGGCACTAGCCAACTCTTCGACGATCCCGAACTCCATACCCGTTATAGCTTCGCTCTTACCCGAGCCTCTGTCGTGTCTGTGTTTCAGATACAGCTTCTTCAGTGTCTTTCTCTCGTCTTCATTAAGGTCTCTTGCAGGGTATGCGCCGGCCGGTACACCTTCGGACTCGAGGACCTCGAGGACGGCGGCGTAGGGGACAGAAGAGGCGTCCTGCGTCCGTCCAGTCAGTAAACCGGAGTGGGTTATGATGTCTGTAAGTGTGAGGTCTTCTGGCAGGAGTCCGTATAGTTTGAAGACGAGTTCGTCGTTTACAGCCTCGTTTATTAGAAGTCTCGCCTCGAGATCCGCCTTATGGATGAAGAACCTCTTCAGGGCGTCCTTTACCCTGACAGGCCTGCCCTCTTCTCGCAACTCCTTCAACCCCCAGGTGAGCGGGTCGTGTTTGAAGTCGCGTTCCATAACGTGGAAGCAGTATAGCTCTTTCTTTAGCTCTATGCAGTCCTGAGCGAGGGAGGAGAGAGTGACCGAGTTGAGCGTGGAGAGTGGAGAGTGGAAGGCAAAACTACCGAGAAGGTCGCGGATTTCGCCGGCGCTTATGGCTTTACTCCCGAGGGCTGATGGATCGGGAATAGGAATAGTCTTCAAATCACCCACCTGAAAGTCGACATTTGGTCTTATTGACAGAGACATATACGAAAACAACCTCGATGTCAGAACCGACAGAAACTCTTTGTCTGAACCTGTCTTGGGAAAGATGGCACTTCCCTTAACATCAAAAATATGATTGATGGGCATTTGCCGATAAGTGGGCCCTGAACTGGTTGTTAAAGTATAAGTCAACCCCTCTCTGAAGTAGTAGGATTCGTTCCTTATTACCGATCCCGAGAAGTCCTTAAGCTCTTTCCCGCTATCTTCCCAATTTATTGCCCACCACAAATTCCCGTACCACTTGTTATAAGGTCCGCCCTTAGCGTAAGGCACCCACTTTTTTCTATCAGTCCTGTAATCTAGCGAGATATCTTCCTGCCTTACTTCCCACCAGAAGCGCAGGAAGCGGTCGTTGTCTGCGGTTGCCAGCCCCTGAACGACATTTGCAAATTTCTCCAGCGGCTTGTACTTCCTGAACAGCTCCCTTATCCTGTCGCTTATCCAGTAAACGAAGGGATAGCCCGGGATCTTCTTGAACTCGAATTGGTTAAGAAGATGAACATAAGCGCATTCCTTTCCGTTACTTATAGCTTCAACGGCCTCTTTTAACGCTTCCCTCTTGGTCTTCGCGTTTCCCCTTTCGAACTTCACGAGGTTGAAGAAAACACACTCGTCACTGTTAGGTGGCGCTTTTTCTAGCACTATAACGGCAGTATCCACAAGAGCCTCACCGAATACGCCACCTAATCCGAAGTGTGCGAAGTCTATTAGTTGATTCTTGTTCAGTATCCACTTTCTGGTTTCGTCGTAACTGGATATAAACATATACGTCTGGGGAGTTATCATACCCACGTAACCGCCTTCGACGGCGAAGTCTGCACACCTCTTTATGAATGCCGCATACAGGTTCTTGTCGAAGCCCTTGAACCTGTCTTTAAGGAACTTCTTGTACTCGTCCGTCATATCCGCCGAGTCCAGATATGGTGGGTTGGCTATAACGACATCGTACTTCTGTATGAGCAGCTCGGCGAAGTTCATCCCCTGTTCTATATACTCGCCGTACTCCCTGTTGGAAGATACCGCCCCTTTTATGTCCTCCAGCACCCTTATCTCCGTCTCTCTCCAGTCCTCTTCCCTGAAGAACATAACGTCCGCCTTCTTGCGTTTCTCCTTGAGCTTCTCCAGCTCCCCTGTTATGTCCAGAAGCGAACCTATGGCGCTTGCGTCACTCAGTTGCTCCCATATAAGGTCTATGAAGTCCTGTACGGTCGTGTCGCTCCTGTACCTGTTCCTCACGGCAGTGAGTTCTAAGGAGTCTGACAAATGGAAGGCGGCCGATACGACGTTCATCGTGTATCTCCTCTTGTGCCTGTCCAGTGTCCTTGCCTTCAGGTAAAGCGAGAGAATCGTCAACTGTGCCGCCCTGTCGTCCAGGTCGATACCGTAGAGGTTGTTCTTCAGGATAAGCGATGAGACTTCCCCGGGATCGTATCCCCTGTCCAGATACATCTTGTGTAAAAGCTCGAAGGAATACAGCAGGAAGTTACCGCTGCCGCAGGCCGGATCGAGCACCTTCAGCTCCTCCAGCTTTTTGGGCTCCCTCTCTCTCTTCAGTTTTTCTTTTGGAACTGGTATTTCTATCTCCTCGTACAGCTGGGAATCGGGATACATCTCGAGGTAGTACCTGCCCAGCGTGTTGTCCACTATGTGTTTGACGACCCAGTTCGGAGTGTACTGCTGCGACTGGTAATGGACGTTCGACTGGTCTATCTTGGCCTTACTGTCTTTCAGTAGCTGTCTCTCCGCGACGTTGTAATACTGGTAAACCCAGCCTATTATGTCGTCTTTCAGCCATTCCTCCGGGTCAATGGAGTTTATCTGGTCTATCACCGTCACGGTATCGTTCGGGCGTGGCAAGAAGCCGTAACGGCTGCCGTTGTAAAGCTGGGGCAGCTCCTGCGATAACTCCTGAAATATCTCTTTGAGCACGGTGTTAATGCCCTGGCCCTGCTCTCTCTGGACCTGCGGGTTCCTGCTGAGATACAGGTAATGGGCCTCGCTCTTTCCTCCCGTGTCTATGCTCTTGGTAACATACGTCCTCTCCAGAAGGCCTCGCGCTTCCATCACTTTAAGCCCGACCAGCCTGTTGAGAGTGGTGAAAGATGCCTCCTGCACGAACTTCTCTCTGGCTTCCTTAATGCCCAGTTGCTTTTCGTCGGCCTGCACTATGGGGAGTATCTGCTCACGTAATTCTTCTGAGCCCGGAAGAGACCTCCCCATATCGCCGCTCTCGGTTATTCCGCACTGCTTAAGGAGAAGCGGGTACGATCGCTCCAGTGTCTCGCGTATCTGTATTATCGTCCTCTCGAGGTCGGCCATATCAGTCCTCCAGCTCTATCTCTATCTCTGTGTTATCGTTCGGCGCCAGCTTCTCCAGCTCTCTCTTCAGTTGCAGATATGTAAGCCTTCTCTTGAGCTTCAGTCTCTCCCGTCTAACCGTGGTTGGTGTGGTAACGCCCGGCTCTTCGGGTGGCCTCTCTTCCATAAACCTGTCATAGGAGGCCTTCAATCCGTCGAGCCTGCCCTTGAGGTTGTCTATCTCCAGTCTCGCCTCACGGAAGCCTATATGGCAGTGCTCACACTTTGTGGAGAAGCGTAGTTCCAGTTGCCCGCAGGAGGGGTTGACCTTTCTGAACCAGCCCTGGTCCGCCGCCCTCTTGTCCAATCCATTTCTCGCGTCCTGTATAGAATCGAGATACCCGTTTATCTTCTTTAGCCATTCGTCCCTTTCGTTATGGACCGGGTTGAAGTAGCCTTTGTAGGTGTTGCGCAGTCTCTCGAAGATGTTGTCCAGATCGGTGCCGAACGAGGCGATACTTGGCAGAGTGTCCTTATACTCTTTCAAGAGCGCGGAGAGCTCCTGAGACTGCTCACCGTCGAAGGCTTTCTTGGCTATCTCGCCTTCTATGTCTTTGAGAAAGCCCTTCTGTCTCTTTATCTGCTCGTAGTTTGCCTCCAGGAACTCCTCGGTCTTGCCGGCCGTCTCCTTCAGCTCCCGTACTGTCGTCCTCTCGCCCAGCAGTCTGTCAAGGCAGTCGTGGCCGCCGCCGATAAGCAGGTTTATAAGGACCCTCGCCTTATCCGTTTCCCAGTTAACGGCCGCGCCGAGCTCTTCCATCTTTCCCTTGAGCTCTTTAAGCTTCCTGTCCAGATGTTTGAGGCCCTCCTGAGCACGTGAGATGAACTCGCTCCTCGGAGACTGGAGAGAGAGTTTTCCGTCGTCCAGCAGCGGGTTTATAAGCTGCATTAGCCTGTTCCTGTCCTCTGTGGAGAGCACGACGCTCTTGCGTATCCTCACGTTCTTGAACTCACCCACGCCCTTTAAGGCTTTATGCACGTCGGGCTTGCCATAGGAGTCTATGTTGTTCAGCGTTATCTTGCCCCCGCGCATAAGGCAGGCCACCGAGTAGATAACGGTCTCCTGAGTCCAGCCGTATGGAGGGGCCGTGAACTTGTCCAGCAAGTCCAGGCCCGTCCTGTCCTCGTTAAGGAACTGTATGACGGGCGAGATTATCTTGTGGGTCTCTATTAACTCGCCGCTCTCGTCGAAGACACGGTGGTCCTCGTCCAACCGTACTGTCTTCAACGAGTCCTGGGTTCTGGTCAGCACGTTTTCAGTATCCTTTGACGATGCAGTCGTGGCGGTAATCTCCGTATAGTAAGCCGGGATCACCCTCTCCTTTATCAGCGCCTTCAAGTTGTTCAGGGCGTTGCCACCGGAGATCGTCTCGCCGTAATAGACGAGTTTCCCCTTCTCCAGGCTCTGGCGAAGCTCTCCGGTCAGCTCTCTCTTCTTGTTTTCCATCGTCTCGGAGTATCTTGCCAGTATCTCTCTGGTGTCACCGCCTGTCTTGTATGTGCGGAATGAGTCTAAAGAGACCTCGATCCTCTTTATCTCCCGGGCCAGAGTGTCTATTTTGTCGTTCTCTTGGGGTATTAGATAGACCGTATCGTTGTGGTTCATAGACTCGAACTCGGGACCTTCCACACTCACGCCTGTGAAGGGGGAGACGCTCACCTTAAGGCCCTTCTTCTTCCCGACGATCGAGTTGTTCTCGAAGAGCCACTCTAAAGGCACAGACGGACCGTCGGCGTACTGGACCTCTTTGTAGTTGAAGATACTCTGGAGCTGGCGGACTATCTCTTCGTTCCTTTTGGGTATGTCTATTACCGTGTTCTCCATCTCTTTTATAAACTCTCTCTCCAGGTCCGTTACCAGGTTTATCTCTCCGTTGTAGCGTGTTATGTATTTCGTCTTTTCAAGGTAATCGAGGGCATCCTTGACTTCCTTGGAGAGTTCATACTGTCTGTCGAAGATGTTCTTGCAGAGCATACGGGTTATGACCGTCTCGCTCGCCCTGATCTTTGTCAGGTTCTTCAGTATATAGAGCGCCTTGAGTATGTCCGAGGCCTTTACGTTCTCACCCATATAGTCGTCTGCGCTCTTTACAAGGGCAATTACTTCCGCACCGAAAAAGCCTGTGCCGAGCGCGTCGAAGAGGTCTGTGGCGTTAACCATTCTGCCGAACTCCTCGTCTTTCAGATTCTTCAGTATGGAATCGACCAGGAATATGAACTTGCGGGCCGTCGCCTGCTGGTAAGAGGCGCCCCTGGCGTTCTGCACAAAGTCCGGTATGAGCTGGAACTGGTACGGATGGAAGGGATAGTAGGTCATAAACTGGTCCTTCGTCTCGGTCTTCTTGTAACTGCCTTCTGTGTTGCTCAGGGTCGTTATGTTGCCGCCGTTCTCGTTCAAGGTCTTGGCAAAGAGCTCCTCTTTGTCTATCTTTTTCTTCAATAGCCTCTCTCTGGCCACTTCGTCAACGTTCTCGGATGTGAGGTCCAGCCTTATCTCGAAGCGGTCGGTCAGCTTTCCGAGTTTGCGCTTGTCGAAGTTGCTGTTGGCTATTAACTGGTCGAGCTTCTCCTGTGAGGTCACTATTAGCCTGACCGAGCCCTGGCCTTTCGACGAGAAGGCCTCGGCCACCGCCTGTAAGGCGAGTATGCGGTCATCATTGTCCTTTATGGAGGTCACGTACTGACCCGTCTCGTCTATGATGAAGACGAGGCGTTTCTCTGTCTTCTTTGCATAGGCTGCGCAGTGCTCGGCAAAGTCAACGGGCGTGAGGTTTTCGTATTTGTCAACCGCAGATTTAAGGAAGTCGTCGGCCTCTTCCGGGCTGTACCCGAGCTCTTTCATAGCCCCGGAGGCGTAGCGGCGGAACTCGCCGGTGTTCGTCACTATCCGGCCATAATCTGCGTTCCGGGTCTTTACGTACTCCTTTATCTCGTCCAGGTGACCGAAGGTGTCCAGTTCGTACTCCATAATCGCCACGGTAGGGACGCCGGAGTAACCGCCGGCCTGAAGGAGCTTTTTGAACATCACCTGCTGCACGGTATCTCCGGTCATAGAGCCTTCGCCTATTATCTCGAACATAACGACTTCGGCCGGTATGCTGTTGAGCGCGCTTATACTCGCCTTTATAAACTCGGGATTGGCGCAGCCGGCAACTCTTTCGTTGAAGAGCTCACGTGCCGTTACGCCTCTGGGAAGAGTGTGATTGGAGAGCAGGTAGCCCAGTATCTTGGCAAAGTATGACTTTCCAGAACCGAAGAAGCCCGAGATCCACACGCCTATCTTGTCTGTGGACGGGAGTTTGTAGTTCTCCAGAAACTTCTCCAGATGGCTCTCTATCTGGCGGGTCACTATGTACTGGGAGATTTCCTTCTGCTCGAGCTCGAGGTCCTGGTCCCCCGCCTTTATTACCAGAGGGACTTCCTCTTCTATGTTCATCTTCAGAAGCTCTTTTATCTTCATCTACCCGACCCCCTACCGTCTATTTCAGATCACTAACGCCCTGTAAACCGATGTCGTGTGCCTTCCGTCGAGAAAGGTCAGTATATGGTCCTTCCTCTTGCCCGGATAGATAAATACCGCCGGATTTAAGAGTTTGTTTGTAACACCCTCGATCAGAGGGTTGAGACCGAAGAAGCCGTTGATTACCCCGAGCCTGTGTACGGCCGTTATAGGGTTCAACTGCGAGGACTCCACGATACTCCCGATAAGGCCTTTCTGGAGGAGCATCGAGAAGTCGCCTATGCTCGACTTTCCAAGAAAGGAAAAGTCGGCCTCCAGGTTCTCCATACCGTAACCGTTAGCCGTCTCGACGAGTTTAGCCCCGAAATCTAGCAGGTTTATCCTACCCTCGAAACGCATCTTCAGCTCACGTACTGCCGCCGCCTCTTCCTTAGGGGCAACTATGAGGACGATCACTCTGGAACCCTCGGTCTCGCTGACAAGGGAGTCCGCCCTTGAGAGCTTATCTGAGAGCATATCCAGCTTCTCTGAGAGTGAAAGGTTATCCCGCAAGTGCATCGGGCAACACCTCGAAAGGTATCTTCGGCTCCAGCCTCACGACGTTTCCGGCCATAGCGAACTCTATGAGACCGGAAGTATCCAGGTCGGCAAGGTGAGAGAGAAGGTCCCTCTCGTCCAGGAGCAGGTATTTGAAATCGTCTGCTCTAAGGATGGCCGAGGGTGAAAGTTTTGAGTTGAAGAGGAAGTACAGCACCGCGGTAACGCTCTCTCGTTTGGGGCGGAAGTAGCGCAGGTCTATGTTCTTGCCGTTAGATTCGGCAATACCGAGCTTTGATGTTATGGAGAGGTAGTTTGTGATCCTCTTGTTCGACATATACTCTGTGAATCCTATTTTCTTGACGATGAACCCGACCACGTCCTCACGCATTAAGAAGGCCTCTGCCCTGTGGTAGGCAGGATATATTTGCTCGAGTGTGATCGCCCTGACGAGTGAGTCCCTCTCGCAGTTCTTCCAGAAGAGTAGCTCCCTCTTCGTCCGGGTCTCTATCCTGTCCGAAGTCATTAGGCGTGCGAAGACATCCAGAGCCTCAGGTGAGAAGCCCTTGACGTAGTCGCCGATAAGCCAGTTAGCTATGGTTTGCCTGTAGTCTAAAGAATCGCTGCCGAATGGATCGTCTTCCACAAGATGCTTTCTGATCTCTTCGGCATTTCTTCCCTTTATGACTTCGCCCATTATGTAAATTACTTCGTCAAGATGGTCGAAGGCCCTGTTAAGGTGTGTTTTTGAGTTTGACGGCATATGCTGGAACCTCCGTGTTAGGTAACTAGAGTATAGCAACGATGTTGTCGTTTGACCAAACGAAAAATCTGACGCTCACAGGCTTTTTGGAGCAGTTAGAAGTCGAAAAGCCCCCTGTCTTGACACATCTCTTACTCTTGTAGATAGGATTTGCTGATATTAAGCTAGTATATAGTTGAGAATAGCATAAGAGAGGAGTGTGGAGTTGATGAGGATAATCAAATCGAAGTCCTGGGAAGCCTTCGAGATAGGTAAGGAGAACGGAGTCTGGGGCTGCAACAGGAAGCGTTACGGTAACTGGACGGTAGGCGAAAAGCTTATCTTCTTTGTTGAGGAAGACGGAGTGGCCATAGGCGAGTTGACGAGTGAGCAGTTTCAGTCTGACGAGGTTCTGTGGAAAGATGGCTTTTAGCCAAACAGGATAAGGTTCAAGTGCTCAAAGGTCTATGCAGTGGAGGAAGGCAAGAAGATTCAGGCTGCGATAAAGAAGATACTGAAGGAGGGATACGGCCAGGCTTATGGGACTATCATCCTTTCTGGCACTAAGATACCGGGGGAGTTGGAGGGAGAGGTGGAGAGGGTGGTAGGTTTTTAGTGACGAGTCGAAAGCATAATTGATTTTTTCAACGTTCCTGAAGATCCTAGATCTTAAGATCTTAGTTCTTAAAGATCTTATATCTTAGATCTTTATGCAAGGTAATGCCAAAATTGTATAAGAGAGATTTGAAGCAGCTTTCAGCTATTATTTAGAAAGGCTCTAGACTAATCTTTTAGCTAATAGTACAAACGTATTCTTTCACTTTTAGATGAGTATCACAAATGTATTCTTTCACTTTTAGATGAGTATCACAAATGTATTCTTTTGCTTTTAGATGAGTATCACAAACGTATTCTTCTGCTTTTTGCTATATATTCTATTAGATAATTATCTATTAGATGTATATTGGCACAAAACCTATCTCGTAAATTTTTGTTTAATTTTATCTACTACTTTGGATAACAACACCGGGTAGTTATCTGCGGCAAATTTCTTTTGAAACTCGTTAAGCTCTATGCTGGATTCGGTCAAATCGTCCGGGAGATGAAAGATTTCAACTATGGCGTCAATTACGTCTTTACCGCTCAGTTCAGCACCTGGGAGTACTATCCTGTTTTTTGTATCGTTAAGAATGTCGATAAAACTCTTGTTGTACTCCAGCTGCAGTAGCTCGTTTACATACTGGGAGCGGCTCTTCTTCTTACCTTTCGGATTCTTCTTAGTCTCCAGAGACTCAAGAGACTCAAGTGGAAGGGCCTCTGTCGATGAATTTATATAGTATGCCTGCGAAGGTGGTACAAAGACAAACCGACCTTTTTCATTGATAGGAACATTGACCGTATATCTCTTTTTGTAGCTTTCTCTGGTCCGGCCTTTAGTTACCGGGGTCTTCTCCTCTCCGGTGAACTCTATTGCGTTGATCTGCACCAGACTAGAGAATATATCACCAACCCTCGAGGTGTGTACGCCACACACTTTAGCTGCCCGGTATTTAGTAATTGGAGCGGTCATTCCGGTCGGCTTGCGCTCATCGTATGCCTCCATGAAGAGAAACAAGTACAACCTGATCTGGTAAAGGGTAAACTCTCCGGAAAACACAAAGCACCGCAGAACTTCGTTAGGGATTTTGTAAAAGTTCTTGGCCACACTAAATATTGTAGTGGGCACAACCTTAGCAAGCTCGTAGTCAGCTGCAGTTTGTTTCAGTCTTTGTCCAAAAGCGCCCAACGCCTCATCGACGGCTTCTTCAGACTTCTTTACCATCATTGACCACCTGTCCATTTAAGAAATTCATTGACAAACTTTTTCCATTCATTTCCCGGAGAGTACTTATCTGAACTGATCTTCGGGTCCAGTTCTTCCACAGGGGTTAGTAGAAGTAAGGCACGTTCAAAGTAGGAGCTCCGTGGAACCCTGGTCTCAAATGAATTGAGTTGTTTCGTTATGAACGTGGCCATTTTTGTGGAATCTCTCTTTCCCCTGTACCAGGAGTTGACCAGAAACTTAATCTTATTGCTCGGAATATTGTTCTTCTTGAGGATTCTAAGCAGTTTATCTGTCCCGTTCACGGCTTGAGCTCCGGTATCGAGTGGGGCGATCAAGTAATCAGCAGCGTGACAAACGCTGATGAAAGCGAAGGTTATAGATGGTGCGAGATCGAAAATAACATAATCGGAATTCTGCAAAACAACAGACTCACTAATTTTTTCGTAAATGAAGTCTATCTCGGGGGGACTGGAGGCCTCTGGGTCGTAGGCGTAGAGCTTATCGATTGCCAGGTCTTCCGTGGGGCTCCCCACAAAATATAATGTGTCCGCGAGTAGGGTTACCACATCATCAAAACCAGCTTCGGTTTCATCAGACAAGACTTCCTTGATTCCTCTGGTTGGCAATTGTTTGAAAGACAAGGCGCTAGTAGCGTTACCCTGAGGATCTGCATCAATAAAAGTAATTTTGTACCCCATTTTGGCAAGAGAAATGGCGAGGTTTGCAGAAATCGTGGTTTTCCCCACGCCACCCTTGTAATTTCCAAAAGCTACAACTTTCACGTACCACCACCACCATTTTCATTAGCACTATTGGAAGTATAACACTAGCAATAGGAGTAATCAAAGTAATAGTAGTGAACTGATAAATAGAAAGCAAGAGGGGGCCTTGAAAGCGAAACTGGCTTTATAAGAGGAGGAGACCACTAACATCTAATAGCATATATATCTAATAACATAATATGCTATTAGATATATATCATTTTGAATATTATTTCTTTAGATAATTATCTATTCAATAACACTCTAAAAGGTATATATTGAAAGGCCTGTACTAAATTACCCTCCTCCTGATTGGTATAAAACAGATAGTGAAGAGAGCCCTAACCGGCTCTCTTTCTAATTCTGCGCCAACAAGGAGGAATGTCTATGAATGTCCAGACTGTAAACACGACCGCACTGCTACTGCAACTGAAGCAGATCCGCGACCTCGAGAACCGGCTCAGGGAGAAGAAGAAGGAACTCGAAGCCCGGGTGTTCAGCACTATCAACAGGCCGGACAAGGGCCAGTCTCTGCAGGTAGAACTCACTGACTTCACTGCCAAACTCGCCTGGACCACGGAGGCCAGGATCGGCCAATCGGACGCACGGATCATCGTGAACAAGTATCCGGACATCGCTACTCAGGTCTTCTCCACGACGTACAAACCGAAAATCAGCGTTATCTCCCGACTCCGGATGCTCCAGCCCGATCTCCCGGCACTGTCGGAACTCCAGGAGTACCTGACAGTCGAGGAGAAGCAGACTATAACGTTTGTGGAGGTGACGACCGATGCTGCCGGCAGTGAATAACGAGTCACCGTGGTCGAAGGAACAGATTGAACTCATAAAACGGACAGTCGCTAAGGGCGCCAGTGACGATGAACTGAAGTTATTCCTGCACCTTGCGGCCCGGTATGACCTCGACCCCTTCACCCGGCAGATATGGTTTATAAAGTACGGGGACGATGCCCACATCTTCACCGGCCGCGATGGCTTCCTGCACATCGCCCATCGCTCCGGCGCTTTCAACGGGATGCAGACGCAGCTCCGGGAAGAGCCGATAGGTTTCGAGATACGCTACTATAACCGCAAGGAAAAGAAGGTAGAGGTCCTCAAGCGGTCCTCGCAGTTCGTGGCTGTCTGCACTGTGTACAGAAAAGATATGACCGAACCTTTTGTGTGCGAGGTGTGGGAATCGGAATACTCCACCGGACAGGGGCTGTGGCCTACCAAGCGCAGGGTGATGATCCAGAAAGTCGCTGAGGCCTCCACGCTACGCCGCGCGTTCGACATATCCGGACTGTACCTACCAGAAGAGGTCAGCGAAAACGAGGTGGAAGTTGTATCAGGTGACCGGCCAGCGATAGCATCCTCGGAGTTGAAAGATGCCCTGATGACGAAAGCTGCTGAACTGGCCGAAGTTTCCGGGGGTGACAGAGACAGTGTTCTGAAGAAAGTCTGCCATATAAGAAACATCGACCTCGCTGCGGCAACCGACCAGGACCTGCAGTCTCTCACCGCTCACACCGACCTGCTGATTGCCCGGTACAGGCTGAAAGCTGAAATCGAAGACACTGCCGAGCTCCTGGGGATGGACATATCTACCCTGACAGTAGAGGTGAAGAAGAGCTGCGACCTGAACTCCATCGATTCTATTCAGGCCACGATAGGAGAGCTGAAGAAACGCCGCGAGAACGTATCGCCAGAGGATGAATTGCTCCGTCTGGCAGAAGAGTTACTAATATGAGGGTCCCTTCGGGGGGCCCTCACTATTGGAGGTGAAAAGATGAAACTCACGAAGAAAGAGCTGGACACGAAACTCGACACCATCGTCAATTGCGAGGCCTTCACACGCGCGCTGAAGTTCAAGGCCCTTCAGCACAACTACTCACACCTGAACTGCATCCTGATCCAGAGTCAGCGTGAGAACGTGACATACGTCCTGCCATTCAAGAAGTGGAACGTACTGGGTATATCTGTACTCAAGGGCGAGAAGGGACTGGCGATAATTGTACCGAGGTTTAGAAAGGTTGAGAAGAAAGACGGGACAAAGGATGACGAACTGGTAGGCTTCGCCACCGGCCACGTGTTCGACGTCTCCCAGACCGATGCACCCCCTGACTTCCTGGTCTCCCATCTTAACAGAGACTTCCCGGGTTATCTGAGTCTCCTGGAACTCTCCCCGGTTCCGGTTATTGAGAGGCCTCTCCGCAAGGGGTTGAGTGGCTACTTCGACAGTAAAGAGCTCGCCATAACTATATCCAGCAGTCAGTCAGAAGCTGACAGGGCACTGACACTGCTCCACGAGACCGGGCATTATCTAGTGTGGAAGAACAGGCTAGAGCTGCCCCAGGAACTGGAGGAGGTAATTGTTGAGTGTTCTGCCTTCATCGCTGCATCGAAATTCGGTCTCGACGCTACGGCACCTTCGGCCGGGTACATCGCAGGATACATCAACAACACGGAGGATTTGAGAAAGGCAAGTAAGGTTATCGACAAAATCAGCAACTCATTACTGAAGACTTATGAAAGGAGTGAGAAATATGCAGAGAGCGGTAGTTGAAACCCGCGAAGGGAAGGGACACGAGCTAGTGATTGTGGCTCAGAAGTACCGCCCCGAACTAGCGGAAGAGAGGCAGGAGCCAAATCTCGGGCTGTCGTTCTTCCTGGACGAAAACCTCGTCCAGTCGCTGATTGTAAGCCAATCGGAGATCAGGCTACTTCGTGTTATTGCAGACAATCCAGATGCCTTCTACACCTGGCACGTGGACGATCTCTCCCACCAGTGCTTCGTGTGTGAGTCCACAATCATCTGCGTTGACATTAACTACATCGGCAAGAGTGTCGAGAAGTATGGCCTCCGGAGGAAGGTATTGGAAGGTTGTGTATTTCGTATGGACAGGGCCGATAGCGACACCAACTTCCTTGACCTGATATTAGACGAGCTGGACAACGCTATAGAGAGTGATTCTCTCCCCATATACTCGCTGGAGAGCTACAAGGCAGCAGGAGGTGTGGTATGACGACAAACATCGCAAACAGTATCGCCCGGATTCAGGGCACACAGTTGAAGAAAGCCGTAGCGCTATTCTCGAAGCTTAAACTGAATATTTCAGAAGCGGTATTGTCCGTAAGGCAGGGAAGTATCAGCATCGCCGCTATGTATGGCGGTACCGGTCTGAAGGTAACGCTGCCGTCTGATTCCATCGGTAAAGACGATTGCGAGATCGACCTCCAGGGTCTGAAGGATATCCTCGGCAGGGTCAAGGGAATCATCGAGATCGCCACCAATGGGTCCATCGTTATAAGCACGCAGACCGGCGAGATCACGCTGCCATTCATCCCGGGTAAGTTGTCTCTGCCCAACGTGAAACAGGAGACGGCTTCAGTCTATTCGGAGGACCTGCAGAAAAACTTGAGAAAAGTGTTGCCCTTCTCGGCAACTTCCGAGAATAAGCGGAACCTCTACGGTGTGCTTGTGGAAGTCACGGATTCAGGCCTTCGTATGGTAGCGTCCGACGGTTTCAGGTTGGGTTATGCAGATACCGCGGCCGTGGTCAGTAAAGGGGAAGCGGTGATTATCCCTCTGCAGTTCGCTCAACTTCTCCAGGGGATTATTAAGATAATCCCGGATTCAGAAGTGAGTATCAGAGCAGACAAGAGTGCGGTGAAGGTCCAGGGTGAGTACTTCGAGCTGGTATTTGCAAGGCCTGATTTCGAGTTCCCGGATTACAGAAGAATCCTGCCCGGTAGTTTCAGGGCGACTCTGGAGGTCAGTAGAGAGGAGCTGCTGGAAGCTGTCAACCGCTCAACGGGTGCGGATAAAGTCAGACTGACCAGAGAGGGGGAGGTTATAAGCATTACCGGCAAAATTGGTGAAGGTAACTTCGTCCATAAGGTTTCAGTGGCCGGTGAAGGCGAACTGAAAGCTGCATACAACCCGAAATTCCTGAAGGATGCCCTGGTTGCAATGGATTGTGAGCTGGTCTCTCTAGGGTTCGTGGAGACCAACTCACCACTGCAGCTCACTCCAGAGGAAGGAGTAGCGGAGAAGTACCTGGTGATGCCAATACGCGAGTTCTAGGGTTAAAGAAAAAGAGGGGCCTACACGGTCTCTCTTTTTTACCCCGGGGTATTACTCCCTGATGGTGGCGCATATATGAGCCGGTTATCGGGGGAAACCAGTCGCCGTCCCGATCCGACAGTGAGATACGAGCGGAATAGCCCGAAATCGGGCATATTTTGGGGTGTATTTGAATTTTCCACTCATAAGGGTACTTCTTTTTCTGCATCTGGAGGAAGGGGGCCTATAAATCGATTTTACGAGGTGCCTCTTCGCTGATAGAACTTCAGGAGTATTCTTCCCGCTCCCTTTTCCATAGCCGGTGGGTATGTTCAGGCTTTTACTGTGTAATCGCCGTCGATTTAGTTAGCATAACTTACTAATAGTTCGGGGCAAAAAGAACCCCCGGTCATCGGGGTTCCTCTATGTAGCTATTTCATTTCCCCCTAACCCACTATGGTTCTCGCTCAACTCTAAAAAAGCATACAGAGAAGTATGCGTAGAAGCCTCGAATATGTAGGTCAGATGATTGAAAGAGCGTCTTTTGGGCAGTATTTTCCCCGGGAATGTTAAGAACAAAACCCTACTTGGGGCTCAACGCCCCCAAAAGAGAGGGGAGAGCTTCCCCCTCTCCCTAGCGGTACAGTCGCTATTATTGAGTATCCCCCGCCTCCAGCCAGTTCTTGTAGGCGGTGATGTCTCTGTTGAAGTTCGAGAAGACCATAGCTATTACACCGGCGTCATCGAGGAAGCCTATGACAGGGATTATATCGGGGATGACGTCTACCGGGGAGACGAAGTAGATTAGAGCGGCGACGAGCCAGACTAAGGTGTTGACGGGCAGGCGTCTGTAGCTACCGTTGAAGTAATCCCTTATCAGCGATATCATAAGGTTGAGGCGTTCAAGAAGCCCTATAACTTCTTTTTTGACGCGCGGATCTGCAAGATACTTCACGACGCTTGCCAGCAGGGAGAACACGGAAACTTTCGACCCGGCGATCTGTTCAGCCTGGAGTTTTGCGACTGTTTTGGTCACTGTCGATCACCTCCTTTCTCCCGGTGGATTTTCCTATTGTTTCTCGTGGCTTTTTGGTATTGTCCAGCCTCCTTTCATAGGTATAGATACACTTTCGGCCAGGTTCCTTACACCCCCCACCAGAGCGAGTTCGGTACAACTTCAGGTAAACCACATACAGGTCAACACCTCCTTCCCATACGATTGGCCCCGGTTTAACAAGGTTCCTTGTTTTTTTATACCAACACCGAGGAGGTTTTTTTGTCCAGGCCCTTTCGAGGGGCGGTATTACGGAACGGGTGTCGTCCCAATTCTGCTGTCCTAGATTTGGGACAGCAACCATTTCGTTACATTCAACAGTCCGCCGTCCCAGATACAGTCCAGCGAAATATCGAAGGTTACAAAACGATTGCCGTCTCAAATCTAGGCCACCAGAAATGGGACGGCGACACGTTGCAGGAGGTGAACTATGGACATGATACCGGGGAAAGTAGATAGCTGGAGGTTTTTTTGTAATTCCATATATAGAACTAACGGCCGAACAACGGGTCGCCCTGAGCGTAGTTCAAAATCACCGAAATATAGTCACCGGAATGGTCTGGTTAAACAATAGGTTGGTGTCCCACATCCCTACATGGTTGGACGCGATAGACAAAACCATAGCGTCTCTCGATAGGGAAATACAGAAAACCCTGGACCCGGAAGGCGTGGACACCCTGGCAAACATAAAAAACCGGTTGGTACTGTTCTCAAAACTTGTTCAAGAGATAGCTGATCGGAACGATGTTGAATACCTTGTACTGGAGTAGCGTAGGCGTGCACAAAACTGCAGGAGGCAGTAGATTACAAAATGGTTGCCGTCTCAAATCTAGGCCACCAGAAATGAGACGGCGACACATTATAGGAGGTCAACGACCCCCTTGATAAATCAGGGAGCTTTTAGCTCGGGTTGACCAGCTTAAGTGTTTTGGGCACTACGTTACGGGTGAATATATAGGCACTCCGGGGTGATGCCGGACCCTGCGGTGGACGGTTAAACAGGTTGAGGGTCTAAACCAGTGTCGTTCACGTTAAACCACCCGATAACATTAGCGAGGTGGACTCGACCGGCATACGCCGAGAACAGGTAGGTAACTACTACCACAACATGTAGTTAGAAAAAAAGGAGGGTAGAGCGCCATTTCTCATCCTGTTAAAACAGGGTGTCCCCTGGCGCGGTTTCTGTGGGAATTGGTGCCAGCAGGGGCACTGTTCGTGCCCAGAAACAGCTGTCTGTTCTGCAGCGATACGTGAGAGACCTTCAGGCGTTCCTGGAGGGGCGCCCTGCAGAGACAGGGCGCTTTTCGCTATAATTGAACTGAACCGGAGCGGGCAGATGGCCCGCTTCGTTTTTGAGGAGGGATTTTTGTGAATCAAGTCGTAATTACAGGAAGACTCGCCAACGACCCGGTAGTCAGGGAGATCGGTGAGGAGAACAAGGTGGCGGAGTTCCGCGTCGCCGTCGACCGCAGGTGGGCGAAAGAGGGACAGCAGTCGGCGGACTTCATTCAGGTCAAGGTTTACGGTGCCGGTAGGGCCGACTTCGTCGCGCAGTACTTCCAGAAGGGAAAACCGATCGAGGTGGTTGGCAGTCTCCACATCGATACTGTCAAGAACGACGACGACACCTACACGAGCTACACCTATATCCGGGCAGACGAGGTCAACTTCGTTCTGTCGGACAAGAAGGATGGAAACTCCGGGGACGGTACCGGCGACGGTGAGGAATCTACCCCCAGGCAGGCACCCTCCGGCAGGAATTCCACCAGAGTTGTGCGCAAACCCGTGGGTGCAGGTAGTGGAAGGAAGAAACTGAAATTTTAACTGTAACAAGCCCTGCAAGCCGTACACGCTCTGTTATGAATTGGAGGTTAACCAGATCTGACGACTGATGGTATGCGGCTTGTAGAGTGGTCTGGGTAAAATGGTCCCCGGTGCCAGGACCAGATAACCTAGTATATATATATCTATTCAGTCTGGTTCTGGCACCCGGATCCGTTTTAGGTACAGTGCATGGGAAGCCGGTCACCTCCATTTCGAGAAATGTCTATTGTATCAGACAGGTAAAGGAGGAATTGCATCCAGATGGACGCATTCGATATATACAACCACCGTGCCCAGGGGTTAAGGGTGGAGAATGTAGGTCCGCGGCAGTCTCAACGGAGCTATTCACCTCCAGGGGGAAGAGGTACTGGAAACGGGAAAGCACGATAACCGGGGTGCGATGTATATAATACAAGCGGGGTGTGTTAGCCCGCCAAATTATTCCAGTGGGGTGTGCCGATGTCGAAAGTGATTTTGTTGAGACTGCCTCTCCTTGCGAGGTTGAGGTTGCGTAGAGAGTTAAAAAAGGAAGTGTTCTCACCCTGTTTGTGGCGAGAAAAACATACGGGATATGCGTTATTCCATAGTGATGTGTCAGGACGGTCAGTACGACAAGAACTGCTGCGTCTGTTGTACAGACACCCCAGGATTAAACGGAAACTGAAGATGTTGTATGTCATAACCTGCCATCCTTCGCAGCAGTATTATGGAATGGTGTACGGCATCCATGTCTCCCCGCTGGTGAACAGTGCTGAAGTGTTGTATGTCAGTCTACTAGATAGCAGGACCCTCAGAGTAACTGATAGGCAGGGGTGACCCTTTCACACACCCACGGTCTGTGACCACCCGCTTTCTTCCGGGGAATGACTACAAAAAAATCGAATACGAGGTATAATTAAAGATACAAGTGAATATGCGGACAAGTGGTTGCCACCGATGTGTACCTCGATCAGGTAAGGTGCCTGTAAATATGAAACCTTCCGGTCGGTAACTGTCCCGTTAATTTCCTACTAACCGACAGTGCCTTAGAGCACTTCTACAGGGGTTACCCCTAAAAGGAAAATTTCGAGTGTGGAAACATTCAAATTTTTCTTTTACCGAATCTGTGGAGGTGATTCAATGGCACTGTTTTCTTTTTAGCTGATCGATTCCTTCCGTAGGAACCGTCCCATCGGCACGAAACATAAGTATACATGCAGTGTCCCCCAACGGAGGTCTAGGGAACTACCCCTCGTCTGCAGGGGTACCCACGCCGGGTATATGCTTGTAATACGAGGGACCAAAACCTGGTTAACTGGAAGAATTGAAAACCTCATTGTTAGGCGAATACGACAATAAGTAGACCTGAGGAAGGTCTTTCTTGCAGAAATAGGAGGGAATTATGAAAAAAGAAACAGCCGTCTCCTGCAAGACGGCCGGGGAAGTACCAGAGGAAGTATCAATCTACAACACAATTATACCACAACCTGCACTGGAAGACAGTTCTTGCGCACGGCATACCAGGTTGCTAGACACCTTCTCGATAGAAAAACACGATTCGAGGTCGAGTTGCACGCTTATGGGCAGAGAATGGAGCTCTGCCCCTCCTGGTCTATCTCCTGGCTTACAGGTATACCCCCAGACCGATACGCTATTAAATATATATTTAATTAAAAGGATAGTCTATCGGCTTGGGGGTATAGCTGGCAGCTACAGACTACATCAGGAGCGGGGCACCGAGAATCTCTGCCCTAAGAGGTGATCATCATGCTCGAATTGCGAAGATTACCCGAAGTAAAACCCGAAAGTGGAAAGTTTAGGGTATCGATACAGTGCCCGGAATGCGGTGATACAGGTGGCCACTGTGGCATCTTCCTCGACGGGGGCAACTACTACTGTTTGAAGTGCCGCGCCAAGGGCGAAGTACCCGGTGCGCCCAGAAGCAGTTATACCCGGAGACGGGAAAAAAGTATAGATAACACTACCGCGCAGTTGCTAGATACCACGTGGAAAAAACTCATCCGCAACGCCCGGCCGGACCGGGAAGAGACGCTGCGTTATCTGGTAGAAGATCGCGGAGTCCCGCAAGAGCTTGCGGAATCCATGTGCGGGAGGGGCTACGCATTTGTCGAGCGGAAGGGCTCGGAGATCGTCTGTACCAGATCTGAACAGCTCGTACTGAGGAAACACCCCGCACTAACTGCCGCGAATAAAGGGAAGATAAAGGTAGATAACCTTCAGAACGGCCTACTTATACCCCTATACAACCTATCAGAAAGGGGAGACCTGCTTCTGGTTGATTACCACAAACGAAACCTGTACGGGGGTTCCAAATACATATGGCTCGCCTCTAAATCGAAAGGTACGGACACATACGGCCGTCCGTCCCATACCTTTGTACCGGGTAAAGACGGATCTAAATTAATTATAGTCGAAGGCGAGATCAAGGCGGAGGTGGCTGCTTTCTACTATGGCTACGATGCTATCGGGCTCATCGGGGCATCCTCCTTCACGAAAGTCGGTGAGATACTTGAGCACCTCTTCACCAGTGGAAAATTCTATGAAGTCGTTTACATAGCGCCGGACATAGACACTTACCAGAAAAACACCCATATCGCCGAGAATATCGTGAAAGCCGCTATGGACGTAGAAAATCTAAACACTGACGTGACTTTCCTCGCCTGGCTTCCCTACGGTGCACGCGAGAAAGGCATAGACGACTTTCTTCTAACCTCCACTGCTATGCCCCCTGCCATGCCGCTGGAGATGAGTTTCGTAGAGTTTATAGATGCCTGCAGCACCAAACATAGCATCCAGAAGAAGTATGGAGAAGATCCCGCCTTTATTGCGCTTAGCGACACGACAAGAAAGCTCACCCGGGCGATGGAAGAGGAATTTTGTGACCAGATGGTCGCAAATCATATAGAGTATACGCTAACGACGACGGATATCGAGGAGGTCGAGACGCTGAGTCAGGAGCTGTTTGCCGGAGCCGGGACGGATGTAGATGCTTGGGGGCAGTTTGTT
>ERZ795047.979-NODE-979-length-32312-cov-8.296618_pt1 | contig 32312 bp, 24 predicted proteins | sample MGYA00375131_ERZ795047 | MGnify/ENA primary metagenome ERZ795047 (study PRJEB30176, sample SAMN05720228) | activated sludge metagenome | isolation source: Anaerobic digester | place: Japan | collected 2015-05-20 ...
TGGTCTCGGTATCGCCGATCACCCGCCCATCCGGCAAAATAAGCGTAAAGCGATGCGCGTCGGCTGCGCCTAGTCGTTCAAAAAAATGCTCGGCCGCCGCACCGACCTCCACGACATCACCGTCCGGCAGCAGAGCAGCCGCAAGACGTGCCTGCACTTCCAATTCACGTAGCCACTGCCGACGGTAGGTCGTCCGGCCCGACTGCCACATATAGAAGGTCACAAAGCCCACCGATGCAATCAGCAGGAGAATATGCGCACCGAAAAACTGCCAGAACAGTGTTCTTCTGATCACAGATCACCCTGCCTTCATTCGGTATCCCACACCGCGCACGGTCTCGATCCACTCACCGTAGTCGCCGAGTTTGCGGCGCAAGCCCACGATCAGCACATCCACCGAGCGATCAGTCACCGGATAGTCCTGCCCGTGAATCGCATCCACGATCTGATAACGCGAAAAGACAACACCCGGACGCCTTGCGAAAAGCTCCAGTACCTTAAACTCACTCAATGTCAACGTCAACGGCTGCCCGTCCACATGGACCGTGTGATGCAGCCGGTCGATCTCGAACGGCCCTTGCGTCAGCGTCTCTTTTTCGTCTTCTGGCTCAACGGCGGAACGCCGCAATACCGCCTTGATCCGAGCCGTCAGGATGCGTGCGCTGAAAGGCTTGGTCACATAATCGTCAGCGCCCACCTCAAGGCCGGCCACAATGTCCGCATCCTCGTCACGCGCGGTCACCATGATCACCGGAATTCGCTCAGTACGTTCATCAGTGCGCAACGCCCGGCAGAAGGCGTAGCCATCCGTCCCGGGCAGCATCAGATCCAGCAGGATCAGATCAGGCAGTGTCCGCCGCCTTAGCACACTCTGCGCACTTTCGGCGGAGTCGCACACTTCAACCGCGTAGCCCTCACGTTTCAAAGTGTAGCTCAGCAACTCGCGGATGTCTGCATCATCCTCAATAAGCAACACGTTCTCATTGGCCATCGTCGTCCTCCTGCTGATCCGGTACCGTTTCTGCCCCGGTCTTACCGATCCACTGCCGACGCTGATGGCGGATGATCGTACCATCCACCATGTAGGCGATATCCTCTGCGATATTGGTCGCATGGTCGCCGATCCGCTCCAGATCGCGTGCCACACCGTAGGCCAGGATCAACGCCTCGGCCACAGCACCGGTGTTGGTGATCGCGGCCCGTGTGATCACGTCGTCAATGACCTCCGCATTGAGCCGGTCGACCTCGTCGTCGCGCATGATCACAGCCTTGGCCTGCGCCACATCCAGTTCCATCAAGGCGTCCAGACTCGACGACAGCATCTCCCGCACAATGCTCCCCATCTGCATCAGGCGCGGTTGCAGGGGGGTCACCGGAAAGGCCGCAAGCCGCAGTCCGCGGTCAGCGATGTTAACAACAATATCGCCGATCCGCTCTAGGTCGTTGTTGATTTTGAGCACCGCCACCACGAAACGTAGATCACGGGCGACCGGCTGGTGTAGCGCCAGAATCTTGAGGCACTCCTCTTCGATCAGCACCTCCCAATCGTCGATTTCCGAATCCCGCGCCATCCAGCTTTTCAGTGCGTCCGTATCACGCTGCTCGGTTGCCGACAGCACTTCTGCAAGACGTCGCTCCACCTCTCCCGCCAGACGCAGGATCGAGGTCTTGATCGCTCGGCTCTCACGTACAAAAATCATATTCATCCTTGAACCCTCACCACGTTCATCAGCCGAAACGGCCGGTAATGTAGTCCTCGGTCCGCTGCTCGCGCGGACGAGTGAACAGCGTCTTTGTGTCGTCGAATTCTATCAGGTCGCCCTCGTAAAAGAAAGCGGTTTTATCCGACACACGCGCCGCCTGCTGCATGTTGTGCGTAACGATCGCAATCGTGTAGCGGCCGCGCAACTGCACGATCAACTCTTCAATGCGGGCCGTGGCCTTGGGATCAAGCGCCGACGTCGGCTCGTCCATCAGCAGAATCTCGGGGTTTACCGCCAATGCGCGCGCCAGACAGAGCCGCTGCGCCTGACCGCCGGAAAGACCCAGCGCATTCGTATGCAGGCGATCCTTCACCTCGTCCCACAGCGCGGCACTCACCAGACTCTCCTCAACGATCGTATCCAATTCGCTTCGCGCACAGCGGGCGTGTAGGCGCGGGCCGTATGCCACGTTGTCATAGATGCTTTTGGGGAACGGATTGGGCTTTTGAAACACCATGCCCACCCTGCGGCGCAGCACCGCAGCATCCACCTCGGGACCGTACACATTCTCGCCATCAAACAGTAACTCACCTGCGGCGTGGCAACCGGGGATCAAGTCGTTCATCCGGTTGATCGCGCGAAGGAAAGTGCTTTTGCCACAACCGCTCGGGCCGATGATCGCGGTCACCAGCCCGCGCGGAATGGCCAAATCGACCTTACAGACCGCCTCTTGCTCGCCGTAAAAGACCGAAAAGCCGCGTGCCTCCACATGCACGCCTTCATCCTTTGCTTCCTCTTTCATGTCAGATCCTTTACCCCTTCAACTGCCGTGCGACACGTGCCCGCAACAGGATGGCCGCCAGATTCAAAGCCAACACGATCAACACCAGCGTCGCGGCCATGCCGAACTGCACATGACGCAACTCTTCAACCGCCTCATGCTCCGTACACAGATTATACAGATTCCAGGAAAGCGCCGGAGTGGGTTGGGTCAACACCTCGGACGGCTTGACCAACTGGCCGACTGAAACCGCAGCCGTGAAGATAATCGGCGCGGTCTCGCCGGCCGCACGCCCCATACTGATCACAATGCCGGTCAGAATGCCCGGCAGCGCCGCCGGCAGGATCACCGTCGCCACAGTACGGAAGCGCCCCGCGCCCAGCGCCATCGCTCCCTCCTTGTAAGCGCGCGGCACGGCGGCGATCGCCTCCTCCGATGCTCGAATCACAGTCGGCAGGACCAACAGCGCCAGCGTCAACGCACCGGCGAGCACGCTTTTGCCAGGCGACACGCGCAGCGTGTTGATGAAAAAGGCAAGCCCGAACAGGCCGAACACCACGCTCGGCACTCCGGCCAGCGTGTTGACGCAGGAACGCAGGAAGGCAATGACCGGCCCTTCCTTGGCGTATTCTTGGAAATAGATCGCCGCGACAATCCCGAGCGGCACCGCGACAAGCATCGCGCCCAAAGAGAGATAGAGCGTACCCACCACCTCAGGCCCGATTCCGCCGAAAAAGTGGGCGTCGATCGAGTGGTCGGTCAAGAAACGCGGATACACGGTAAGGCGCGGGCGCATCATCGCCTCCAGATCACGTTCAATGCTGGTGAACACCGGCGCCAGCGCAGTACCCTCAAACTGTGTGGCGCGCGGCACCAGTACGCGCCGACTGCCGGCATCGTTGTATTCCCACGTCTCCTCAAATAGAACGGCGTTTGCTTTTTTGCGAGCTTCTTGCCAGCGGGTCTGCCCATACATGCGGCGCGTCAGCGCGGGCAGTTGAGCACCGGGCTCAGGGCCCAGCAGAACGGCCACATCCTCGCGCACGCCACGGAACGCAGGACGCAACTCCCTGCGGCGCGAGGCCGGCATAGCATCCAGTTCCTGCTCGAACGCCGCAAACGCCTTGTAAATCGGCTCGCGCGCGCGCCACACGTCCGCCGCCTCCGCACGCAACCGGTCAGGGTCACCCCGCCCGAACTCACCCAGCATCATGCGCCGGTGCTCCATCGTGCCCCGAAACACGTACGCGCCCACCCCTTTGGTAAAGACCGGAACCAACACCCACAACAGGAAAAGCGCCATGACGCCAACCGCCAGATAGCCACAGGCGGTCAACGCACGATCCATCAGCTTTCGCAGCTTCAACCGCATCTGCTCAGCCTCCCCTCAATTTTTTACGCTGCCGCGCCACGACCCACTCGCCGGCCAGATTACAGGCGAAGCTCATCAGCAACAGACAGAGCCCCATCGCAAAAAGTACATGATAATGGGTCGATCCGGTCATCTGATCCGCCTCGCCCATATCGCCGGCGATGGTCGCCGTCAAGGTTCGCACCGGCAGCAGCAGGTTGTACCAAGGCTTCGGAATCTGAGCCGCATTGCCCGAGGCCATCCACACCACCATCGTCTCGCCCATCACACGCATAATGCCCAGCAACACCGCCGAGAAGAGTCCGCTTATCGAAGCTGGAATGACCACCTTGAAGAGCGTCTCCGCGCGGGTCGCGCCAAGCGCGTAACTGCCTTCACGCAACTCGCGCCCCGCCGCCTGAAGCGCATCCTCCGACACACTCACAATCGTCGGCAACGCCATGACGCCCAGAATGAGCGAGGCCGTGAGCGCGTTGACGCCGCTATCGATCTGAATATCACCCGGCAGCCAGCGCCCGGCGTCCTGCACCAGCGGCGCGACTACCGTCAGCGCGAAGAACCCGTAAACCACCGATGGTATCGCCGCCAGCATCTCAATCACCGGTTTCAAAAGCTGGCGCAACCCGAACGGCAGGATATCGCTCATGCACAGCGCAGCGAAGAGCCCGATCGGCACCGCCAGCACTACCGCCGCCGCAGTCACCAAAAAGGTGCCCACGAATATCGCGGCCGCACCGAACTGCGGCGGCTGGTGCGACGGGTACCACTCTGTCGAGAGGAAAAACTCGCGCATGCCGACCTGCGTGAAAAACGGCAGGGCGTCGCGCGCAATGAAAAAGATGATCGCCAGCACGGACAACGCCGCCACCGAGGTGACGGCGAACAAGACACCCCGCCCGGCCATCTCGGCCAGGCGGCGGCGCGCCCGTGCTGCGGGCGAAAGCAACATAGATGGCGTCTGGCTCATTTACTTCGCATCGGGTACCGGCACGAAACCGATTTCCTCGATGATTTCACGGCCTTTCTCCGTGCGGCTCATACTTAGGAACTTGCCCGCCAGAGTATCAGCGGCTGGTTCACCGTTGGTGAACAGATACAACTCGCGCGAGAGCGGATACTGCTTGGCGGACACGGTTTCGGCTGACGGCATCACACCGTTGATCTCTAGTGCCTTGATCGTGCGATCCACGAACCCCAAGCCAGCATAACCGATCGCGCCCCGGGTCATCTGCACCCGTTGACGCATACCGCCGTTGCTGCCCGTGTACTCAGCACTGGCGATGATCTTATTATCCTTGCCGAGCACCAGATCTTTAAAAGTCTCATACGTTCCGCTGTTGGTATCGCGGCTGATCACCACGATCCGCTGATCGGCACCGCCGACATCCTTCCAGTTCGTGATTTTCCCAGTGTAGATGTCACGGACCTGGTCAATGGTCAATCCCTTCACCGGGTTGGAAGGATGGACGATCACCGGCAGCGCGTCAAAAGCCACCACATGAACGACAGGCTTGACACCCTTTTCGTCCATAGCTTTTCTCTCACTATCTTTCAAGTTACGCGAGAGACACGCGACATCGCATGTGCCGTTAAGCAATGCCTTGGCGCCATTACCGCTCCCAGACTCACTGACCGTGATGTTCACACCCGGATTCTGACGCATGATGACCTCGGCAAAAGCCTTGGCGATCGGCCCCACTGTCGTCGAGCCGTCCACAATCAACTTGTCCTGAGCTTGGGCCGCAGCCACGCTCAGCCCCAACGCAACACTCATCAACACACTTCGTTTCATAACACTCCTTCCATGTCAGACGCACACTGCGTCCCGTTGCGCTTGATTAAGCCATTTTTCGGTTAAAAGCGCATGATGCTTATGTTAGAAATGTGTGAGATGATGCGGTCAACACCGCTGTGTTACTTGAACTCGTCTTGCAAAAAGACAGGCTTGTAGCCGCGCTCTGTCAGGAATTTAATCGTCCGCTCCATCCGCTGCGGATGATCGGACAGGTAGTTGGTATAGAACGGCCAGAAATACTGCTCGTGTGTCAGCACGTCGATGATTTCATTCTGCCGTGGATCCGCGACAACCTTCTCAAGATGCGGCACGATCTGATCCAACGGCGTGTTGTTCACGACAATATCGACTTTTGAGAAGGTCACACCGCTGGCATGATCCTTGAGCAGGTCGTGACGCGAGAGCCACTCCGAGCGGAAGGCATCCATGTTGTAGTTGACCTCCCACCCTGTGGCCCAGCGCGAAAAATAGCCGCCAAGAACATGTGAGCCTTTATCGTACAGGGCTTGCCATGCGTCCGGGCGGGTCATCCCCCAGTGGATGACGGTCGGCGGGGACAGTGTCTCGGGACCCGCAAAACGCAGAACCTGTGCATTCACACGTTCGAGATCTTCGATCAGCTTCGCGATCGGCGCGGCAGTGTAGGGGCGGTCCGGCTTTTCGGCGTGAGCATGAAAGGCGAGACGCAGCCACGACGCATTGGCGCGCCATTCGTCGCGGTAACGCTCCGGAAAATGAGTAAGATTCCACTCGTCACCTGTGGTGAAAAAAATGTTCAGCGTGAACTGCGTGCCGTAACGGTTGTGCAGGTCTTTCAGCATGTTGAGATAGAAGCAGTCGAACAGCGAGGCATAGCCCTTCTGCGTGATGTCGCGCAGGAAAAAGCTGTTGTCATCGATTACCACGCGGTACCGCTTGACCGACTCTTTGGCCATATTCAGGCGGAGGCGCATCGCAGTCGGTTCCGTTCCCGGCTTGCGCGCCTGCACATCTACCACATTCTCTCCAGTGCGCAGCAGAACGGTACCGCTGAAAACCTCACCCTCGCGCACGGCCGCCACGCCATTGATCCGCACGTCGCTGTCGGGATCGGCCTTGCCGCGGACATCGACTTCGACACCCGCCGCCGTGACACGTCCGAGGCGCGGATGCAGCACGGCACCGTCAATCGGATCGGTCACCTGCACGACCGGCTTCCATGCCTCCTTAAACGTGTCGAGCGGCCAGAGTTCAAACCGCCGCACAACCATTTCGGCAGCCTCGGTCTGGATGCAGACGCGTCCGGCACTGGGCTTCACCGCAAAAGCCTCATTCACGAGACGACCGTTAAAGAAGTACCGGAGCGTATCGCCGCGCGCGATCACTTCGAGCCGGTTCCAGTCGCCCACCGGCGCATCGAGGTCATACAGGCCGCGGAAACCGAGCAGGTCTTTCCAATCCTCATCCCGCTTTTCCCAATTCACGCGACCGCCCGTCACGGTCTGGCGCGGAGCGCCTTGCTTCCAGCGTTTTTCGCCGTCGCGATCCAGCTCAATTTCGGCATCAATGCTGGTTGTGACCGGCGTGCCGTCCGGCAACTTGCCGCTGACCACAATGATATCGCCCATGCCGCCTTCAATGATCTGCGCTTCCACACTCGCGATCCAGGTACCACCGCAACTGCCGTGCGGACCGTGCGCGTGCACCAGAATGCCGTTGTCACGCGCCCTGTCGGCGCGTTTGCCGCAGGCGACCCCGGTCCATTTGAACTCAACGACAAGATGGTAGTCCTGATAGGCTTGCTGCGTCGCGAGATAGCCATAGCCGCGTCCGCTGATGTGCAGCATCCCGTCGTCACGGACCTGAAAAATCTCACTGGGCTTATCTGAGAACTCGGACTTCGGCCCCAGATGCACCTCGGTCTGCTTTTGCCGGATCAAATCGATGACATCGATTTTTTCGGTCACCGGTGCTGCCCGTACTGCCAGCGTCAACCATCCGACAACCGCCGCACCACCCCACCACGTCCCCAGTCCTCTTTTCATCTCTTCACCTCGCACGTTAAAAAAATCCACATCCACAACGCCGCTAGCGTAGCACAATCGGAAGGGAGTTGAGTAACGAATTATTGACCATGATTGACATAAACCTAATGGAATGTTTATAAAGCTCTGACACATAGTTCGTATCTTGCGACTCGTGGTTTTGACGGTATTAGCGGCAGGTGCCGCCTGTCAACCGATGACAAGCAAAGGATAGTGTGAGTATGAAAAGAAGCGTGGTCACCAGTTTTACTTCGCTGGCTCTGATACCTTGGCTGTTCGCGGCAGAACCGGAGGTCGCGCCAGAAAAGTCCGGCCCGTCGTTTGACGCCGGCTTTGATCTGCGTTTCCGCTACGAATACAAAGACAACTGGATGAACAAGGGCAAAACCTCGATCGACACGTCGTATGAGGATTATGCCCGGTTGCGGACCCGCGTGTGGGGCAAGGCGGATTTCACCGAAGATCTCGGGGCCTACCTGCGCCTTGGCAACGAGTTCCGCGACTATCGCAACAGTACCGGCAGCAAGCACAAGAATGAGTTCCCGGATGAGGTGTACATCGACAACCTCTACCTTGATGCCAAAAACATTCAGGAGCGCATCGACTTCCGCATTGGTCGCCAGAATATCAAGGAAGGACGCGGACGTATGATCTGCGACGGCACCGGCGGTGACGGTACGCGGACCGAGTATTTTGATGCGATACTGGCAAAGGTCAAGATGCTTGAACGTAGCGATGTTGATCTGATGGCAATCTGGAGCCGTTATCGTGACGACTGGACCATCGGCAATCCGCATGATGTCCATGATCAGACGAAGATCAAGAGCGGATCGCCCTACTCCAAGATGCATGAGAAAGCACTGGCGGCCTACATGCACTACAACGAGATTGAAAACCTTCCGATGGAGTTCTATTGGATTTGGAAACAGGAGACCCGCTTCTTCGATAAAAAGACCCGTTATCCGGGGCGTGATTTCCACACGTTGGGTACGCGCCTGACACCGCGTTTCTCTGAAACGCTCTCTGCCGAGTTGGAATCCGCCTTGCAACTCGGGCAGATCGACGGGCAGTCCGGCATGGAAGGCCGCAACATCGTCGCTTGGATGACCTATGCGGGCGTGACCTATGAGCGTACCGACTGGTTCGCCAAGCCGCGCCTGACCAGTGCCGTGCTTTACCTGTCCGGTGATGAAGACAGTTACTACAAGACCACCGACGGCAGCACGGCAACCGGCTGGAACCCGGTCTTCAACCGGACCGACAGCGAGGGGCATATCTCTGCCGGCATGTATGACAGCTACCGTTGGTCGAATCTGATCTACCCGCATCTCGAAACGGCCGTCGAGCCGTATGCCAAGCACAAGGTTCGCCTGCAGGTGGGTCCGATGTATGCTGCGGAGAAAGACAACGATGCGCGTGATTCGTATCGCGGATTGTTCACCCTTTGCCGCTACGATTTCCCATTGCTGAGCAAGATATTTGGCAAGCGCGGCGAATTGAAGGGTGCGGTCATCGGTGAATTGCTGGCCTACGGCGATTACTACGAGCACGAGGCGGCTGATACCGATGTCGCCACATGGCTGCGTATCGAGATCAACGGTAAGTTCTGACAGCCGTATACCGCGGGGGCACCCGTTGCCGGGTGCCTCACAGATCCCGGAATCGAAATGTTGTCCGCGACCTCTTTTTCCTGTTGCGCTTTTGCTGCGGGTTTGGCAAGGTTGCGTCTGTTTTTTACGTGTCCTTGACACAAGACAGGACGTGCAGGGATTTTGATCGCCAACAACACGAGCATACGAGGCAGCAGGTCTGAAATGTCACAAAATTTGCTAGAGGCGCTGGACGGCTGGAGCAGCGTGAAAAGTGCCGAATTATACGGGGTCGACGCTTGGAGCCAGGGTTACTTCACAGTGACCGATGATGGTCTCGTGGCTGTTAATCTGAAAAACGCCACCGGCACGGTCTGCGTCAAACTCTCCGACATTGTCAGGGGCCTGCATGATCGCGGCATGAGCCTGCCGCTGCTGCTGCGATTCAGTGACCTGCTGGGCAGCCGTATCCGTTTGATCAACGAGTCGTTTCAAAAAGCGATTGCGGATTATGGCTACCAGAACGTCTATCGCGGCGTCTTCCCGATTAAAGTCAATCAGCAGCAGCAAGCGGTCCATGACGTGGTCACGTTTGGTGCCCCCTACCACCACGGACTTGAGGCGGGTTCCAAGGCCGAGTTGATCGCCGCATTGGCCTATATGCGCGACCCCGAAGCCTTTCTGATCTGCAACGGCTACAAAGACGCGGAGTTCATCGACCTTGCACTCTCGTCGCTCAAAATGGGGCTCCAGACCATTCTGGTGCTTGAGACCACTGACGAGTTGAACCTGATCTTGGAACGCTCAGCCGCACTCGGCATACGGCCGCGCATGGGCATCCGCGTGAAACTCTCCAGCCGTGTCGGCGGCAAATGGGCCGAGTCTGGCGGCGAGCGCAGTGTGTTTGGCCTCACGCCATCGCAGGTGATCGACGTGGTTGACGAACTGCGCAACGCGCAAATGCTGGATTGTCTGGAGTTGCTGCACTACCACCTCGGCTCGCAAGTACCGAACATCCGTGAGATCCGCGATTCTGTCAAGGAGGCCTCACGTTTCTACGTCGGCTTGGTCAAGGAGGGCGCGCGCATGGGGATTTTCGACATCGGCGGCGGGCTGGCCATCGATTACGACGGCTCGCACACCAACTTTGCCAGCAGCGCGAACTACGATGTCTCTGAGTACTGCGCCGACGTGATCGAAGGCATCATGACCGCCTGCGATGAGGATGAGGTTCCCCACCCCAAGGTCATCAGCGAGTCCGGCCGCGCATTGATCGGATATTACTCGGTGCTGGTCTTCAACGTGCTCGATGCCGCCATCCACGAGGAGTGGGACCACCCAGAGAACATCCCCGAGCCGCTTCCCGAAGCGCTTGAAAACATGATGTATGTGTCGCAAACGCTGAGCCTCAAAAACGTCCAAGAGTCTTTCAACGACGCGCTCTACTACCGCGAAGAGATTCAAAAGGCCTTTAAGCACGGCGATATCACGCTGCGCCAGCACGCTGCCGCCGACTGCCTGTTTTGGCACATCCTGACCCGCATCCGCGAGTTACTGCCTGGTCTCAAGGTCATCCCGAAGGACCTGCAAGGACTCGATGTCCTGTTGGCGGACGTCTACTACTGCAACTTCAGTGTCTTCCAGTCACTGCCCGACGCTTGGGCCATCGACCAGCTCTTCCCGATCATGCCGATCCACCGCCTGACGGAAAAGCCCACGCGCATGGCCTACCTGTCGGACATCACCTGCGACTGCGACGGGCGCATCGATAAGTTCATCGACCATCACAATGTTAAGTCGGTTTTGCCGGTGCATACGCTCCGCAAGGGCGAGCCCTACATGCTCGCCGCCTTCCTGGTCGGCGCGTACCAGGAGACGCTGGGCGACCTGCACAACCTTTTCGGCGACACGAACGTCGTAAGCGTACAGGTCGATGAGGACGGCGAGATCGAATACGTGCAGGAGTTGCAGGGCGATACGGTCGGCGATGTGCTCAGTTATGTCGAATACCGTCCCGAGCGGCTGATGGAGCAGTTTCGCTCACTGGCGGAGGACGCGGTCAAGGGCAAGCGCATCACGCCCGCTGAACGTCGCGAGATCCTCGCCGCCTACGACAACGGACTGCGCGGTTACACCTACTTCGAACAGTAGTCTTGAGCAGCAAGCCGAATGTGCTAAACTATCGGCCTTATGCGGAGGCTGATATGACTTTAACACGTAGAGCGTTTTCTCACGCTTCATTGGCTGCCATGATCGCCGCCGGGCGCGCCCCGTTTATCGCGAGAGCGCAAGAGGCACGGCGGTTCCGTGTCGTACTGATCGGTGCGGGCTGGTGGGGCACCAACATTCTAAACGTGGCGCTGGATACTGGCGTGTGTGACCTTGCCGCGCTTTGCGATGTCGACGAACGCATGTTGGCGCGCTGTTCCGAAAATCTCGCGAAACGCGGGGTCACCGTCCCCAAACGCTACAAGGATTTCCGCGAGTGCCTCGCCACTGAAAAACCCGACATCGCCCTAGTCGCCACGCCCGATCACTGGCACGCTCTCATCATGATCGAAGCGTGCCGTCAAGGTGCCCACGTCTATGTCGAAAAGCCCATCAGCCACACAATTCTCGAAGGGCGCGCCATGGTCAACGCCGCCGCAAAATACGGCCGCGTCGTCCAGGTCGGGACGCACCGCCGCGCCGCACCGCACAACCAGAGCGCACGCGAATTCATCCGCTCCGGCAAGCTCGGCGAAATCGGACTGATCCGCTGTTTCATCACCTACGGCGGGGGCTCGGAAAAACCCCGCCGCAACAGCGAGCCGCCCAAAGGACTCGACTGGGACTTCTGGTGCGGCCCCGCCCCGCTGCGCCCACATTGCGGCGACATCGACACCCCTTGGGGTGGCGGCATCCATCCGCGCGGATTCCGCAACTTCATGGATTATGCCAACGGCCAACTCGGCGATTGGGGCATCCACTGGCTCGACCAAGTGTTGTGGATCACCGATCTCAAACATCCGGTCTCTTGCTATTCAACCGGCGGCCGTCCGATCCGCGGGCCGGCGATCCTGACGGATGAAGAGCAAACCAGCGACGGGCCGGATATGCAGGTCGCGACATGGCGCTTTGCCGACGGCCCCACCGTTACCTGGGAGCACCGCCTCTTCACAGGCAATCCGCATGAAAAAGGTGAGAATGTCGGTGTCTATTTTTACGGCCAGAAAGGCGTTTTCCATCTGGCCTGGACGCAAGGCTGGAGCTTCTACCCCTCCAACCGCAAAGAGCCGGTCATCCAAGAAGCCGCCGCGCTCAACCAACCGGACGGACAGAACATCAAAGAACTTTTCGCTGACTTTCTGGAAGCGATCCGCACCGGGCGCAAGCCGCTGTGCGACATTGAAGGTGCCCATCGGGCCACAACCCTCTGCCTGCTCGGCAACATTTCCATGAAGCTCGGACGCAGCGTGATGTGGGAGGGTGAAAAGGAAACAACCGGCGACCCCGAGGCCGACAAGCTGTTGCGCCGCACCTACCGTGGCGAGTGGCAATATCCCATCGTCCCTCCATCGGAACAAACTGTATCATGACGCGCATACGCATCCCCTACCATACGTCCGCGCTGGAGGCGGATCTCCCCCCCGAAAGCCAGGCGGTGATTTTAACACCGCCCGGCCATGCCACCACAGATACCCAGTCGCCTTCCATCGACGAGCAACGCCAGCGCGTCACTCGTGCGCTGGACCGCCCCATCGGCTCGCCGCCGCTTGAAACGCTCGCAGTCGGCAAGACGACCGCCACGGTCATCACCAGCGATCATACGCGTCCGGTACCCAGCCGCGTCACGCTGCCGCTGCTGCTCGAACGCCTGCGCCGCGGCAATCCCGCCATCGACATCCGCATCCTTGTGGCCACCGGCTGTCACCGGGCGATGACGCCCGACGAGATGCGCGATAAATTCGGCGCAGAGGTCGTGCAGCGCGAAACCTTCCTGATGCACGACTGTACCGACACCGCGAGCCTGCGCCAACTCGCGTCCCTGCCTTCCGGCGGCGAACTCTGGCTGAACCGCGCGGCGCTGGACACCGATCTGCTGGTGGCCGAGGGCTTCATCGAACCCCACTTTTTCGCAGGCTTTTCCGGTGGCCGCAAAAGCATCCTGCCCGGTATCGCCGGTCGCGCCACTGTGCTCGCCAACCACTGCTCCGCCTTTATCGCCGCCCCGTACGCCCGCGCCGGCAGTCTGGAAGACAACCCGATCCATCGCGACATGCTCTTCGCCGCGCAGCAGGCGCGTCTGGCGTTCATTCTCAACGTCACGATCAACGCCGACAAGAGTGTCCGCGCCGCCTTTGCCGGCCACCCCGAAGAGGCGCACGCCGCCGGTTGCAGCCACCTCGCACGCGAGGTCACCGTCCCCCGCGTCCTCGCCGATATCGTGATCACCGGTAACGGCGGCTATCCGCTTGACCAAAATGTTTATCAAGCCGTCAAGGGCATGACCGCTGCCGAGGCCTGCTGCCGACCCGGCGGCACCGTGATTATGGTGGCGGGCTGCTCTGACGGCGCGGGCGGCGAACACTTTTTCAAGGCGCTGGCCGAAATGCAAAGTCCGCAAGAACTGTTGGACGCGATCAAGCAGGTGCCGCAGGACAAGACCACGCCCGATCAATGGGAGGTCCAGATCCTTGCGCGCATCCTGGCCAAGCACCGCGTGATTTTAGTCAGCGATCTTTGCGACCCGGCAATGATCCAGAGTATGGGCATGGAGATAGCGACGAGTCTGCCCGAGGCGATTGAAAAAGCGCGGCGCACGGCACCACCCGACGCGCGCGTGACGGTCATCCCGGATGGCGTGTCGGTCATTGTGGAGGATATGTAAGATGCGAATCCTGGTCTGTATCAAACAGGTCCCCGGCACGACGCAGGTGGACATCGACGAAAAAACCGGCGTGCTGAAGCGCGACGGCGTCGAATCAAAAATCAACCCGTACGATCTGTTTGCGATCGAGACCGCGCTGCGCCTCAAAGCGCACTGGCCGGAGGCCACGACCCTCGCGCTCTCCATGGGGCCGCCGCAGGCTGAACAATCGCTGCGCGAGGCGCTGATGATGGGCATCGACGAAGCGGTCCTGGTCACCGACCGCGCGTTCGCGGGCGCCGACGTACTGGCGACCGCCTACACGCTCTCGCAAGCCATTCAGGTCATCGGCGAGGCCGGCATCATCATCTGCGGCCAGCAGACCACCGATGGCGACACCGCGCAGGTCGGCCCGGAAATCGCCGAATTTCTCGACATCCCCCATGCGACTAACGTCATTGCCATCCACGAGTTGCAGGAGCGCACGGTAACCGTGCAGGTCGACCTACCCGTCACCGAAGAGACCATCCGTCTGCCGTTGCCCTGCCTGCTCTCGGTCAACAAAGACATCTACACCCCCCGCCTGCCCTCGTTTAAACGCAAGAAGGCGACGCGCGACGTTGCCGTGCGCCGCATGACGCTGGCCGACCTGCCCGACACCGACCCCAACCGTTACGGGCTGAACGGTTCGCCGACCAACGTGGTGCGGATCTTCCCGCCCGAACACGACGTCACCCGCGAAACATGGGAAGGCTCTTCAAGCGAGCTGGCCGGGCGGCTTTGCGGCTACCTGCGCGATGCAAAATTTTTGGTTTAGGAGCGCGTCATGGCAGAACTCATCGTCCATCAAGAAAAGATTCCCGACCTTTCAAAAATCACCGGCCTCTGTCCGTTCGGCGCCATCGAGGTCAACGCGGATCGCGTCAACATCTCGGCGGCGTGCCGCATGTGCAAGCTCTGCGTCAAAAACGGCCCGCCCGGCGCGTTTGAATTCGTCGAAGCCCAGCGGACTTCGGTCGATAAAAACGCATGGCGCGGCGTCGCAGTGTATATCGACCAGACCGACGGCGAGATCCACCCGGTTTCATTGGAGCTGGTCGGCAAAGCCTGCGAACTCGCCGGCAAAATCGGCCACCCGGTTTACGCAGTGGTGGCCGGCCACCAGCTCACCGCGCTGACCGAAGATCTGCGGCATTACGGCATCGATGCGATCACGGTCTACGACCACCCGGAACTGGAACATTTCCGCATCGGTCCCTACGCGGCGGTGTTCGAGGACTTCGTCAACCGCTGCAAGCCCTCCGTCATTCTGGTCGGCGGCACGCCGATCGGCCGTTCGCTGGCACCGCGCGTGGCCGCGCGTTTCCGCACCGGCCTGACCGCCGACTGCACTTTTCTGGACATACAGTCCAACACCGACCTCGACCAAATCCGCCCGGCGTTCGGCGGCAACATCATGGCGCATATCCGTACGCCGCGCCACCGTCCCCAGTTCGCCACCGTCCGCTATAAAATCTTTTCCGCGCCCCAGCGCCGCGCTGAGCCAAGCGGCGAAGTGATCGCCGTGACGCCAAGCGACGCGATGCTGGCATCCCGCATCGAAACGCTGGACTCCCGCCGTAAGGAGCCGGTCAAAAACATCGAAGACGCCGATGTGCTGGTCGTGGCCGGCCAAGGCATCCAGCGGCGTGAAAACATCGAACTGCTGCAACAACTCGCCGACCGCCTAGGCGGCATGGTGGGCGGTACACGTCCGGTCATCGAAGCCGGCTGGCTGGAACCGCGCCGCCAGATCGGACTCAGCGGACGCACGGTCAAGCCCAAGCTGATCATCACCTGCGGCGTGTCGGGTTCGGTTCAGTTTGTCGCCGGCATGAGCGGCGCCGAAAAGATCATCGCCATCAATATCGATCCCGACGCGCCGATTTTCAAAGTCGCGCACACCGCCATGATCGGCGATGTCTGCGAAATCATCCCCGAACTTCTGAACATGCTCGCGAAAGGAGAGTGCGCCCATGTCTGAACCCACCTTCAACCGCCTGACCGAAGCGGACATCGCCTATCTCAAATCCGTGGTGGAGCCGACCGGCAAAGTCGTGCCGCGCGAGCAGATCCATGAGGACTACAGCCACGATGAAATGGGCGCGGTGCATCAATTCCCCGATCTCCTGATCGAGGCCGTCTCCACCGAGCAAGTCGCCGCCGTGCTGCGCTACGCCAACGAGCGCCGTCTGCCGGTCACCCCGCGCGGACAAGGCACCGGCCTGGTCGGTGCCGCCGTCGCCCTCCATGGCGGCATCATGCTGAGCACCGCGCGTATGAACCGCATCCTCGAACTGGATGAAGACAACCTCACGCTGACCGTGGAGCCCGGCGTGCTGCTGATGGAGATCGCCAAGTTTGTCGAAGAACGCGACTTCTTCTATCCGCCCGACCCCGGCGAGAAAAGCGCCTCGATCGGCGGCAACATCAGCACCAACGCCGGAGGCATGCGCGCCGTCAAATACGGCGTCACGCGCGACTACGTACGCGGCCTCGAAGTGGTACTCGCCAACGGCGACGTCATCGAGGTCGGCGGCAAGATCGTGAAAAACAGCTCGGGTTACAGCATCAAGGATCTGATCATCGGCTCCGAAGGCACGCTCGGCTTCGTCACAAAAGCCCTGCTCAAACTGCTGCCTCTGCCCAAGAAAGCCATCAGCCTGCTGATCCCCTTCGCCGATCTCGCGACGGCCATCGAAACCGTCCCCGTCATCATCCGCTCCAAGTACATCCCGACGGCGATCGAATACATGGAGCAACCGGTGATCCTCTGCGCCGAACAGTATCTGGGCAAAAAATTTCCCGATCACTCGTCCGACGCCTACCTGCTCCTGACCTTCGACGGCAACAGCCGCGAAGAGGTCGAAGCCATCTATGAGAAAGTCGCCGAAATCTGCCTGCAAGCCGGTGCTCGGGATGTACTGATCTCCGACACCGACGAGCGCCAGACCTCGATCTGGAGCGCGCGCGGCGCCTTCCTCGAAGCGATCAAGGCCTCAACCACCGAAATGGAAGAGTGCGACGTGGTCGTGCCGCGCAACCATGTGGCCGACTTCGTGAAATACACCAAAGAGGTCGAGCAGAAAGTCGGCGTGCGCCTGAGCGGTTTCGGTCACGCTGGCGACGGCAACCTGCACGTCTACGTGCTGCGCGACGACCTCGACTCTGAGACCTACGCGCGTAAACTCAGCGAAGCCTTCGATCTGCTCTATGCCAAGGCGCACGAACTCGGTGGACAGGTCTCAGGCGAGCACGGCATCGGCTTCGCCAAGAAAGAGTTTTTGGCCGAGTCGCTCGGCGAAGTTTCCATGAACCTGATGCGCAACATCAAACACGCTTTCGACCCCAACGGCATCCTCAACCCCGGCAAGGTCTGCTGACCAACAGGACAACCGCCATGCCCTTCGTACTTGAAACCTATCTCGCCGACCGCAAACGCGCGGTCGAAGAACATCTGTTCGCCAGCCTGCCCGCCGCCGAAACGCGGCCTGCGATCCTCGTGGAAGCGATGCGCCACGCCGTGCTGTCAGGCGGCAAGCGCCTGCGGCCGATCCTCTGTCTGGCCGCCGCCGAAGCCGTCGGCGGTTCGGCAGAAGACGCGCGCTACGCCGCCACGGCGGTCGAACTGCTCCACACCTACACGCTCGTGCATGACGACCTGCCCTGCATGGACAACGACCTGCTACGCCGCGGCCAGCCCACCGTACACGCCCGCTATGGCGAAGCCATCGCCGTGTTGACCGGCGACGCCTTGCAGACGCTGGCTTTCGACATGCTGGCCAACACGCCGGAACGGCGTCCCGGCACCGTCGCCCGGCTCGTCAAGGAACTCGCCGCCGCCGTCGGTTTCGCCGGCGTGATCGGCGGACAGGTGGAAGACATCCGCTTTGCCGCCGCGCCCACGCGCGATGTCATCGACTTCGTCTTCCAGCACAAAACCGCCGATCTCTTCAAAGCCGCCTGCCGCCTCGGCGCGCTGGCCGCTGGCGGAGACGAGGACGCCGTCGACAAACTTTCGCGCTTTGCCGACGCCCTGGGTTTCGCCTTCCAGATCATCGACGACCTGCTCGACGCACCCTCCGCTTCTGCCGACGCGGCGCCGGAACTCTCCTGCCTCGCGGTGATGTCCGCCGACGAGGCACGCGACTGGGCGCACAGCCTCACGGCGCAAGCGGTCGCGACGCTCGACGGTCTGCCGGGCGAAACCGTGCCGCTCGCAGCGCTAGCCAACCATCTACTCACACGTATCATCTAGCGCGGGCGCAGCCCGCAACCCAAGTTAATTAGTGCGTTAGTTAATTAGTGCATTAGTTTGCCCCAAAAAAACTCTGCGTCTCTGCGCCTCTGCGTTAAACAAACAATCCGTAAGGTACTAAACCATGATGACAACAACATCCCCCACCCCGCATATTTTGATCACCGGCGCCACCGGCCTGCTCGGACGTCCGCTGCTGCGCGCCTGCAACAACCGCAATGACTGGCGCGTGACCGGTACCGCATTCCGGCGCACCGCCCCCGGCCTGGAACGCATCGACCTGTCGCAGACCGACGCCATCCCCGGCTTTCTTGACCAACTCGCACCGGACGTCATCATCCACACCGCCGCCGAGCGTCGGCCCGACGTAAGCGAGCGCGATCCGGAAGGCACGCAACGCCTGAATGTCGGCAGCACTGCCGCCATCGCCCAATGGGCCGCCGCACACAGTGCCTTTGTGATCTACATCTCATCCGACTACGTATTCGACGGCACGCAGCCGCCCTACCGGCCCACCGACGCCACGCACCCGCTCAACGCCTACGGCCAGAGCAAGCTCGATGGCGAACACGCGGTGTTGCAAGCCGGTTGTGCGGCGGCTGTGTTGCGTGTGCCGCTTCTTTACGGCGACGTCGAGCGCTTGGACGAGTCATCCGTGACCGTACTGGCCGACGCCCTGATAAAAGCCGCACCCGGTCAACAGGTCAAGATGGAACACTGGGCAACGCGCTATCCCACGAACACGGCAGATGTTGCCGCCGTGCTTATCGGCATGACCGCACGCAGACTGCAAGACCCCGACTTCGGCGGCATCTTCCATTGGAGCGGCAACGAAGCGATGACTAAGTACGACATGGCGTGTCTGTTCGCGCCGTTGGTCGGCACCGATCCCGCCTGCATCGTGGCCGACCCCACGCCGCCCACAGGCGCACCGCGTCCCCAAGACGCCCATCTCGACTCCTCCGATCTGGAGCGACTGGGTATTGGTCGCCGCACCTCCTTCACCACCGCCATCCCCGCTATCCTCGCCCCGCATCTTCACGCGAAAAAAATTGAGCGTTGAAAGTTCTGCGTTTTTCTCTCACAGAGGCACAGAGGACACAGAGGTTTTTGGGGGCAGTCCTCGGGATGTTTTTAACGCAGAGGCGCAGAGACGCAGAGTTTTTTTGGGGGGCGTTGTTCCAGCCGCAGGTCGCGAGTCGAATGTCGCGGGTCAACCTCTCTTGTTGCGGCCACGCAGTGGCTCGCAACCGTGAGAGTAAAAGCATTACCCCGGTTCTTTCTCACACGAAGGACACGAAGGCTTTTTGGAGTTACGCGCACGCGTAGAACCAACCGCCACGACGCCCCCGATTCTCATGAAGTTTCAAGTGTTTCATGGTTTCACTTGAGCGTTCTTCAGACGCTCAATCTCAGCCAGTGAGTGATTCATGTGGTCGCGTTCATCCAGCCCCACGCGGCGCACGAGGTCGGCCAGAGTTTTCTGGCGCGGATAATAGGCGAACCAGACGGAATCGACCGGCTCTTGCTCGAACTCTGGATGCTCGCGCGCATAAAGCATGTATTCGTGTTCGGCGTGCGACTCGAAAGCCGCATTCATCGCAAACGACCAAATCGGATTGAGCCGGTACATGACGCGCGTCAGGCAGAAGTAGACAAAGGTCATGATGCGCGGTAACAGCAAATGACGGAACCAGGAGAGCCGAATGCCCTTTTGGTGACAGAGATCGGCCCAAAGCAGCATGTGCCACTGTTCGTTGTCCTGCGCTTCGCGTCCCATCTGAATGTGGCGCAACGCGATCTCGATCTTTTCACGCGGCACTGATCGTGTGCCACAATACCACTTAGAGAGCAGACGGTAAGAGCCGTGTTCCCAAGCCCAATACGGATAGCGCGCCAGAATCTCCAGCACCAGAACCTTGGGCAACGACCGCGCCTTGCCGTACAGCAGGTCAAAGGTCAGGAACATGATTTTGAGCATGACATTCGCAGGCAGCTTCGGCGTCGCGAGCGTACGCTTCATCTCCTCTTTCATGTCCAATTCCTTGCCCATCGTGAAAACCGTCTCGTCCATGCCATCCTCCGTCTCATTCAAACCAATCGACAACCCAACCTCGACTGTCCTGATGATTGTATGTGACCGGACCGGAAATGGAAAGCGTTTCTGACTCCAATCCAAATCGCCGCGTTGCTGTCGGGACCGATTGATTGTTGTGGCCACTTAAAAGCTGTGCGGCTCGCGGGGAGGCTCTCCCCACGCGCAGGAGAGGACGCTGAGCCCGTACAGGCAGGCGGTTTCGGCGCGTAGGACCGGTGAGCCGAGGCTCACAGGAATCGCACCGGCAGCCGTGAGCGACGTAAGTTCGTCGGGGGTGAAGTCGCCCTCCGGTCCCACGAACCACCCGGCCGATGGCGGCGGCGCACTGAAAGCTGCCAGCGCGTCGCGCAACGGCCGGGCCTCGGGCGTCAGCGCGGCGACAAAGAGCGGACGGATTTGCGCAGCAAGAGCGAGGGCCGCATCAAACGCGAGCGGGTCTGTAATCTCGGGTAGCCATGCGGTCCCGCACTGGCGTGCCGCCTCTTCGGCGATGCGTCTCCAGCGCGTGGCCTCTGCAGGACGCGAGACCGTGCGCGCAGAAAGCACCGGCACAATACGCGCCGCGCCCAGTTCCGTGGCTTTTTCGACAGTCCACTCCATGCGCACGCCCTTGCTGACACAGGCGAAAAGCGTGAGCGCGCAAACGGGACGTAGATGTTCGTGAACGGGCGTGTCGGCCGTGAGCACCAAGCCGTTCCGGTCGGCAGTGCTGACGGTTGCGGTACGCGTACGGCCATGACCGTCGAAGAGCATGACCGAGGCACCGGGGCGAACGCGCAACACGGTTTGCAGGTGGTGCGCTACCTTGCGGTCGAGCGCACAGGTGTCTGCGAGCAGCTCTTCGGTTGTGACCAGACAACGGTGCATGCTGAAAAGAAACGCGGCGCTACTTATCCGCGTGTTTACGCAGGGCGTCGCGGCGGGTGAAAAAGGCCTCGGCGGTCTTGCGCTCACGTGCGGCGACTGGGAAGTTTTCGTTACCGGCCGAGGCGTTGAACTCTTCAAGCATCCGCTTCTGTTTGGAGGAGAGACGGACGGGCACTTCAAACACCACGCGCACATGAAGGTCGCCAACGCCGCCTTGCAGGTTAGGCATACCCTTGCCGCGTAGACGGAAGACCTTACCGTTGGGCGTGCCAGCCGGCAAGCGAATGCGGGCGTGACCGTCGGGCGTGGGCGCTTCGACCTCTCCGCCCAGCGCGGCGAGCAGAGGAGAGACATGGACCGTACAGGCCAGGTCGTCGTCCTGCCGCTGGAACAGCTCGTGGTCGCGCACATGCAGCACCACGTAGAGGTCGCCGGGATCACCGCCGCGCAAGCCGCCCTCGCCCTTGCCAGCGAGGCGCAGACGCGAGCCGGTTTCGACGCCCTTGGGAATGCGCAGGGCGATGTGGCGCGGGGTCTTCACGCGGCCGGTACCGTTGCAGGTCTTGCAGGGGTTACGGATGATCGTACCCGCACCCCGACAGACCGGACAGGTCTGACGCATCTGGAGGAAACCGCCACCGACGACCACAACACCGTGTCCGCCGCATTGGCGGCAAGTCTCGCGTGAAGAACCTGATGCGGCGCCGGTGCCGCGACAGGTCGGGCAGGCATCGTTGATGTTCAGGTCCACTTCGCGTTCGGACCCGAAGATCGCCTCTTCAAGATCAATCTCGAGGTCAAAGCGCAAATCGTCACCGCGTTGCGCGGCGTCCGGATTACGGGAACGGCGGCTGCGGCTGCCGTTACCACTGCCGAAGATATCACCAAAGGCGCCACCAAAGCCACCACCGAAGAAACTGCCGAGGATATCCTGTAGGTCGATGTCCTCCATGTGGGAGAAGTCGCGCCGGAAGTCAAATCCGCCCGGTCCGAAGGCCGACTTCATGCCGGCGTGACCGAACTGGTCGTAACGCTGGCGCTTTTCGGCGTCGCTGAGGACCTCATAGGCTTCGCTGACCTCTTTGAATTTCTCCGCTGCTTCTTTGTTGTCGGGGTTGCGGTCAGGATGGTACTTCATGGCCAACTTGCGGTAGGCCTTTTTAATCTCATCGGCGCTCGCAGTCTTGCCGACACCGAGCAACTCGTAATAATCGCGTTTGTTGGTAGCCATATCGCTGGTTCTGTCTGGCGGGTGTCCAATATCGGGTTAGTCCGTCACATCCGACGGTTCGGCATCGTCGCTCGCGGGCTCGGTGGCACCGGAGGAGACGATCACCTGCGCGGGGCGCAGGAGGCGGCCGCCAAGCAGCCAGCCGCGACGGTACTGCTCCATGACGACATCGGCGGGGACCGTATCGGAACTCGCCTGTGAAAGGGCCTCATGGTAGGTGGGATCAAAGGGTTCGCCCAGCGCATCCAGCGGCACCATGTCGTAACGGTCGAGCAGAGCAATAAATTGATCGTAGACCATTTGGACGCCGACGACAAACGGAGACTTGGGATCGGCGGCCTGAGCCAGTGCCAGTTCGAGATGGTCGATCACAGGGAGCAGATCACTGAGCAGATCCTCGTTGGCGCGCTTGATCCTCTCTTCGCGTTCGCGAATCTGACGCTTGCGGAAGTTGTCAAAGTCGGCCATCAGGCGCGTGTAGCGGTCCTTCAACGCCACCAGCTCCTCGTTTCCTGAAGCGGTCGCGGCGGCGTCAGACTCATCCGCAACGTCCGTCTCCACGGCGTCTGCGGGCTCGGTCGGGGCGGCGTCGTCAGCTTCATTCGCCGGGGCATCCGCATCCAGTGTCTCGGCCGGATCAGGCGTCACAGGGGTCGCTGCGGCGTCGGGATCAGAGTTCTTCTTCTTTTTGCTAAACATAAGTCTAATTGTCCTTCTTGGCATCTATGCGGCACAACGGAAAAGCCGCAGCTCTCCACGCGCAGACGCTCGCGCGCGTGGCGAACGAGGGTGGTGGCGAGTAGTGGTCGAACAGTGAAACACAGTCGCAACGGATAGTCAAGACTGCCGCAAATCAAGCGTTCGGCAGATAGGCGCCAAAGTCCTTCAGTTTCTTCTGGAGTTCGGGCACGCGGATTCTGCGGATATCACCCGCGCCGTCCGCTGCCATCGCAGCGGCGAAGCCGACGGCCTGCCCCATGATGTAGCACGCCGGCATCACCCGGATCGACGCCTGCACCTTCTGGTCGGTCGAAACGCACCGTCCGGCGACGAGCAGGTTCTTCACGTCCTTCGCGCAGAGGATACGATAGGGAATGCCGTAGCTCTCGCCCTTCTGATACTTGTAGAGCCGGTCGAACTCCTCGCGGTGTTGCGCGTAAGCCGCCTTGTCCGCGGTCAACGGATGGATGTCGATCGGGTAGGCGTAGCGTCCGATCTCGTCTGGAAAAACCGCGCGCTTTACGTAGTCGTCGAGCGTCATTACATAGTCGCCCGTTATCCGGCGCGTCTCGCGGACGCCCATCAGCGCACCGGTCTCGATAAGGCGGATGTTCTCAAGCCCGTGCTTCAGGTACTCGCTGAAATAGCGCTGATACTCCTGCATCGACTCGCGTCCGCGCAGATAGCCCTTCGTCAGCGAACGTTCGTCCGTGCCGTCCAGATCGTAGACGTGCCCGATATTGGCGTTCCCAAGACCGTTCGCGGACTTAAAGATGCCCGTCATGTGACGATCCGGAACCTTGAACACGCCGTCCACCAGTGCCCGGTCGATTTCGGCATTGAACGACAGCCGCCCTTTCCGCCACTGGTCCCAGTCAATGCCGATCCAGGAGGAGAGCAACGACGCCGGCATCATCTTGCCCATCGAATCGCCCTTCTCGAACGACACGCCCGACTGCACGGCGACGTCACCATTGCCGGTCGCATCAACATAGACCTTCGCCTTCACCGCCCAGATGCCGCTTTGCGACGCGCAGATGGCATACTGGATCGCGTCACCTTCACGAATGACATCGATGACCTTCGTGTGGAAGAGGAAGTCCGCACCCGACTCGACCATCACCGCGTCATATTCGCGCTTAACGGCCTCGAAGTCGAAAGACCCATAGTTGCTGGATATCGCGCCGGCCTTCAAGAGGCGTTCGCGGAAACGCGTTCCGAAACCGGCGGCGAGCGGACGGATCCCGTCGCCGAACTGCATGTAAACCGGCACCCGGGCGGCCGTACCCATGCCGCCGAAGCAGGTGAACGCCTCCGCCAGAAAGACACGCGCCCCCGCAGCCCGAGCCGCGACCGCCGCCGCAACGCCGGCCGGACCGCCGCCACAGACCATGACATCCGTCTCGATCTTGACGGGGAAAGTGCGCGAATACGTCACCTGCCCGTTACGCACGGCCGGTGTCTCCGCCCGTACGCCAAACGGAATCCCACTCCCCATCGCGGCAACCGCCGCCCCTTTCAAGAACCCGCGTCTGTCCATTCCCGTATCCTTTCAAAACCCCATGTTGTCCGTTGTTCAGAAATCGCCATTCATCCGCTTCTCGATGGCGCACCTTGATCCGATGCGGCCAGCAGGACAAACCGGCCACAGGTTTCTCTCCCGTATAGAAGATTTTGGGATTTGGTGCAAGGATAACTTGATTGGGGATAATTGGTTTTGCTGATTATGTTTTATGTAGCCTGACGCCCGCTTTGCATCGCATTGTGGAACTTGGTACACTGGGCGCGGGACAATGAAAGGGAATTTTATGAACATCGGTAGAATCACGGTCTTTGCGGTTTCGTTGCAACTCGCGTCTTTGACGCTACTGGGGCAGGTCAACCTGCTGACCAACGGACATTTCGAGGTGGGCGAGAAGACTCCGGTCGGCTGGACGCTGGCCAAGAAAGGCGGCGATTGGCTGCGCACAGAAGGTGTCGACGGTGGTGCGTGCATAGCGATCAACGGCAGCGGGGAGGACGACAATGCGTGGCTGTCGGACCCGGTGGCGTTCAAGCCCGGCCATCTCTACCGGCTCTCTTTTTTGGCGCGCGCTGGTGAGGCAAGCGGTGGGACCGCAGTCAGCGGACCGTCGTTCGCGAACGTGGATGTCGGCGTGCCGAGTACGACGTGGCGGCTCTACGAGCATGTTTTTGCGGTGCCGATGCGCAAGGAGCAATTGACAGCACCGGTGCGCCTCGGCCAGTGGCACGTGAAGGGGCAGATCTTTTTTGATGCGGTGCGTGTCGCGCCGGTGATCGCGGTGCATACACCGCTCGGCGAGTCCGCGCTGGGCGAAGGAGAACGGCGTGATGGCCGTCGCTACCGCTTCAACGCGCCGCTGAACGGCGAGGGACGCAACCACAGCCGTCCGCTGTTGGGTTTTACGGCGGGCTTCAACAGCGACCGCTGGTGTTTCGGCGAGGGGAGCTTCGTGACCTACCGACATGATGGCGGCGGGCGTCCGTTGCTCAACGGCATGATCGAGGTGAACAGTGGTTACTATGTCTCGGGGCGGTTGGTGATCGATGTCTCGAAGGACGGCAAGGCGTGGGAGCATGTAGGACAGCTCACTAACAGCGGCGCGGTGAAGATCGACCTGCCCGCCACGTTGTTCCCGGCCGAGTTGCTCTGGGTGCGGTTGCGCGGTGCAAAGTCGCCTTGCAACCTGCAGGTGCACGGATACCACTTTGAGGGCGATGTCGAGGGCGATCCGATTACACTCACAGGCTCGACGCGATATATCGAGACCGAAACCCATGAACCGCGCGTGCGGGTGACAGTGCGGGGCGTGGGCGAGGCGCTGCCGGGCGGTGCCAACCAAGTGGACCTGCGTGTGCAAAATGCGACCGGCGCACCCTTGGAGACACAGGCGCGCGTGATCTTTTCCCATCCGGGCGATGTTCCACGTACCAATGCGGTCGATGTGAGTTTTCCCGGCGGCGGTGCTTATGACGTGCAAATCCCTTACGAGGTACCAGGGGTCGGCCTGTGGCAGATGGCCGTCGAACTGGGCGACGCCTTCACGGCGCGCAGTTCGATCCATGTGCCGGAGTTCTACGATGACAGCTATGGCGAGTTGCTGCCGTCCAACCATCCCGCACTCAATCTCTGGCGCGCATCATCGGGCTGGAAAATCCCCGAATACCGCGCGCTGCCGCGCCAGATCGCCAAGGCGTTGTCGCTGCGGCTGGCCGCGAATGAGATGGAGGCGGTGCAGTTGGTGGTTGCACCGAATATCGCGCTCACAAATGTGACGGTGTCGGTGTCTGACTTGCGGTCTGGTTCGCATGTGATCGACGCAAGCCAGATTCAGATCCTGCAAGTCGGCTACGTACCGGTGACGCACAAGACCGACCGCACCAGTACCCTCGCAAACTGGCCGGACCCGCTGCTGCCGCAGACCGCATCGACGATTCTGCCGCCCGGCCGCCAGCAACCGTACTGGATCCGCGTCAAGGCACCGCGCGAGGCCGCGCCGGGCATCTACCGCGGCACAGTCACGGTCCAGGCGGACGGCGTGAGCGTCACGGCGGGGCTGAATGTCGAAGTCTACGGCTTTGCGCTACCCGACACGCTGACCTGTGAAACCGCGTTCGGCTTCAGTCCGTCGACCGTCTGGCGCTACCATGGTGTACGCGAGCCGGAGCAACGCCGCACCGTACTGGACGCCTATCTGCGCGCGCTTGGCGAACACGGCATCTCCGTCTACAACCCCGCGCCACTGGATGGCTGGAGCGTAAGCTGGACGGGCGCGAACCCCTGGCAGGGCGGACGCATCGTGACAGATGTGAAAGCAGAGGGCAAGGGGTCGCTGCAGATCGTGGACGACAGCCCGAGCGCTAACGTGAGTGCGCGCTATCCCCACGCGGTCGCGTTGCCCGAGAAGGGATTCAAGATCACGTTCATGCACCGCACCGACGTCCCCCACCCCTTCCTTTTCTCGATCAACTATCTGGGGGCGGACGGCAAATGGATGCCGGGGCGCAACACAGATATCCGCGTGAATGGCACCCCAGAGTGGCAGCGTTTTGAGACGGTGTACGCCAAATTCCCCGCCGGTGCTAAGGCGTGCCACTTCACCCTGTATGCGGCCGAATACAAAGAGCCGGGGGTGACCACGGGCACGCTGTGGGTGGACGCGCTCTCCGTGGTGGATGCGGAGACCGGCAAGGAGTTGGTAGCGGGCGGCGACTTCGAGCCGCTGGACGTTGCCGCCATGACGCCGGTGTTTGACTGGACGCGCTGGGACGCCGCGATGGAGCATGCCTTCGAGGTGTACCACATGAACACCTTCCGGATAGGGATACACGGGCTCGGCGGCGGCACGTTTCATTCGAGGTATGAGCCGACCTTCATGGGCTACCCGGAAACCGTGCCCGAGTACGACATCCTGTTCGGCAAATATCTGCGTGGGATCGAGGCGCACCTCAAGGAGAAAGGCTGGCTGGACAAAGCGTTCGTCTACTGGTTCGATGAGCCGGATCCCAAGGATTACGCATTTGTGATGAATGGGTTCCAAAAGCTCAAGCGCCATGCGCCCGGTCTGCGCCGCATGCTGACCGAGCAGGTCGAAGAAGAGTTGGTCGGCGGCCCCAACCTCTGGTGCCCGCTGACACCGTCGCTGAACGTGCCGGGTGCGGAGGAGCGGCGCGCGGCGGGCGATCAGTTCTGGTGGTATGTCTGCTGCGGGCCGAAGGCGCCGTACGTGACCGAGTTCATTGACCACCCCGGCACAGAGATGCGCTTGTGGCTGTGGCAGACATGGGCGGAACGTGTCACCGGCATTCTCATCTGGGAGACGGTGTACTGGACCAGCAACGCTGCGTATCCAGATCCGCAAGAGCCGCAGAACCCGTATCTGGATCCGATGAGCTGGGTGTCTGGATACGACTTCAAACCCGGCACCAAGCAAGCGTGGGGCAATGGCGACGGGCGCTTCCTCTATCCGCCCCTTGCTGCGGCGAACGGCAAGCCGACGGCACCGGTACTGGATCCGCCGGTCATCAGCTTCCGCTTGGCGATGCTGCGCGATGGCCTTGAGGACTACGAGTATTTCGTGATACTGAAACGTCTGCTCGCGGAAAAAGGCGCAGGTCTGACACCGCGCGAGCGTGAGAATCTCACAGCGTTGCTGACGGTACCGACCGATGTCTCCGCCAGCCTGACGAGTTTCACGACTGATCCGGCGCCGATGGAGACGCACCGCGACAAACTGGCTAGAGCGATTGTGATGCTGCTGAAGCGGTGAGAGGAGAAGCCCAAAAAATGACAGGCCAAGGAGGATGGATGAAGCGAAAGATCGGAAGTGTGATGGCGGGAGTATGTGCGGCAGGCTGTGTGATGGCTGCGTCGCCCTTCGAGGGCGCATGGTGCCTGACCTCCCCGTCCGGCGGCGCGGTCTGGATGCACGTGGAGATGAATCAGGGCGCACCATCCGTCAAAGCCATGTGGGAGATCGGCGGCGTCGAGCCGATCAAGCAAGCCGCGCTCGAAGGCGAAGTGCTCGTCATGGAGCGACCGCACGACCGTTGGTATATGACGGCCAAGGGCATGCGGCGCGATATCCTCGGGACCGACACGTTGCGCGCGACCGTACAGGGCGACGCCATGACGATCGAACTGACGCGCGCACTCAAAGACGGCACCCGGCTGCCCGTGCAAACGATGCGCGGCAAGCGGCAAGCGCCGCTACCGCCCCGCCCTGATCTGGCGACGTTGCGTTTCGCTGAGCCGATCGCGCTTTTCGACGGTCAGAGCCTGTCGGGATGGCGCCTGACAAATCCCACCGACAACAACGCCTGGTCGGCGCGCGACGGCATGCTGGTGAACACGCCGCAATTGGAAGAAGGGCCGACGGCAAAACAGTTCGGCAACATCCGCACCGACCGCGAGTTCGAGGATTTCCGTCTCACGCTGGAAGTCCGGTTGCCGAAAGGCGGCAACAGCGGCATTTATCTGCGCGGCCGCTACGAGGTGCAGGTGTGCGACTACCACGGCCGGCCACCGAGCTGGGGCGGCATCGGCGGCGTCTACTCCCGCATCGTCCCGCTGGAGAACGCCGCTCGTCCGGCGGGCGAATGGCAGACGTTCGACATCATTTTGGCCGACCGCCACATCACCGTCCGGTTGAATGACCGCCTCGTGATCGACAACCATCCGCTCGAAGGTTGCACCGGCGGAGCCTTGACCTCAGACGACACCCTGCCGGGACCGATCTACTTCCAAGGCGACCATACATCGGTCGAGTATCGTAACATCATGCTCTATCCACGTATCAAGTGAGAAACAATGGCTGCAAAATCGGCATGGGGATGGGTATTAGCGGGTGTCTGGGCGGCATGTGCCGTAGCAGCTGAGCCGTTGTCGGCGCAGCGCCTTGATGCGCTGAGCGCGCGCTACGGCGTTGACACCCTGCGCGAGTATCGTCTGCTCGAACGCGAGCGTACGCAGAAGCCCCGCACACACAACGGGATTTTTGATGAAGCCGCGCGACGCAACCAAGCCTTCCATCCGCAGGCAACGATTCTGCCGGAAGACCGCGACCCGCTCGACATTGTGTTGCGTCGTACGCGCGCACTGTTCGAGGACCTCGCACGGCGGACCGACCTCGCCCCGCAAGGCGAACGGCTCGCCGCCTTAGAGCAAGCAACCGCACGCGTGCAGCCCGACGCGCTGGAGGCGCGGATTGAACTGTTGCAACGCCTATTGGACTTACGCCGCGAAATCGCATTCGCCAATCCGCTGCTGACGTCGATCTCTAAGATTCTGTTTATCACGCGTGAAGCCCTCCCGCCGGACGAGTACCACTGGGGCGTACACATGTGCGACCAGTATTTCGGGTTTCACGCCACGTTGCATGGCACCACACAGGGGAACGGCCTCTATGTGCTGGAGGCACCTTGGTCGGCGCAGCCGCACGCGCGCAACCTGCTCGCCGAATCAACGGTCGTGGCGGGACCGCGCCGCGGCGAACGCTTGGAAAACGGTGGCTTTCTCGCGCCGGACGTATCGTACGACGGCCGGCAGATTCTCTTCGCTTACACCGACGGCGACCCCGCGATCCGAGTCTGGAACACACGCACGACCTTTCACATCTTCCGCTGCAACGCCGATGGCTCCGGCCTCGTGCAGCTTACGGACGGCCCGATGAACGATTTCGATCCATGCTGGCTGCCGAACGGGCGGATCGCCTTCATTTCAGAACGGCGCGGCGGCTTCGGCCGTTGCCACCGGCGCGAGGTCCCCACCTTCACACTGCACAGCATGTTCGATGATGGCTCGGACATCGTGGCCCTGAGCGCTCACGAGACCAACGAATGGCAGCCGAGTGTCGACAATAACGGCATGATCGTTTACACGCGCTGGGATTATGTGGATCGCGGCTTCAATCAGGCGCACCACCCTTGGATCACCTACCCCGACGGACGCGACGCGCGTGAGTTGAACGGCAACACGCACCTTTCGGAACGTACCGCGCCGCACATGATCATGGACATCCGCGCGATCCCCGGGTCCTCCAAATACGTGGCCGTTGCCTGCGGGCACCATACGGAAGCGCGCGGGTCGCTGATCGTGATCGATACCTCGGTAGCCGACGACGGCGCGATGTCGCAGATCCGGCGGCTCACGCCTGACCAACTGTTGCCGGAGGCGGAGTTTTACGATTGGCGGACGGCCAAGGGATCGGCCGCCTACGCTTCTCCATGGCCGCTGAGCGAAACGTATTACCTGTGCGTGTACGATGGCAATGCGAACTCCCAGTACGGCGCGATCGACTGTTCAAAGCGGCGTTATGCGGTGACGCTGCTGGATGCCTTCGGCAACAAGATACCGCTTTACACGCATCCGCAGATCTCCTGCCTCAGTCCGATGCCGCTACACGCGCGGCCCCGCCCGCCGGTGCTGACGCATGGCACGCTGGTGGGGCGTCCCTGTCTGCCGGACGGCACGAAGCCTGCGCCGGTGTCGGATGAACAGTTACCGAAAACCGCAACCATCGGTCTGGTGAATGTCTACAACTCGCGTCGGCCATTTCCGGAAGGCACACGCATCGCGGCGTTGCGCGTGTGGCAGATCCTGCCGAAGCTCAAACCGATGGTCGGCGAACCACGGCTCGGTGTTTGCGACCAGACCCCCGGACGGCAGTACCTCGGGAGTGTACCGGTCGAGGAGGACGGCAGCGCACTTTTCGAGGCACCTGCCGGAGTTCCGATCCTCTTCCATGCAGTGAACGAACGCGGCGTCGCTGTGCAGGGCATGCGCAGCGTGACCTATGTCGCGCCCGGCGAGACCCTGATGTGCAACGGCTGCCACGAAGCGCGTACCGGGGCGGCCATAAGCGGACTGCGCGCCGCCGCCTCACCGCTGGCCATGCGGCGTCCGCCATCGCGCCTGACCGCGGGGCCGGACGGCTCCAATCCCTACAACTATCCCCGGCTGGTACAGCCGGTACTTGACGCCAAGTGCGTCGGCTGTCACGGTGAAACGCGCAAAGCCTCGATGCCGGATCTGCGGCGCGGCGATCCGGGCAAGAACCGCTTCGCATTCTTCACCTCGTTTTACAGTCTGGTGCCCTATCTTCAGTATTTCACCCATGCCTACCGCGGCGACTGGTCCAAGGTCGGCGTGCAGCGCGACGCATTCGTACCGCCGCACACCGAACCGGGCAAGTTCGGCGCGATGGCCTCACCCCTGCACACGCTTCTGGAAAAGGGGCATCACGATGTCGTGTTGACGGCGGAAGAGCGATTGCGGTTGTTGCTCTTCATGGATTCAAACGCCTCATACTTCGGTCACGATCACAACATCACGGCACAAGCCCGTGGCGATCGCGTTCCCCCGGTTTTACAATGATTGCTAGGCAGGATATGATACTCCTCGAAGCCCATCACGCGTCTGCGCGTGTTCGCTGTGTTCGCTGGCCCCAATGGAACTGACAAAAGA
>ERZ795047.981-NODE-981-length-32287-cov-32.629592_pt1 | contig 32287 bp, 30 predicted proteins | sample MGYA00375131_ERZ795047 | MGnify/ENA primary metagenome ERZ795047 (study PRJEB30176, sample SAMN05720228) | activated sludge metagenome | isolation source: Anaerobic digester | place: Japan | collected 2015-05-20 ...
TTCTGGGCGACGTTGCTGGACACGGCGTTCGCGCAGCCTTTGTTACCGGCATTTTAAAGGCTATTATCTATCCGGAATTTGTACGGGCAAATTTATCTAAAAATATCACTCCAGCTGCATTTCTTAGCTGGCTTAATGATCGTATGAACTTTGAACTCCGAAGGACCACAGGGCTTTTAATAACCTTTTTTGCGGGCATTCTAGATGTAAAATCTCAATATTTACTCTATGCTAATGCGGGCCAATGTCACCCTTGCATTCTGCGTGGAGCTTCCATCGCAGAACTCCCCGTGTCTGGGTCTGCCATAGGATTTGCCTCCAATGTCATGTATGCAGAACAGGGGGTTCAACTGCAGAGCGGCGATGTGCTTACCCTATATACGGATGGCCTCCTTGAATTTACCGAGAATGGTAAACCCCTTTCATTAAATCCTCGGAATATATTTGCAGGATTACCCTATAGTTCTGATTATCATCGGTCCCTGCTTACCCGAGCTCTGGAACTGTCAAAAGCCAAGGATTTTACCGATGATGTGACCATTCTTTCTGCTCGTTTACTCTGACCGATGGCAGGAAATAGATATGGATAGTAACGCAGCCATTGCGGCATATAATCAAAAACACCAATTTGCTGAACTTGGCATTGAGAAAATTGGTGAAGACACCTGGGAAGTTACTATAACAGGAGAGCTGGATTTACAGAGTTCTGCCGATGCACAGACACTCCTGGAAGCTCTTCTTGAGGAAATGCCCAGCAGAAGCACCCTGATTTTTAATCTGGAAAAACTTGTATATATCTCTTCTACGGGTGTTGGTCTTTTTGCAAATCTTGTTGTTGCAGCCAATAAACGAAGAATACCGGTCATTTTTAAGAAACTTCAGCCCAAGGTGGAGCAGGTTTTCAGCCTCTTAGGTATACTCTCCTATTTTACCATACAATAAAAGCCATGAGTCCCGAAAAACTGTTATTACAACTGGTAATACTCTATGCAAAAGATACTACGGAACATGCGGATATACAGGTTGCAAATGAGTTATGTCGGTTGTTAAAGGCAAAAACAGCAGCCATCTTTTTTAAAGACCTCTCCGGGATTTACCATCTGCGATTTTCTGGTTCGCTGTATTCAATCAAGTTAAGTAGTACCCACTGGAAGGAAGTGGAAGCTGCACTTTCTGTTACCCATTGTGAAGATCCTTGTTCCTTTGGTCCCTGGAAAATTCCTGTCTTTGGAGAGGAAGAAACCTACTGGATCGGATGTAGCTTGTTTCCGGCTCCCTCTGCCCTGCAGGGGTACATAGTTTTAGGAAGATCCGATACCCCCTGGAGTGAAAGGACCATTGCATTGCTTCAGGAAATAGCAAAGACAATTGCCACTATTATCGCAATCCGTGTGAAACTTAATGTTTCTGAATATGAAAAGAAAAAACTGATCGACAGATTAGCTTTTAATGAAAGGCGGTTAAAAAACCTTTTTGATGCATCCCCCAATATTATCTATACCTGTGATGCGGACGATTACATTACCAGTCTTAATCCCGCTGGACTTAAAGCACTCGGCATAACATCCCAGGACGAAGTAGTCGGCAGGCCATTTAAGGAATTGTTATATAACCCGGAGGATCGGAATATTGCTTTTAAACATTTGCTGAGTACTGGCACTTCAACCTACGAGACCATTTTAAAAGGCAAAAATGAACGGTTAATCTATTGCATGGAATCAATTGCGGTACTCAGGGACGAAAATGGCAAAATTCGAGAATTGCAGGGAATTATTAATGATATTACCGAACGTATAGAGAAGGAAAAGGAACTATGGCGGACCAATCTGGAGCTTTCAGAATTAAACAGCAAGCTCCAGAAAACCCAGGAATTAATGGTCCAACAGGAGAAGTTAGCATCTATTGGTCAACTTGCAGCCGGTGTCGCCCATGAAATCAATAACCCCTTAGGCTTTCTTAAAAGTAATCATAGTGTGATGGAAAAATATGTTGTTAAAGCCGAGGACCTGCTTCAGAAAATAGTTGATTCTGGGATTCCAGAAGCGAGTAAACCTATTATGGAGCAATTGGGAAAACAGATCGATAACATGAAAGAAATCCTCATAGAGTCTACCGAAGGGTATGAACGAATAATTCGAATAGTGGCTGATTTAAAAACATTCTCACGGCTTGATCAAGGGGAGGGCTTTACTGAATATGATCTCAATGCAGGTATCGAAAGCACCCTTGTAGTGGCATGGAATGAAATAAAATATGTAGCCGATGTGGAAAAACAGCTGGGTAACATACCCAAAATTATGGCCAGGGGAAATGAGCTTAATCAGGTATGGCTGAACTTGCTGGTTAACGCAGCCCAGGCCATTGAGGGGGCAAAAAAAGAAGTTCGGGGCCGCATCATTATTAAAACCTGGGAAGAAAAGGGGTATGTTATGGATTCCATAAAGGATAACGGTCCTGGGATTCCTGAATCTATCCGTAAAAAAATATTTGACCCCTTTTTCACCACCAAGGAACCTGGGAAGGGCACTGGGTTAGGCCTATCAATATCCTACAATATTATAGTGGAAACCCATAAAGGGCAGATTAACGTTTATACCGAACCTGGACAGGGTACTGAATTTGTAGTCATTCTTCCCCTCTCTCCCCCTAAAAAAGTTGACAATTAACCCTCCGAAGGCTAGACTTTACTACTGTGAAAACTATCAAGAATGTTCTTATATTGGTTGATGAATCGAATGCTATAAAGGAAGTGGGCCGGCAGCTTGCCGCCCAGCTTGCCCCTATCCATGTTGCGATAGTGGATGCCGCAGATTTTGCTGCCACCGACATGCTGCCCGCAGATGCATATTTTCTGGGCTGTAAGGAACCACATCCCGCCCGGTTCAGCGAAGTAGAACGGGTACTTAAGGGTATAAATTTAGCTGGCCGCCCCTGTGGCCTCTTTACTCTATCATCAAAAAGTGCTATCGAATATCTTCGCTCTATCACACGGGATGCGGAATTGGCGGTATTTCCAGAACCGCTCTTATATGAAGCACTGAAGACGATGGAGAGGGCACCCCAGGTAAAAGCCTGGGTCCAATCAGTACTGGGACGGAGTTAACCTGCTAATGGACACCAATTTTAATCTTGATGCGGCAATTCGTAAGGTTCCGGATTTTCCCAAAAAGGGAATTTTATTCTACGATATCACCAGTATTCTCGCGAATCCCGAGGCTTTTAAATACTGTCTTGATGCGATGGAAGACCTGTATAAGCATGAACACATTGATGCGGTTGCCGCTATCGAATCCCGGGGTTTTGTGTTTGCAGCACCCTTTGCGGATCGGCTGGGAATACCCCTCATCCTTATCCGAAAGAAGGGAAAACTACCCGGTAAAACACTCTCTAAAAAATACCTGCTTGAATACGGTGAAGCAGAAATAGAGGTGCACCCTGCGGATGTTCCGGTGGGCAAACGGGTTCTCGTAGTAGATGATCTTATTGCTACAGGTGGCACCCTCCGGGCCGCAACGGATCTTATTGCCGCTGCAGGGGCTCAGGTTGCAGGTCTTTTTGGTGTGGTAGGTCTTCCATTTTTAAACTACCGGGCCGTGCTCGGCGATATTCCAATCAGGACGCTGATTGAATATGCTCATGAATAGATGAAATGCTTTTCCCATTGACAAAAAAAAAGTAATGTGCTAATGTCCGAGCATACTTAATGATGCTTATTCCCCGGTTGTGTAAGGGTAGCACGGCAGACTCTGGATCTGCTTGTGGGGGTTCGAATCCTCCCTGGGGAACGATAAAAAGCCCTTCGGGGCTTTTTATGTCTCTGGCCCCTTCGTCTATCGGTTAGGACATGAGATTCTCAATCTTAAAAGAGGGGTTCAACTCCCCTAGGGGCTAACACAGAAAACTCTAAATTCTAAAATATCGTTACTATTATAACAAAATTCAATTCAAATTCATTGACCATACAGAGATTTATCTTTTATAGTTTAACCTATGCAAGCTCCTGGTGAAATAGATACCTTCGATCGCTTAGCATCGCGGCTCTCTATGGAAGAGCGGCAAGCCCTGCTTGCCAAACTTTCCAGTTATGCGGTGCTGTCCAAAGAAGTATTATTTCATGAGGAAGAAGTCCCTCCAAAGGTAGATGTAGAACGCCAATTCAAAGAGGCGCCCTGGTATACTAAATTATTCCTCGTTATCCTCAGTTTTTTTAAGGGGAAACCACCAACAAAATTATTTGAGGACAGGCTGATTAATTCTTTGGGATCCATGATTGAAAATAGGGCTCCAGGTCTTTTTGATCACCGGCGGAACCTTTTATTATCCGGATTCTGGGATGAAATACAGTCCCTTAAAGAAGCGGCCCGATTTTTTTATGATGCCCTGGATATCAGCCTGAATAGAGACAAGGGGGCTTTTTTTTCCTTTCTTGCTTCTCTGGAATTAGATTTTGTACATCGCAGGCTCTTAACCGAAACAGACCCGGAAGCTATTGGAGAAGGAAATCCACAACTCACCGATACGGATATTAAAAATACGATAAACCGTACTCTGGACAGTATTTTTCAAAGCATCAATGAGGATGAACGACGTATAATGTATCGGAATGCCCGGTCCCTGCATTGTCTTAAAGAACTTGCCTCTTTTCTCTTTGACCGTCTTTCTTCCGCCTTTGCGCAGGATGCACAAACAAAGGGGGTAACAGCCCCCACGTATCTTGTATTAGATCAGCTCTATGCTCTCAATAATGTTTTGTTTTCCCTACAAGACCCTCCTTCCATGGCCTTGCTGGAGACTCTTTTTATCTTTATGCTCCAGGAACGGAACCTGGAATCCCAGGTTGATTTACATACGGAGTTAAAAACCCTCTTATCTCGTGCGGAAGAGTCTCTGGGCCGGATCCGGCAATTTAACAAACGGATTCCCCTGACTGCTATTATCCGTTGTGCAAGTCGGAATTTGGTCTATATGCCCCAGAGTATCACAGGCGGTGAAGACTGGTTTGCCGTGTATCGTGACTATTGGAAAAAACAGGCTGATGAACGGTATAGCCGTTATATTCATGAAAAACAGCGCCGGGAATTAGTTCAAGAACTGCATGATTTTTTTAAAGGAAACAGTATCAAGAATCTCCAATATGCTGGGGACGGTCCTCATAAAGAGGGTATTCCTGTTCGAGGAGCCTTTAGTCTTGCCTTCCTTTTTACCTTCTATTCCGTCCTCTTTGTAGAAGAAATCAACAGGGTCTTAAAACCAATTTTAATTGATGGAGAATTTTATAAAAAAGAAAACAGAACCGAATTTACCGAAGCCTATAATGAACTTTTAAAACTGGGTGACACGATTCGTTCCTTTGATAACAAACTCTCACCAACGGGCGATTTAGGCAAGCTCTATGATCTTGCCCGGCAGGAAATTACTGCCCTCTCGATAAAGCGGAGAAAGATACAAACCCTGGAAACTGAAGCCTCCGATGAGGCTGCAGGGATTATCGATCGGGCAGGAAAGGCATTAAAATCCCTGGTAGCAGTGCTCGGTGGTATCATTAAAGGTGAAGCAGGCGGCCGGTATGATTCTCTGGTTAATCTAGGGAGCCTGGCTGGTAGAAATGGGGCTTATCTTGCTGCATTAAAGCAGGTGCAGGAAAAGCTGGAACGGGCTTTGCATCTACTTACAGAAATTTCAAAGACCGATTTTTAACACCGGATGGCATCCATGTACATGTATCCCTTTTATCTAGCTCAAAATAATCAATTTAAGGGCTTTGCCTTTCCCTTTATTGCGGATGGGAAACCTGTTCCGGGGCCATCCTGCTTTTTATCAAGTATCGATGCGGGTGACATGAAGTTCACTCCGGGTAGCGAAAACCCTTATCGAACCCAGTTTTTTACAGCCCTTGCGAAGCAGCAAAACCTTGGACAGCTTCCTGTCTATGCGGTGGAGCAAATCCATTCCCGGGATGTGGTGATTGTGGAAAAGGGCTCTCCCTATGAGGGCCCACAGGCGGATGGCCTTCTTACAGCAGCTGAGGGACTCTGGCTTTCGGTAACCGTGGCGGACTGTCTGCCTGTTTTTTTACGGGACCTGTCAGGACGCTACCGGGCGATCCTTCATTCAGGGTGGAAAGGTACGGGAATCGTAGAGCGGGCTCTATCAATTTTTATTGATGAATGGCATGTAAGCCCCGATGATATACTTGCCGTTCTTGGTCCCTGTATACGCGGCGACTGTTACCAGGTGGATTATGAACGGGCCCGGATCTTCGAGGCTGAATTTGGATGCTCAGAGGGGCCCTATCCTCTGGGACCTGTAGTACGGAGCAGAAACAATCCTAACGGAACGCTTTCGTATTATCTTGATCTTCAGGCAGCTAATGCACACCTTTTAGCCAGATTCGGGGTCCGGGACCTGGCGGTCTGTCAGGATTGTACCGTCTCAGACCCCAGGCTCGCCTCCTTCAGGAGACAGGGGCCTGCTGCCTATACCCGGATGGTAGCGCTCATCAATTGAGGTTTTTGCAAAAGTCTGTTACTTTTGCAAAAACCTCTTGCAGTATTTTTACATTAACAAGATAATTATATACATAGTATAGAATAGTAAAAATACTGCATGTACATCTAAGGTTGCTCTTTCAAAACTCACTGAGTTTTGAAAGAGCCTCAATTGAGGTAAATATAAAACTATGGTATGGTTAGCCCTCAGGATGGTACTATGCAGGATATAAAGGAAATTTGGAAACAAAAGATTGCTGCTGCACTTACGGAAATTGCAAGGCAGAATGGCAGCGTAGAAACGATTCAGAAACATCAAGTTGTGGTAGAAATTCCTCCCAAACCTGAATTGGGAGATCTGGGAATCCCCATGTTCCCCTTCGCAAAAATTCTCCGAAAGGGGCCCCCTCAGCTTGCACAAGCCGTTGTGGCACAGCTTATGGCTTCAGGTGCCACGAATGTCTGGGGATCGGTAAAAGCCGAAGGTCCCTATGTAAATATACATTTGGAAAAATCCGCTGTTGCTGGACAGATTCTGAAATCTATTCTTGATCATGCCGACACTTATGGACGACCCCAGAGCTTAAATGACAGCAAAATTATGGTGGAGTTTTCCAGCCCTAATACGAATAAGCCCCTCCATCTGGGGCATCTGCGAAATGATGTACTGGGCGAAAGTATATCCCGGATTCTTGCTGCCTGCGGTGCACAGGTCCGCAAGGTTTGTATCATCAACGATCGGGGAATTCATATCTGCAAGTCCATGCTTGCCTACAAGGAATATGGACAGGGGAAGACCCCCGAATCGGAGGGAGTAAAGAGCGACCGCTTTGTCGGTGACTGGTATGTACGGTTCCACAAAATGTCCCAGGAAGATCCCACCGCAGAAGAACGGGCCCAGGATCTGCTGCGCAAATGGGAACAGGGGGATCCGGAAACGGTGGCTCTCTGGAAACAGATGAACCAGTGGGCTGTAGAAGGAATTAAAAAGACCTATGAACGAACCGGCGTGTCCTTTGATCAATATTATTTTGAAAGCCAGACCTATCTTAAGGGCAAGGAAGAGGTCCTGAAGGGACTAGAACAGGGGCTTTTTTATCGGGAAGAGGACGGCTCCGTATGGGTGGATTTAACATCTGAGGGTCTTGATAAAAAGGTGCTGCTCCGTAAGGATGGCACATCCCTCTATATTACCCAGGACATTGGTACCGCTATCTTCCGGCATCATGACTGGCCCTTCCAGCGGCTTGTATATGTGGTGGGCTCCGAACAGCAATACCACTTTAAGGTGCTTTTTAAGGTGCTGGAAAAACTGGGCTACGATTGGGCAAAAAATCTGTATCATCTTTCCTATGGCATGGTGAACCTTCCGGAAGGTAAAATGAAAAGCCGTGAAGGTACCGTAGTCGATGCGGATGATCTCATCGATAGCCTGAAAGAGATGGCCTTGCAGGAAATTCGGGAAAAGAACCGGGAAGAGGCGGTAGGCGATGGGGAGGCGGTGGCGGAAAAAATTGCCGTAGGAGCCCTGCATTATTACCTGCTGCAGGTTTCTCCGACCAAGGACATGCTCTTTAATCCAAAGGAATCCCTCTCTTTTAACGGAAATACGGGCCCCTACCTGCAGTATATGGGAGCCAGGATTTCTTCCATGCTCAGGAAAAAGGCGGGCTCCCTGGCTGAAGCAGGCCAATTCCGTCCTGAGCTTCTCACCGGTGAAGCCGAATGGGCCCTCATCAAGACCCTGGCCACCTATCCTGAAACCGTCGAGCTGGCTGCATCCCAGATGGATCCTTCGGTTATTGCGGCCTATTTATACGAACTTTCCAAGGCCTTCAGCCGTTTCTATCATGATTGTCCGATCCTGAATGCAGAGACGGCGGATCTGGCAGCCTCCCGGCTTGCCCTGTCCCAGGCTGTTTTACAGGTTCTGCGGTCAGCCATGACCCTGGTATGTATTCCTTTCCTGGATGTCATGTAGGCGAAGGGCGTCAGGGCTCTGTTCGATGAACTTTGTATAACAGGCTCTGTGCAGCTGGTACTATTGTATAGGCTCTGTACAACCTATTGACTTAAAGGGATTTGCTGGTGTATAAACACCGAAGTATTATTATCCGAATAGAATCGAGGGCGATTGTTCATGTACGCACTGGTAGAATTTAAAGGCAAACAATACAAGGCTGAAAAAGGTGCCTTGTTAAAAGTGGATAGGATTGATGCTGAGGTTGGTTCCGCAGTGAATATCGACTCAGTTCTCCTGGTATCTGGTGATACGGTTTCCGTCGGGGCTCCCTATGTACAGGGTGCATCTGTTAAGGCGGTTGTGGAAAATCATGGCAAGGACAAAAAGATTATTGTCTTTAAGTATATGCCTAAGAAGGATTACCGCCGCAAGAAGGGGCACCGGCAGCAGTATTCCTACATCCGTATTCAGGATATTGTCGGGGCTTAAGCCCATCCTATGATAAACGTCGATGTGGTCCTCGATTCCGAAGGGATCTTAAGATCCTGTCAGGTTTCCGGACACGCCGGCGCAGGGCCAAGAAATGGCGATGTGGTATGTGCCGCCGTTTCAGTCCTTTCCCGGACGGCCCTCAGAACCCTTTCTAAAATAGAAGGGGTTACTGCACGGGGAAAAGCCCCCGAACGGGGGGAACTGTTCATGGAAATTGATTATACCGAGGCCTGTTTGGCTCAAGTGGCTGGTATTACAGCCTTCCTTCTGGAAGGCCTTGTATCGGTTTCGGAAGAGTTTCCTGAACATTGCTGTGTTAGAATACAAAGAGAGCGGAGGTAGCAATATGGCTCGGAAACGGGGCGGTAGCGGTGCTAAAAATGGACGGGATTCAAATCCTCAATATCTTGGAATAAAAGCTTCTGGTGGTTCTTTTGTTAAGGCCGGATCCATTATCGTGCGTCAGCGGGGTACTAAAATTCATCCCGGTGTTAATGTAGGCTGTGGATCTGATTATACCCTTTTTGCGTTAGTTGATGGCACGGTTGCTTTTTCTGAACGCCGGGGCCGGAAACTGGCTGGGGTAGTACCCGCCGGTGCAGCCGAATAATATCACGGGCCATACAAGCCTACGGGGCTTATCTATGGAACAGTGCGCGGCGCGCCCCTTGGGCGCGCCGTTTGTGTTTATAAACCTATGCAGAAATTTGCGGACGAAGCGATAATCGAAGTATCCTCAGGAAACGGCGGAAATGGCTGTGTAGCCTTCCGAAGAGAAAAATATGTGCCTATGGGAGGCCCCTCCGGCGGAGACGGCGGCCGTGGGGGGGATGTGGTGTTTGAGGTACGCCGAAACCTGAGGACCCTGGCTCACCTGCGTTACAAACAGGTATTCAGGGCAGAAAACGGCCGGGACGGCGAAGGGTCCCAACGTTATGGCCGTCATGGCGAAGATGTTATCGTACCGGTTCCCCCGGGGACTATTATTAAAGATGCTGAAACGGGTGAGATAATTCGTGATTTCGGTAAAGATGAGGGGCGTTTTGTATTTTTAAAGGGCGGTAATGGCGGTTGGGGAAATGTTCATTTTAAATCTTCGACGAACCAGGCACCCCGGAAAGCCCTTCCTGGACAAAAGGGTGAAACCCGCCGATTAAAGGTTGAATTACAGGTAATGGCCGATATCGGCTTTGTGGGCTTTCCTAATGCGGGAAAGTCCAGTCTCCTCGATCGTTTCACCAACGCCAGACCTAAGATTGCCCCCTATCCCTTTACTACGAAGATTCCGAATCTGGGAATACTGACCATCGATGATAGGGACATTATTTTAGCGGACATTCCTGGCTTAATAGAGGGCGCAAGTCATGGAGCGGGTCTTGGAATTCGGTTCTTAAAGCATATCTCCCGTACCGCTGGTCTTGCCTTTTTAATCGATCTATCCGATGACAACTACCAGGAGGCTTTTGATGTTCTGGTAAAGGAACTCGAAGCCTTTTCGCCCGAGTTGATGCAGAAAAAACGGATTCTCGTTGGAACTAAACTGGATCTGGAGGGAACTGAAGAACGACTGAAAACACTGCAAGCCCGATATCCAGAGGAGACGGTGATGGGTATATCCGTATTTACCGGTCAGGGTCTTACGGAACTGTCCCATGCCTTTGCACGGATGGTAACTGAAATGGATGGTGAGGAGCAGTCAGGTCTGTGAAGATTGCGGTTTTTGGCGGCAGCTTTAATCCAGTTCACTACGGTCACCTGGCTCTGGCAGAACTGGTTCAGCAGAAACTGAACTACGATGCGGTGATTTTTGTTCCGACCAATCAATCTCCTTTAAAAGACGCCCCTGGTGGTGCTACTGCTCAGGACCGGCTCGACATGCTTATGGCGGCCCTTTCTGGAAATCCTCACTTTTTTATAGATGACTGTGAGATTCGGCGGGGCGGACTGTCCTATACTATAGACACCCTTACGGATATAGAACAACGATATCAGAATGAAGAGAAGTTAGGACTTATTGTAGGTGATGATCACCTGGCTTCTTTTTACAAATGGAAAGAAGCATCCTTAATTGTTCAAAAGGCTGAACTGCTCGTGGCTAGCAGAAATAGTCCCAACCACAAGGATTTTCCTTATCCCTGCAGGTATATCGAAAATCCACAATGGTCGGTTTCATCAAGCCAAATCCGTGAGAGGATTGCAAATAAGGCAGATTGGACCCACCTGGTACCACCTCAAGTGGCTGCGATTATAAAAGATCGGGGCCTCTATCAAGACAGGGAAAGTCCCGTTGGTGGGAGCCCTTCATCAACCCTGATAACCCTCATAGAAGACACCGCACGGGCCTGGCTGCCTGCAGACCGCTTTCTGCATTCAAAGAACGTGGCAGTACTGTCAGCCCAACTGTGCAGACGTTTTCATATTGATGAACGGGCAGGGTATCTTGCCGGAATTGCCAATGATATGTGTAAACATCTGGGGGCCCAACGAATAGAAGCCCTGGCGCTTCAGGACGGCTTACCGGTAAGTCCGATAGAAAGACAAAAGAGTGAACTGATGCATGGCAGGGCTGCCGCGGTATATTTGCAGACCTACCATGGAATTATCGATGAATCCTTGCTGCAGGCTATTCGAATGCATACCTTCGGAGGTCCTGGAATGGGAGCCCTTGCAAAAATAGTCTATATAGCCGATAAGATCGAGCCCTCCCGGGAGGGGATTAACCCTGCTTTGCGAGTTTCTTGTAGAACCGCTTCTTTGCCGGTATTATTTGCTCATGTGGTCTCAGATACTCAGCAATATCTTCGGAAACGGGGTAAAGCAATGGCTGAAGAAACCGATGCTCTGCTCGCAGAACTACGGCAGGAGGGCCTTTTGTGAAACGCCCTAGCTTCGATTCAAGTTTTATGCTGCTCCTCCTCATGTTCATAATTGTGGTTGCCGGCGGGCTTGGTATGTATGTCTTCAGCCGGACAGACCCCCTGGAAGAGATATTAAGCGATGAACGGGTGCTCAATATCCTTTTAAATATTGAACAGAATAATTCAGTGATTGGTTCCTATGTAATTCTCTATTATCCACCAACCAGGAGGGCCAGTGTTTTTGATGTTCCAACCGAAACAGGTCTTATCATCAAATCCCTTAATCGGGTGGATAGTATTGATGTATTGTATAAAGGACCGGGCAGTATCGAGTATGTTAAAGAAATAGAAAATCTTTTAGGCATACGGATACCCTTCTCGGTTTCGATTAGTCTGGAACATTTAGAAAAGCTGGTTGACCTTGTCGAAGGCATTTCTCTGTTTATACCAGAACCGGTAAATCAGTATAATCCTGAAATGCCTATCCTCTTGCCATCCGGTTTTATCAAACTGGATGGTTCTAAGGCAGTTTCCTATGCAACCTATGTTTTAAAGAAAGATGAAGTCGAAGCCGAGTCTGCAACGGTGCGCAAACAGAAGGTAATTCTGGCCATCCTTACCCGTTTAAATGAAAAACGAACGCTTTTAAAGGATCCGGAGGCTCAAAAAATAGTTACTACCCTTATTTCGACTAAAATGAATACCGAATCGACCCTCAGGATCTTTCAAGAATTGAGCAATTTGGATGTACAAAAGCTGGGAATACAGAGAATAGGTGGTACGGCAAAACAGGTATCTGGGAAAACCCTGCTTTTCCCCTTTTATGATGGGGTGCTGATTAAGGAAATTGTAAAACAGACGATAACAGGACTGGTTCGTCAAGGAGAGGGAGATATTCCCGATCGGGTTTTTACGGTTGAGGTTCTGAATGGTACACCTTCCATAGGGCTGGCTCGAAATACGGCAGAACTCTTGAAAGGATTTGGTTACGACGTATTATCCTATGACAATGCGGATCGTAATGATTATGAAAAAACTCAGATTATCGACCGTTCCAGATATCCGGAAGTAGCACAAGCCTTGGCAAGTGTTATAAAATGTAAAAATATCATTACCGAAACAAACACTGAGACTCAGAATTCAGCTCAGGATGTGAGCTATACAGCAGACTTTACTCTGATAATTGGGAAGGATTTTAATGGACGATATGTTACAAACTAAAGAGGTTGATACGGTAAAGAATCTTGCAAAGGTGATTGCGGAGCACAAGGGGCAGCACGTGGTTGTGCTCGACCTGCGGGCCCTCAATTCATGGACTGATTTTTTCATCATTAGTACCGTAACAAGCAGTACCCATCAACAGGGCTTGCAGCGGCACATTAAAGAGTTCGCCCAGGAATCCCATATCGATATTCTGCGGCGGCAACGAAAGGCCCCTGCGGATGATGAATGGAATTTAATTGATATGGGGACCATGGTGGTGCATCTGATGACCGAAAAGGCCCGGTCCTTTTATGACCTGGAACGTCTTTGGAGCGAAGCCCCGGTTATATGGAAATCTGAAGCCTAATCTGCCCCTTGGAGGCTTAAAATATAAAAGGACTGCCCTACAACATTGGCAGTCCTTAGAGGATGAAAGGTTGTACTAATTAATCACTCATCAAAGTCGTCATAATCGACATCGTCGTCGTAGTCGTAGTCCTCGTCCTCGTCGTCGAAGTCTTCATCTTCATCATCAAAATCATCTTCATCGTCAAAATCGTCTTCGTCATCGAAATCGTCTTCATCATCGAAGTCGTCTTCGTCGTCGAGGTCGTCAAAATCTTCGTCTTCACCCTCATCTTCGAAGTCGTCATCAAAATCATCATCGAAGACAGCCATGGGGAAGGGAAGCCCGTCATTGTGCTCAATGGTCATAGGGACCAGGCTGAGCATATCATCACTATTGATGGTCTCATAAAGAACCATAGCATACTCCATTCATAACTGATATTACCCTTGAAACATAAGGGAGACTTTAGCTATCTGTCAACAGGTATTTGTATCATTTTACCATTTTTATTGGTAAATTTGGATAGATGAAATCAAAAATATAAATATCGCACGGAATGAATCATGTCAATATTATTCTTGACCTGAAAGGTCTTTACAAAAGTATGATTTTAAGTATAATAGGGCGTCGATCATGGGAGATGGCATACGAGTTGCGGCACCTTGCAAAATCAACCTCCATCTCGGTGTATTTGATCGTAGATCTGATGGTTATCATCCAATAGAAAGCATCTTTCAGATGCTTGATTTTGGAGATGTCCTTTGGATTGATTCTTTGAAAAAACGCTCTGGTATTGAACTTCATATGGGTGGTGCAATCCATATGGATGTTTCCGTGCCGCCGGAGCAAAATATCGTATATAAAGCAGTTCGCCTGTTCCAAATGGAACGGGGTGATGAAAACGGGTATTATGTCCATCTAGAGAAGGCGATTCCCCTCGGTGCAGGTTTGGGGGGCGGTTCCTCTGATGCTGCTGCGGTGCTCATTGCACTTAACCAGATCTCAGGCAGCCCATTTACCAATCCTGAATTGGAGTCCCTAGCTTCCCGTTTGGGAAGTGATGTTCCCTTCTTTATAAGGGGTGGGACAGCCTATGTAACTGGCCGGGGAGAGGAGATAGAAACCTTTTCTGTGCCGACTCCCTGGACTGTTCTATTGGTTAATCCCGGGTTCCATAGCAGCACTCCCGAAGCTTTTGCCTTGCTGGATAGGGTTCGAGCTGAAGCAATGGAGCCCGCTAAACCCTTACGAGGTAGAGATGAGCTTTTGCAGATGCTAAATAGTCACCCGGGGATCTGGACTTTTTATAATGATTTTCTTGAGGTGTTTCTAAAACGGGGAACACCTGAGGTACAGCAGACCTATCGGACCATTTTATTAGAACTTAAGAATCTCGGAGCAGATTTTGTTAATCTCTCTGGTTCTGGTTCTACCTGTTTTGGTGTATTTTCTGATCCAGAAAGAGCCAAAAGGGCTTTAATAACACTAAAAAGCCGATGGCCTTTTGTGGAATTAAGCTTTCCTCTTGCGCGCAGGGCAGATACAGTAGTAGAATAGCTTGTACAACTATACCTGGGCCTAAAAAGAGGAGAGCGTCATGGAGATCACCGACATCAGGATACGCAAGGTGGCCGGAGAAGGGAAGCTGAAGGCATACGTAACGGTTACATTTGACGACTGCTTTGTTGTTCATAATGTAAAAATTATCGAAGGCAAAAGCGGTGTTTTTATCGCTATGCCTAGCAGAAAAACCCGATCTGGAGAGTACAAGGATGTGGCCCATCCGATTCATCCGGAATTCAGGGCGGAACTGCAAAAGAAGATCCTGGATGTTTACGATTCTGGAAATGTTCAGGATGATCCAACCGTAGAGTTGTAATTTTTTGGGACGTCGGCAAGTGGTAAGCCACCGGGTTTTGGCTCCGGCATTCGCAGGTTCGAGTCCTGCCGTCCCAGTTATGCAAACATAAATTTGAAAGCGCTGGTCAGGGAAGGAGTTATATAATGGATCACGTTGTTTTAAATGCTCAAAAGAGAGCCAATACCGGGTCTGCCGAGGCTGCCCGTCTGCGACGCAGTGGTAAAATTCCTGCGGTTGTATATGGGAGATCAGGAAAGGCCATGCCGATCGTTCTGGACGCCCTCGAATTTGGAAGAAAAACCAAGGGAATTTCTGAAAGTACCCTTTTAAATCTTTCTGTAGACGGTTCCCAGCATGAAGTCTTTATTAAGGATACCCAGCGGGATATCTTTAAGGGCGCATTCCTTCATGTAGATTTTTATGAAGTAGAGAAGGGTAAGGCACTTCACGCTAAAGTACCGGTCCACGTGGTCGGTACTGCCCAGGGTGTCCGCGAAGGGGGTGTGCTGGAAGCTCCCCTCCATGAACTTGAAATTGAATGTCTGCCCAAAGATTTACCTGAACATATCGATGTGGATGTCTCTCATCTTAAAGGAAATGAGTCGATCCATGTTCGGGATCTTAAACTGGCTTCTGGCATTAAAATTCTAACAAACCCTGAACAGGTTGTGGCTCTGGTTAAATTTGCCAAGGCTGAAGTTGCTGCTGAGGCTGCTCCTGCTGCCGCCGCTGCACCAGCGGCTGAAGCTCCCAAAGCTTAAGATTCAGAATAGCCATACAAGCCGGTCAGGGCAGGCTCCCTGTTCCGGCTTTTTTTATTGGAAACCCCATGAAAAGCGAGCAGGCGGATCTTGAAGTTAGAACAGCCGCTGTTCTTACATACTATGCAAAACAACTGGCAGGTAAGACAGTTTTATTAGCCATATCGGGCGGCGCCGACTCTGTTTCGTTGCTTTATACTTCTGCTCATCTACAGGACCAATTTGGTTTTTCCCTGCGGTGCGTCCATGTTAATCACCGGCTCCGCCCATCGAATGAAACCGGGGCCGATGCGTATCTTATCAAACACCATTGTAAAAAGCTTAAGGTGCCCCTTACTATTGTAAATATTGCCCCAGGGGCAATAGAAGCCTATGCAAAAGAGCATAGGGTGGGTATCGAAGCCGCTGCCCGGTATTTCCGTCATCGGGCATTTCGGCGCCAGCTGCGCCGCTGGTCTGCGTCCTGGATTTTTTTGGGGCATACGAGGGATGATGCGCTGGAACTGGCGTTGATGCGCTTTTTACGGGGGTCTGGGCCCATGGGGCTTGCACAGCTTTCTGAAAAACGGGGCTGGATTATACGGCCCCTTATCACCTCCAGCCGTAAGGATGTAGAAGCCTACCTTTTTAGGTATAGTATTCCCTTTGCTAATGATTCGACCAATAAGGATAATCGGTATTTACGAAATAGGATACGGAATGTTTTGATTCCGCTTTTAGACAGGGAAGTTCCCTTCTGGCGCTCCGGTGTACTTGAAGCTGCAAGCACCCAGACCTTCGTTGCTGCATTACTTAAAGAAAATGTAAGTAATGGTGTTTCATGGGAGAAGATAGCGGAGGGTAGTAATCAAGGATTTCGCACTGAATCGGCCGCATTTTTTCATCAACCTATGATTATCCGTGAAGAATCCATGTATCAGGTGCTGGATAAGCTGCGCCGGGATAGCGGAGGCCTGCTAAAAGAGGGCATGAATCCCGATGGGGAAACAAGTCCAAGGCTGAGAACAGTACGCAGAACTGCCCTGAGACAGTTTGCTGCAGGCAAGGTAAAAGCCCTGAATTTGAGCGATTGCAGATTCATCCATACAGGTCTTTTTATAGAGATCCTGCAAAAACAGAACTTGGCTGCGGAAGCCGGTTTTTCGCATGTGATTCGCAGCCCGGGACAGTTTTCTATAGAAAACTTGGAGTTTTCTATTACAAATGGTAACGCTGCAGTGTCAGGGGGTAATAGCCAGCGTATCACCTTGCCTTGTCTGGTTCGCTTGCCACAGATGGGAGATCGGCTCCGATATCGGAATCGGCTGCGTTCTTTAGCAGAGCTACGGACATTGTCTACGGATAGAGCCTGGGCAAAACAATTCATTATCGAAGACACCCAGGGTCTTGCCGTTTATGTGCTTATAGATATACATTCAAAGATATCTATTTACTGGCGGGATCCGATACCCGAAACAGTGGAAAAAAATGATAGTTTTATGTTAGAAATACAATTACGGGGGAACCATGCTCGACGATCAGAAAGATAATTTGCCATCCCGGCCGCCGGTACAAGGTGGCCGTGGCAACCGATTTGCCTTGGTATTTTTTATACTTGTTTCAGGTCTTTTCATTGCCTATTTCTTAAAATCCGATAAACCGGTTGCTCAGGAGGTGCCCTATTCCACCTTTGTCATGAGGTTGGATCGGAATGAAGTAGATGCAGTTAAAATTATTGATGGAAACGAAATTGAGGGTACCTTTAAATCCCCGAATGGAGACCTGGTCCAATTTAAGACCCTCATCCCCTATCAAGATACGGAACTCATGCCACTGCTCAAACAAAAAGGGGTACGTATTTCCGGATCAGTCAGCGGTTTTTCACCCTGGATGCTTTTTCTGGAATTTCTACCCTGGCTTGTTGGCTTTGTCTTTATCTGGCTCATGTTCAGGAATGCCCAGGGAGCCGGAAACAAGGCCTTCCAGTTCGGGAAGAGCCGGGCAAAACGGTATTTAGAAGCTGGAAAACGAATTACCTTTGCAGATGTAGCCGGCCAGGAAGAAGCCAAGTATGAACTGCAGGAAGTGGTGGCCTTTCTTAAAAATCCACAGAAATTTACAAAAATGGGAGCTAAAATCCCTAAGGGTGTGCTGCTCGTGGGCATGCCGGGTACGGGAAAAACCCTGCTTGCCAAGGCTGTAGCAGGAGAAGCCGGGGTCGCCTTCTTTCATATGTCCGGCTCTGATTTTGTGGAGATGTTTGTCGGTGTAGGCGCGAGCCGTGTTCGGGATCTGTTTGAACAAGGCCGTAAAAGCGCACCCTGCATCATTTTTATCGATGAGCTTGATGCGGTGGGTCGCACCCGCGGTGCCGGGTATGGCGGCGGTCATGATGAACGGGAACAGACCCTGAACCAGATGCTGGTTGAGATGGACGGTTTTGACTCCAAGGATGGGGTTATCATTCTTGCCGCAACAAACCGGCCTGATGTACTGGATCCAGCCCTGCTGCGTCCCGGCCGCTTTGACCGTCAGGTAGTGGTTGCCATGCCCGATATTAAAGAACGGGAGGCCATATTCAGGATCCATGCAAGCCGGGTTCCCCTGGGAGCCGATGTGGACTTTGCCCGCCTGGCCCGGGCCACCCCGGGGACAAGCGGTGCGGATATTGCGAATCTGGTGAATGAAGCAGCCCTCTTTGCTGCCCGTAAAGATAAATCGGCAGTAGAAATGGCAGACTTTGAAGAAGCCCGGGATAAGATCCTTATGGGTGTGGCGAGAAAATCCCTGGTCATGTCTGAAAAGGAACGGCGCATGACCGCAATTCACGAATCGGGTCATGCACTGCTGCATTATTTCCTTAAAAATGCCGATCCTTTACATAAGGTAACTATTGTACCCCATGGCCGAGCCCTTGGTATGGCCATGTCGCTGCCTGAGGAAGATAGTTACAGCAGGACCCGCGGCTGGATCGAGGACCGAATAACCATAATGTATGGCGGTTGGGCTGCGGAAAAGCTTATTTATAACGAAACCACGACGGGTACCAAGCAGGATCTTCAACAGGCTACAGAATTGGCCCGCCGCATGGTTTGTGAATGGGGTATGTCCGATGAAATCGGCCCGGTTTCGTATGGACAGGAAGAAGAGCCTATTTTTATTGGCAAGGAAATAGCCCGCCATAAGGATTATTCGGAAGATATGGCGCAAAAAATAGATAAGGCAGTCCGGGCTGTACTTTCCAGGGGCATAGAAACTGCCCAGTCTATATTAAAGCGGGAGCGGGAAAAACTTGAGCTCCTTGCAGATAACCTTATGACCCGGGAAACCCTTACGGATGATGAGGTTCGGGCCCTGCTTGGTTTGCCACCGCGGCAGGCAACAGGTTTCGAAGGAGCGGCTGTACCAGCTGAATAATTTGTAAAAAGGAGCATATATGAGAAGCAGGTCCCTGTTTTTGGGAATCATCATGATGGTAATGAACATGTCCCAGGCCGCTTCTCTATTTGCCCAGGTTGATGAGACGCCCCTTGCTCAGCTCTATGTCGAAGGGGCTTTAAAGGCTATTACGGCTGGCCGATGGCAGGATGCAGAAGCCCTCTTAAAACAGGGGGCGGATTTTTCAAATGTGTCCTCTGATCTTTCATACCTATTGGCCTTGGTGCGGTTCCAGCTTGAACAACCTGTTGGAGCCGTTCTTGAGGCTCTGCGTCAGGCAAAAATGACCGATCGTTGGCAGCGGTATACAGCGGAAGCTGCATCTGTACTGGAAGCCCAGGCGTTGATCCAAATGCGCCAGTTTGATCAGGCACTGCAGATCCTGCAATCCCTGTTCCCCTCGGCGGATGTCCGGTTTCTACAATTAAAGATTTTTACACTACAAAATAACCAGGGTCAATTTTCACGGCTTTTTTCTCAGGTTGTGAATACCTATCCTTTGGATCCCCGATTCGCAGCGCTGTATTTCGGTTATATGAAAGATAAGGTTCCTGGTTCACAGGATCCCCAGCTTGTGTCCCTGCTCTTGCAACGGCTTCCGGCGTTGCAGAAAACCGATCCCAAGCTGCCTCTTCTGGCGGTTCCCTTTATTCAAAATCTTTCTGATCGTCGCCGAATCATAGAGGCATATCTCGCCCAAGGTAATGATCTATTACCGATACTTTCAGAGGCCCTGAACCTAGGCGTCATTGATGAAACCACGGCCCTCAACACACTAGCAGATCAACAACGCATATCAGTAGAACTGCTGAGGAAGGTTTGGACACAGCTGCGGACAGATGCAAGCCGCCGTTTATTCTCTGAAAAGTTTGCCACCTATTCCGGGCGTATCACCGAAGACTCAGACAAGGACGGCATTAGTGAAGTCATTGTTGAATATCAACATGGTCGGATCCAGATGTATCGGTTCGATGCAAATCAGGATAGAATAGATGAAATTCGGGTATTCTTTGAACAGGGCCTTCCGCAGCACGCATTTATTGCCCCCTATGAAGATTCCCTGGATGTACAGGTTTATTGGGAGCAATATCCGCTGGTGGATCATTGTACTGCCGGTGCTGTTACCTATATCCCTGCCCCAGCAAGTTTCAGTTATGCCCCCTTTAAACTGAAACCTATTGTTGGTACCTATCCTGAAATAACCTTGCTGTTCCCTGAACGGGAACAGCTGCTCCCCCGGCTCACCGAGCGGTCCCTTGTTTCCTTTGCTGCAAAAATAATACGGCCCGGGACCCTTGCTAAGGATTCACTGGAAACTATAGAGCTGAAAAACGGTCTTCCTCTACGATCTACCGAAACCGTCAAGGGCCGCCTTATATCTGTTTTAGAATTTACACTTGGACAACCAGACCTGCAGCGGATCGATATGGATCTTGACGGAAGGTTCGAGACGATACGCCGCTATCGTCTGGGAACAGTACGGCTTGACCCTGTAGAAGCTCTGGCTTATCAGCAGCGGTATGATTCAATAGAGAGTGACTGGGATGGGGATGGAGTGTTCGAATACAAGGAAACCCTTCGCTGATTGCCGGTTATCTGTAACCAAACTAAGGGGTAAAGGATTATCTTATCACTATGTTTAGAAAGATTATTCAACTTTCAATTTCAACGCTTATTATTACCGGTTTGATTCTTTCCTGTGCTACGGCAGCCCAGCGGCTGGAACCACCCCAATATACGATAGATGTAAGATTAGCCGATATAGAACGCCTTGCAGACTCAGATCCAACCGCTGCTATTCAGGCCATCGAAGTCTTTAAAGCCCGATATCCAAATGTTGATGTAACTCAGCAGGAAGCCCTTGAGACCCAGTTCCAACGGGCGGTTACAAAATTGCTTGATGATACCAAAAAAGCGGTGACTGCAAAGGAGTGGAATCGGGCGAGATCCCTTTTCCGATCCCTAGCAGTGTTAGGTTCATCAAAAGTTTTATCTATAGACTTATCCATGGAATTATCTGGCTTCACCGAAGCAGGACTTTTACTTCTGCAGGCTGAACATTATTTATCCCAGGGGAAAAATCTGGAAGCCTTTCTCTCCCTGGTACAGGCGTCACAGTCTGGGGCTTCCATCAATGCAGATCAGGCCTACCCCTTTTTTAAGAGAGCTGTTGAACTTAAACTCAGACCCCTCGCTCAATTTGTGTATACCCTGGCCCTCAAGTCCGATAGCCGGGTAGAGGAGTCTGACAGGCTTTTTTTACAGGGGCGGGATACTACTGCAGAAATGATTCGAGGTGTTGCCACGGTCCTTGTAGATCGGGGGCTCCGAATCGAAAAGGGGCGTTCTTATGCGGACCGGGTCTTGGGATCTGCCTTTTTTATTGATAAAAGCGGGCTGCTCATCACAAATTATCATGTAATATCCAGTGAAGTTGATCCCGAATACAATGGTATTTCCCGGATGTTTATTCGCCTGGGAGATGCCACGAGCCCTCGAATTCCCGCTAAAGTAATCGGCTGGGATCCTATCATGGATTTGGCGGTCATCAAGGCTGAAGTGGTACCGGAATATGTTTTTTCGGTAATTGGCACCGATGTAGCCCAGGTGGGAGATAAGGTCTATGCCATTGGGTCTCCCGCGGGTTTGGAGAAGACCGTAACTTCGGGCATTATTTCGGCACTGAACCGCCGCCTATTGCAGCTGGGTGATGTGATTCAGCTGGATGCGGCGGTAAACCATGGTAATTCGGGGGGCCCCGTGATAAATGAACGGGGAAATTTGCTGGGGGTTGTATTCGCGGGTATTGAGCAATTTCAGGGCATCAATTTTGCTGTCCCCGTTCAACGTCTGGTGTCAGCCTTACCGGCCCTGCTTTCTGGCGGCCAGGTTGAACGACCCTGGCTTGGACTGGTTCTTGGCGAGGATCGGGATGGGGTCAGCATCTTGTATGTGGCTCCCAAAACCCCAGCCTTTGAACAGAATATGCCATTAGAAAGTGAAATAGTGGGTCTTAACGGGAACGTTGTCGAAGCTCCCCAGGGTCAACGGATAGCAAGCCTGCAGGACCAGCTGCTGCTCTGTCAGCCGGGAGAGCTTGTTTCTCTGGAAACAAAGGATGGCACAAAGTGGTTAGTGACACTGGCGAAACGCCCCCAAAAACCGCTCGCAGAGGCCATTAAACTGGATACAAAAGAACGTCTTACTGCCCCGCTTTTTGGTATGATCCTATCCCCCGGTTTTGGTTCCAGCCTTACCCCGCAATTTCAAATTAAAAAGGTCCTGCGGGGATCTATTGCCGATGAGAGTGGGTTATCCGAAAACGACCCCTTAAGCATTCAGGGTTTTACGGTCGATGAGAAGCAGGGAGTGGCATATATGGATATTTCCATTAAAAAACGAAAAATGGGTTTTCTGGAAGTAATGATGCGCCTCTATGGTTATTTAGAAATACCTGATACCCTGTAATAGCTGAGGATTTAAAGAGCAACCTTTTGGGATTGCATTATTGGTAAGCTCGTCTATACTAAAAGTATGACGAAGGCTCAAAACACTCTCATTCTCGAATGGAAAGGAAATCTCACTATAGAACAGGCAAGTCCCTTATATAAGGAACTATTGGATGCTTTCAGCGAAACTGCATCCATATACCTGGACATTTCAAAAGTAACCGATATGGATAGCTCTATTATTCAGCTTATCTGTTCTGCGTTTAAAGAGGCCCATGCCCAGGGAAAGGAATTTCATCTTACAGGAACGGTGCAAACCCAGCTGCAGACAAGCCTCGTCCGCTACGGTTTTCTCCTTAGGGCAGAATCCTCAGGTGAAGCCCTGGAAAAACAATGGTGCATTCAGAATCAGGGGGCCCTATGATCGATAAATTTAAAGAGGCCTTTAAGGAAGAAGCTGCGGAGTTGCTTGGCACCCTGGAGGATCAGCTGCTTGCACTGGAACAGGATCCAAACAATCATGAAACAATCTCGGCCATTTTTAGAGCCATGCATACCATAAAAGGCTCTGCGGCCATGTTCGGGTTCGATGAAATTTCCCGGTTTACCCACCAGGTTGAAAATGTCTTCGATATGCTTCGTAACGGTCTTATCCCGGTGAGTAAGACCCTTATCGATGCCACCCTCCGAGCTCGGGATGTTATTAACACCATGCTTACAGAGCCTGATGCGGATATCATGCAGGAGATGATCCTGTTGGATAAGGAATTCAACTCTTTGGCCAATGCTGAGAAGGGCTCTGCACCTATTGAACAAGGACCAACGGGTGAATCACAAGAAAAGGACCGAGAACAGAATGCTAAAACCGAGGGTCTGCTAACTTACCGCATCCATTTTGCCCCGAAACCAGAGCTTTTTAAAAATGGGACCAACCCGCTCAGGCTCATCGATGAACTCTATGAATTGGGGCCCCTTTCTGTAATTGCCCTTAAACAATCTATCCCGTTGCTTTCCACACTGGATCCTGAGTCCTGTTTTTTAGCCTGGGATTTAAACCTGACCACCGATAAGGGTATTGATGCAATTAAAGATGTCTTTATTTTTGTAGAAGACCTTGCTCGAATAGAAATACAGCCCATAGAACAGGTTGATGAAGTAAAACGGATTGGGGAGATTCTTGTAGATCGGGGTATAGCAAGCCCTGAGGTTATAGAACATATTGAGCAGGATAAGCGGAAGATTGGGGAACTATTGGTTGAAAAAAAGATTGCCAATCCAGAGGACATTCAAAGTGCCCTCGTTGAACAGGAACATGTAAAACAATTAAAGGAACGGCAGGATATCTCATCTTCCACAATACGGGTCCCGAGTAACCGGCTCGATGCCCTCGTTGACCTGGTAGGTGAACTGGTAACCTTACAAGCCAGGCTTGCGCGAACCTCAGCATCCCTGCAAGAGGGTGGGCTTACTGCCATATCGGAGCAATTTGAACGGCTGGTTGCTCAGCTGAGGGATACCACTATGGGTATACGGATGCTGCCGATTGGTACGACCTTTAATCGATTCCGCAGACTTGTCCGGGATCTTTCCTCTGAATTAGGAAAGGAGATCGATTTAATCACCGATGGAGAAGAGACGGAGCTTGATAAAACAGTGATCGAAAAGCTCACTGATCCTCTGGTACACATTATTAGAAACAGCGTAGATCATGGGATAGAAGCCCCGGAGGAACGGGAGCGAAAGGGAAAACCCCGTCGGGGTACCATAAGTCTGTCTGCACTTCACTCAGGTGCGTATGTGCTTATAAGGATAAGTGATGATGGCGCCGGCATGAACCGGGAACGGATATATGCTAAAGCAGTAGAGAAGGGGCTGATTTCTGATACGATTCCCCTTGCTTCTTTAAGCGATCAGGATATTTTTCAGCTTGTTTTTGCACCCGGTTTTTCGACAGCCACCAATGTTACCAGTGTTTCAGGCCGAGGGGTCGGAATGGATGTGGTGAAACGGCAGATTGATTCTCTGGGCGGTTCCGTATTGGTTGAATCGAGCCCTGGTAAAGGCACCAACATTACTTTAAAAATCCCCTTAACCTTAGCTATTATTGATGGGCTTCTGGTCCGCATCGGCAACGAACTGTATGTGATACCCCTATCGGTAGTAGACGGTTGTGTAGAGATAAAACGGGATGAGTTACAACTGATGCAAAAGTCCCGTTCTCTTTTAACCTATCGCCAGCGGGTACTGCCCTATGTGGCATTACGGGACCTCTTTAAGGTACCCGGGGCTGTGCCCGCAATTGAACAGATTGTGGTTGTTAATGCGATGGATTCCCCAGTTGGATTCGTGGTAGATCAGGTTATTGGGGATTACCAGACGGTTATAAAGCCCTTAGGGATTCTCTTTAAAAAGAATGATGGCATATCGGGGGCCACGATCCTGGGTGATGGAACCGTTGCCCTCATTGTGGATGTAAATCGGCTTGCATCTCTGGCCCAGCTGCAGGAAGCAAGAAAAGTTCAGCCTAATTAGGGTGCCATGGATCAATTTTTTACTTCCGATATGCTCAAAGAATCGGATTTTCGACGCCTCTCCCAGTTTATCGAGAATCATTTAGGTATTAAAATGCCGCCGACGAAGCGGGTGATGCTGGAAAGCCGTCTGCAAAAACGGCTGCGGCTGCTTAAATATGATACCTTTACTCAATATATTGATTATGTTTTTAGCGAAGAGGGCCTGCGATCAGAACTGTATCATATGATCGATGCGGTGACGACCAATAAGACCGATTTTTTTAGAGAGGCGGATCATTTTGATTTTCTGCTGAATCATTGGCTTTTACAACAGGGCTCCCGCTATAATGCTGCCACACCCTGCAGAATATGGTCCGCAGGATGTGCAAGCGGTGAGGAAGTGTATACCTTAATGATTGTCATGGAAGAATTTAAAAGGCAGCATCCAGATTTTTTCTATTCAATCATCGGAACTGATATTTCCCTCAAGGTGCTGCACGAAGCCGTAGATGCGGTGTATGAAGAAGATAAAATTGCCAATCTGCCTATAGAATATAAAAAACGTTATTTTTTAAAAAGTAAAAATCCTGCTCGGCGTGCAGTTAGAGTAAAACCAGAATTTAGAAATAAGGTCCGATTCGAACGGCTCAATTTAATGGATAAGGAATATCCCTTCCGCCAAGCCTTTGATATCATTTTTTGCAGAAATGTTATCATTTACTTTGACCGAAAAACCCAGGAACAGCTTGTATATCATCTCGTTTCCCACTTGAAGTCTGAGGGGCTATTATTTCTAGGTCATTCAGAATCTATGACTGGGTTGAATTTGCCTCTGAGTCTGGTTGCTCCTACGGTTTATTGTAAAAATAAGGAGCTTATATGAAGGCTGCCAAAATAAAAGTATTGATTGTAGACGATTCAGCCGTGGTGCGTCAGACCCTGTCGGAGGTCCTGGAATCGGATAGTCAAATTACTGTAATTGGAACCGCCATGGATCCCCTTTTTGCGATAAAAAAAATCCAGGAAGAACGGCCCGATGTGATAATATCGGATGTTGAAATGCCCCGCATGGATGGACTTAGTTTTTTAAAACAAATCATGTCGGATCAGCATCCTATTCCAGTAGTTATATGTTCTTCAAAAACGGAAACTGGCAGTGAAAATGCTTTAAAAGCCCTTGAATATGGGGCGGTTGATATTATTCAGAAACCAAAACTGGGAACGAAAGAATTTTTAGAAGAGTCGAAGGTACGCATCTGTGATGCAGTAAAGGCAGCCTATCAGGCAAGGATCCGACCCCTCCCGGCTCATGTTGTTACGGCAGCAGTACAACCAAAACTCACAGCGGATGTGATTCTTCCCAAACCGGAACCAATGTCCGGAAATCTGGAAACAACAGAAAAGGTCATCGTTGTAGGGGCTTCCACGGGGGGCACCGAGGCACTACGGGAATTTTTAGAGGTGCTTCCGGTAGATGCTCCAGGAATTGTCATAGTGCAGCATATGCCGGAACATTTTACCGCGGCTTTTGCTAAACGCCTGGATGGACTTTGCAAAATATCGGTAAAGGAAGCGGAGGATAACGATACGGTACTCCGGGGCCGTGCATTGATTGCTCCGGGAAATAAACATACCCTGCTTAAAAGGGCCGGGGCCCGCTATTTTGTGGAAGTTAAAGACGGTCCTCTGGTATGCCGGCATCGGCCCAGCGTGGATGTTTTATTCCGTTCCGCCGCCCGATATGCCGGCAAGAATGCCGTGGCAGTTATTATGACCGGAATGGGTGATGATGGAAGCCGAGGTATGAAGGAACTGCATGATGTTGGAGCCTATACTATTGCCCAGGATGAGTCTACCTGTGTAGTATTTGGTATGCCGAATGAGGCTATAAAAGCCGGAGCGGTGGACGTGGTACTACCTCTGCAGCACATTGCCCGGGAGGTTTTACAAAAAGCCTATTAATTTGAAAAATAAATAAAAATAGTTCATACTAGAGATTATAGGGAGGATATTCATGCCTAAGCGAATCTTGGTGGTAGATGATTCTGCAGCAATCCGACAGAGTATTACCTATGTGCTGCAACAGGGTGGCTATGAAGTAATCGAAGCCAAGGATGGTCAGGATGGTTTGGACACCCTTACAAAAATGGAGGTGCCGGATCTCATCATTACCGATGTAAATATGCCTAATCTGGATGGTATTGGATTTATCCGGCGGGTACGGGAACAAATTAAATTCAAATTTATACCGATAGTGGTGCTGACTACCGAATCTCAGGGGGACAAGATGAATGAGGGCAAAGAGGCAGGGGCTACTGCCTGGATTGTAAAGCCCTTTAATGCGGATAAATTGCTGGCGGTAGTAAAAAAAGTCATAGGTGCGGCTTAGCATGCAGGAACAGTATCTAACCTTTGATATACAAAATGAACGCTATGGTATCAGGGTAAGTCATATTGAGGTGGTGCTGGAAATGCTGCCTATTACGAGGGTCCCCAACAGTGCCGCCTCTATCCTCGGGGTTATCAATCACCGGGGGGCTGTGGTGCCGGTAGTAGATTTACATACCATATTTGACTTAGCCCCCCAGGAACCGAAACCTGGTTCTTCAATTATCATTGCAGAAACGCAATATCAAAATGAAGCTGTTACCCTTGGAATCCTGGCAGATCAGGTGTATGAGGTCATTTCTATAGCCGAAAAAGATATTGAACAGCAGCCACCCATAGGGACATCCCCTCAGGATAGTTTTGTGACGGGAATCGCGAAGGTCCAAGACCACTTTATCATACTCTTTTCTCTGGAAAAAATATTACATGTAGTATTAAAATAGGATAGCCAATGCCAAAAATAATCATTTGTGAAGACGAGAATATCGTTGCCCTGGATATTAAACGGCACCTTGAACGGTTTGGATATGAAATTCTGGGAATGTATGACAAAGCAGAGGAAGCTATCACTGCATGTCCTGCAATTAATCCAGATCTGGTGCTTATGGACATTCAACTGTCCGGATCCATGGATGGGCTTGATGCATCAAAGCTTATATATAAAAAGTATAATATACCGGTGGTCATGCTTACAGCCTATGCCGATGATATTACCCTATCACGGGTAAAGGATGGACTTCCCTTTGGGTATATTTTAAAACCCTTCGAAGAGCGGGAACTGAAAACCGCCATAGAAATAGCCCTTTTTCGCCATGAAATGGATGAAAGGCTTAAAAAAAGTGAAGCACGATACCGAACCTTGTTTGAACAGGCTCCGACGGCCAATTTTACCGCCGATGAAGATGGTACCATAACCGACTGTAATTCTACCTTTATCAAGCTGCTTAATTTCGCAAATAAGGAAAGCGTGATAGGTAAGTCGATTTTTACCTGGTTTGTAAATGCTGATACGGGAAACCGGCTCTGGCAGTCTTTTTTAAATCATACCAATGCGGTTTCCCAGGATTGGGAATTGCATAAGGCTGATGGACAAAAAATCTATACCCTGGCAACCCTTTCTGTGTTATCCGAATCTGGCGGTCAGCCCAGGGAAGTTCAGGGGTATCTTCTGGATAACACGGAGCGCCGGGATCTGGAAAACCAATTACGACAGGCTCAGAAGATGGAAGCCGTAGGACGTCTGGCTGGCGGCATAGCCCATGATTTTAATAATATTATTACCGCTATTATGGGATATGCAAACCTGTTGCAGGAAGATATTCAGGATAATCCTGAGTTAAAGGAAGAGGTTGATGGGATTCTCTCGGCTACCCAGCGGGCGGTGAATCTTACAAGACAACTATTATCCTTTTCCCGTAAACAGTCTGTCGAAGCCAAGGTCGTTAATGTTCATGAGATCCTTAAGGACCTGGAAAAGATGATACAGCGGCTTGTAAATGAAAATATCAAGGTGACCCTGGCATTGAATGCAGCTAATCCCTTTATTTCCATAGATCCGGGGCAGTTTGAGCAGACTATTATCAATCTGGTAGTGAATGCCCGGGATGCGATTAAGGGTCATGGCTCAATAATAATCCAGACTAAAAGTATTCTTTGCGATAACAGCTGTCATCATCATGGATTAAAAAAGGGAAGGTGGCTGCAGATCCTAGTACAGGATACGGGATGTGGTATTTCTACAGAGGATCTGCAGCATATATTTGAACCATTTTTTACTACTAAAGAAAAAGATAAGGGGACTGGACTTGGGCTTTCTACGGTCTATGCAATTATCAATAGAAGTGGGGGCCAGATCGCTGTGGAAAGCACCCCCGGAGAAGGAACAAGCTTTTTCATATACCTTCCGGAAGTGGAGGAACAGCAGGCTCCCGAGCTAAAAGCTGCTTCGACATCGATAGAAGTAAAGCGATCGGGGACCATTATTATTGCAGAGGATGATACCTATATTCGGGGACTTATGAGCCGGCTTCTTTCAAAAAGCGGCTATCGGGTGCTTGAATCTACAGACCCGGAGGATGCCATCCGTCTAGCTGAACAAGAAACAGATTTTATGCTCCTTACTGATGTGGTCATGCCCAAAATGAATGGATATGAGCTTGCTGCCCGGCTCAGCAAGGGACGGCCTGGACTCAAGGTTCTCTTTATCTCCGGCTATCAGGATAGATCCTTTATTACGCCGGAAACAGAACTGACAATTAAGAGCCTCTTTTTAGAAAAACCCTTTTCTTATGAGGTCCTGCTCCAGGCTATCGATACACTCGCAGCCCTGTAAGGGCAGGTTCCCGGGTCTTGTTCCACCCATCCTGCGGAGTCCTTGCGGTTTTAGTAAAATTCCGGTATAGTCCGGCCATATGAGTGAAACCGCACATATCAGGAATTTCTGTATTATCGCCCACATAGATCATGGTAAATCCACCCTGGCGGATCGGTTGATCCAGAAGGCAAAATTGGTGGATGACCGCAATTTCCAGAACCAGATTCTGGATAACATGGACATAGAACGGGAACGGGGCATTACCATAAAGAGCCAGGCCGTAACAATTCCCTATACTGCTAAGGATGGTAAGGAATATGAGCTCAATTTCGTAGATACCCCAGGACACGTAGATTTTACCTACGAAGTATCCCGGGCAATCAGCTCCTGTGAAGGGGCCTTGCTGCTGGTGGATGCAACCCAGGGTGTCCAGGCTCAGACCCTGTCCAATATGTATCTGGCACTGGAACATAACCTGGAGATTATTCCAGTCATAAATAAGATTGATATGGCGGCGGCGGATGTGGCTTCCACCAAGCATCAAATTGAACATGACCTGGGACTGGATGCGGAGCATGCCCTCCTGGTATCTGCCAAACAGGGCATAGGAATTGATGAACTTTTTGAGGCGATTGTAGAACGGATCCCCGCACCTCAGGGCCGCTCAGACTCACCCCTGCAGGCCCTCATCTTTGACTGCCACTATGATCCCTATCGGGGAGTTATTGTACACCTCAGGGTTTTTGAAGGCCGAATAAAACCGGGCATGAAGATCCGTTTCATGAACAATAATGCTGAATATGAGGTCGAAACCGTCGGAGTATTTAAACTTGCCCTGGTTGAACAGCCGGAACTCACCGCAGGTAGTGTAGGATATATGATTGCGGGTATAAAAACCGTCAGTGATGTCCGGGTTGGCGACACCGTAACCGACGCAGAACATCCCTGTGACAAACCCTTACCGGGCTTTAAGGAAGTAAAACCCGTTGTATTCTCATCAATTTATCCTGTGGATTCTAACGATTACGAAGAACTTAAGGACAGTTTAGAAAAACTAAAACTTAATGATGCATCCCTGGTCTACGAAAAAGACTCATCTGCAGCTCTTGGCTTCGGCTTCCGCTGCGGCTTTTTAGGACTTTTGCATCTGGAAGTGGTTCAGGAACGGCTTGAACGGGAATTTGATCAATCTATCATTTTTACCGCCCCGTCGGTCAAATATAAGATTCAGCTTCGCAACGGTGAAGAAATCTATGTGGATAACCCCACCGAGTATCCCGACGAGGGCAAGATTGAAAGTGCCGAAGAACCCTATATCCGGGCCTCGATCATAACCCCCACAAACTATCTCGGGGCAATTATGAGTCTCTGCACAGAGAAACGGGGTGTCCAGACCAATATGACCTACCTGGATGAAAAGCGGGTGGAACTTATCTACGAGATGCCCCTGGCAGAGGTTCTCTTTGATTTTTATGATAAACTAAAGAGTATCAGCCGGGGCTATGCCAGCTTTGATTATGATATTACGGGCTACAAACCAACGGAGCTCGTAAAACTGGATATACTCCTGAACGGCAAGGTGGTGGATGCCCTTTCCCAGCTTGTGTATAAGGGAAACGCCTATGAACGGGCCCGGACCATCTGCGAACGGCTTCGGGACGAAATTCCCCGCCAGCAGTTTAAGATCCCGATACAGGGAGCCATCGGCAGCCAGATTATCGCCCGGGAGACCGTAAATGCCCTCAGAAAGGACGTTCTAGCCAAATGTTACGGCGGCGATATTACCCGTAAACGAAAACTGCTGGAAAAACAGAAGGAAGGCAAGAAACGGATGAAAATGGTGGGCGATGTGGAATTGCCCCAGAATGCCTTCCTTGCGGTGCTGAAGTCCAAAGATGAATAAAGCTTTAACTTAATTCAGGAGAAGGGTGTCCGGAGAGCAGCCAGAGGCTTATTCCTGATTATGCAGGCCCAGTTCTATCAGGTTGATGAAAGGGTCCAGCTCAGCCCGGACCCGTTTCAAAAAACTCACAGAATCGGTCCCGGGACGCTGCCTGCCGGCGGCGGCGCATTCCGGGAAATGGGCCCACAGGTAATCGCAATAATCCAGGAGCCTGTCCAGTTCACCCGCCGCCGCCGGAGCTTCGCCTGAGAGTATGGCCCGCAGCCGCTTAAGGGACGCCAGTTCCTCTGTTAGCAGGGCCCGGATGGCCCCAGTCTTGCCGGCGCTG